>OIZL01000682.1_pt1 | contig 23094 bp, 19 predicted proteins | sample 1588541 | NCBI WGS metagenome assembly OIZL01 (sample SAMN03283285) | human gut metagenome | biome: human-associated habitat; material: feces | host: Homo sapiens | place: Peru | collected 2012 | reverse complement strand
ATGGTAAACACCAAGCGGATGCTCCTCGGTTGTAATGTTGTTACGGAGAACCAGATCCAACTCGTAATCATTTCCACGTCTTCTTGCGATCGGAGTGATCGTATTATGCGGTTCTCCATCTGTCTCGGCGAAGATAAATGCGTCTTCGTCTGTATAGCCTCTCCAGGCTTTTAAGATCCTGTCTGCAAGCTCGATCAGTCTGTCCTTATCTGCACTGCTGATACGGATCACGGACATTGGCCATTTTACAATACCGGCTTTGACATCTTCAAAGCCTTTGAATGTAAGTGTTTTCTCGATTGGTGCTTTTGCCATGGCAAATGTATAATGTCCGCCCTGAAAATGATCGTGACTCAGGATCGACCCTCCCACGATCGGCAGATCCGCGTTGGAGCCGACAATGTAATGCGGGAATTGCTTTACAAAATCAAAGAGCTTGCAAAAAGTATCGTGTTCGATCTTCATCGGGACATGCCTGGAGTTAAACACGATACAGTGCTCTGCGTAATATACATAGGGTGAATACTGGAATCCCCACTGGCTGCCGTTGATCGTCACCGGTATGATCCGGTGATTCTGTCTTGCCGGGTGGTTCAGTCTCCCTGCATAGCCCTCGTTCTCCACGCAGAGAAGGCACTTGGGATAGCCGCTCTGCTTTGCATTTTTAGCTGCTGCGATCGCCTTCGGATCCTTCTCCGGCTTGGAAAGATTGATCGTGATATCCAGATCGCCATATTGGGTCTGTGTGATCCACTTCTGATCCTTCTTGATCCGGTATCTTCTGATATAGTCCGTGTCCTGGCTCAGCTTATAAAAATAATCGGTCGCTTCTTTGGGGCTTTTCTCATATTTTTCATGGAAAACGCGGATCACTTCACTCGGTCTTGGCACAAGAACGGACATGATCTTCGTATCAAAAAGATCCCGGTAGGCTACGCTGTTCTCTTCAAGCAGCCCCTTCTCATACGCATAATCCAGCATCTCGCCGAGGATCGTCTCCAGCTCCTCCACCTGCACGGACACATTTTCCTGCTCTCCCGGCTCATCCAGTCCGAACAGCTCCAATAGTCTGTTTGTCGTATATATTTTATCCGCAGGCTCGATCAGCCCTGTAATTAACCCATACTGTACCAGTTTTGCAATATTTTCCTGAATCATCTCTTCGCTCCTTATCTGCCTTACAGCTTAGACGGGCCGTCCCCGATCTCCACTACATAGAAATCTGCAGTCTTTCCAACACGCTCCTGATATGCCGCGCCGACCTTTTCCTTAAAGGTCTCCACTGCCTCGTCCTTCACAATGCTCACGGTACAGCCGCCGAAGCCGCCGCCGGTGATACGGGAACCGATCACGCCGTCGATCTTCCATGCCTCTTCGACCAGCACATCGATCTCCTCGCAGGACACGGCATAGTCGTCCCGGAGCGATACATGGGAGGCGTTCATCAGCTCTCCAAACAGCTTGAGGTCGTTCTTTTTCAGCGCCTCAACGGCACGGATCGTCCTCTGGTTCTCATACACGGCATGTTTTGCTCTCTTAACGCGCGTCTCGTCCTTGATCGCAGCCTTGTTCTCTTCGAACTCTTCCTCGGTCAGATCTCCGAGCCCGTTGATCTTCACAACTGTCTGCAACTCCTCCAGAGCCTTCTCACACTCGCTTCTTCTGACATTGTACTCCGAATTGACGAGCGAATGTTTTACGTTACTGTTCGTCACAACGATCTTTGCTCCCTGAAGCACCAGCGGCGCATACTCATAGGAGAGATCCGCGGTATCCAAAAAGATCGCGTGATCCTTCTTTCCCATGGCAGATGCAAACTGATCCATGATACCACAGTTCATTCCATTAAAATTGTTCTCCGAATACTGACCGATCTTGGCAAGATCAATGTTGGTCACATCAAAGCCGAACAGATCCCGCAGATAATAGCCTGTCAGCACCTCAAGCGATGCGGAAGAAGAAAGCCCGGATCCGTTGGGAATATTGCCGTTCAGCACAACGTCCAGTCCGCAGTCCATCTTCATGCCACGCTCCGCAAAGGCCCACATAACTCCCTTGGGATAATTCGTCCAGCCCGCCTCTTTGCCAGGCGTCAGCTCATCGATGCTGGAAGAGATCACTCCCAGCTCCTCAAAATTCATTGAATAAAAATGAAGCTCTCTGTCCGCTCTCTTACGGACTGCCGCATAAGTTCCGATCGTCAGCGCACAGGGAAATACATGTCCTCCATTGTAATCGGTGTGCTCTCCGATCAGATTCACGCGTCCCGGTGCGAAATATACCTGCACGCCCTGCGCGTCCCCGAAAATCTCTTCAAACTTCTTGATCACTGTTTCTTTCATACCCCGTCTCCTTTTCCTTTTTGTTGTTCTGTAAGCCCCTGTTGTTTCCATCGGGCGCATCACGCGCACCCGGTTGTTCTTCTTTATTTATCTACCCTTATAATAAACAAAGATAACCTTTTGCAAAAGTTATCTTTGTTGTATATACCTGTCAAAATGTTATATTCAATTCTTGTATCCTGTCAGAATCCCACTCGCAGAACCGGCTTTTCCAAACAGCCCCGCACCTACAAGCGGTTGATCTGATTGATAAATTCCTCCACCTGCTTCAGATCTTCTTTGTTCCGCCGTCCCTCACCCTTGAGCATCTCCTTGCGGTAGCCTGTCGGAGAGATCTTTTTCATCTGGCGGAATGCTTTCGTGAACACCAGCGGATCGTGGTAGCCGCAGGAGATCGCTATACTCTCGATGGGAAGCGATGTAAGCTGCAAAAGCTCTGCCGCCTTGGTGATCCGAAACGTAGTCAGAAACTGCTGCGGCGACATTCCCATCGAATTTTGGAATAAGGTGTAAAGATAGCTCCGGTTGATGCAGACATAGTCCGCCACATCCGTCACCTTGATCGGATTGCAGTAATTACTCTGGATAAAAGAGATCGCCTTGCGCACGTAAATATTCGCCCGGTCCACCTCGTCTTTTTCCGCCACCTGCGTTCCGTTCGCTATGACAGAAAGAAAGATGCCAAGCTGCCCATTCCGCCTGAGATCGTTGGAAAGTCCATAGGTGTTATGTTCCATCATATCTTTCACGATATGATACAGCTCCTCCGACTCCTCCGAGCGGAAGATCGGCTGCCTGACGGACAATCCGATCTCTGCCACATACTCTGCCGCCTGCGTTCCGCTGAATCCTACCCACGCATAAGTCCACGGATCTTTCTCGTCCGCTTGATAAAACGCAAGCTCATCCGGTGTGATCAAAAAACCGTATCCCGCCTCCAGCAGGTATTCTTCCCCGCCGATGACCGCTTTTCCCTTTCCGCTGAGAATATAGTGGATCAGATAATGCGGCTTCAACGCCGGTCCGAAGCTGTGCAGCGGCTCTGTCTTGGAAACCCCGCAGCAGTTGACGTACAGCGCTCCCGTCTGACCTCCCGCGAACTCCAGTTTATATGCCTTTTCCATGCGCTCCCTCACTCGCCTGCAGCGTGTATCCGCTGTAGATCTGCCTGACTACCCCTGCATCTCCATCAGCACTTCACGCCATTCTCTGATCGTATCCTTACAAAGATCATAGTCAAAACCGTTCATGGCTTTTGCGATCTTCGCCATATAATTTTCCCAACCGTCCGAATAATCATACGCGGAAAGTTTCTCCACCAGCTCTTCCCCGCGGATCGAATCGTACTGCTCCATGCTCTCATAAAGCTCCCTGAGCAAAGAAAGCACTTCCTCTGTGTCAAAAGACTTTTTCTCGCTTTTTCCCTTATCTACTGTGTAATACGGCCTGATCTGATCGTACAGCCTCCGGTACATGGTCAGAAGCAGTGGCGTTCTCGCCTCGATCGGCTCCCACTCGCCGTTCTTGCCGCAGCCTTCCAGTTCCTTTGCCAGATCCGACAATTCCACCGCACCGATGGACCGCGAAAGACTCTTCAGTGAGTGTACCTCGATGGTATAAGTTTCAATATCGTGCTGCTCCAGCGCTTTTTCGATCATGCCGGACTTTTCTTCTATGCTGTCCATAAAATCGGAAAGGATTTCCCGGTAAAGCTCGACGTCCTCCCCGGAATATCCCATTCCCACCGTGACGTCAATGCCTTCCAGCTTCCACAGCGTCGGATCCGTCTCCTTTGCTGCTTCTGACGCCTTCTCCGGCTCTTCCTTTTGCTCCTGTTTCTCCGCTTCCTCTTTCATGGTATGTATCTTGTCTGCCGGAAGCCATCTCCGCAGCACCCTGTCCATCACACGCATCTCGATCGGCTTTGGCACGAAATCGTTCATGCCCGCCTCCAGAAACATCTCCTTGGCTCCCCGCACCGCGTTCGCTGAGAGCGCCACGATCGGAAGCTGCTTATAATACGGATCATCCAGCTCACGGATGATCTTCGCCGCGTCTACGCCATCCATCTTCGGCATCATGTGATCCATAAAGACCAGATCGTACTCCTTGCCCTGGATCTTCTCGATCGCTCTACCGCCGCTGTCGGCCGTATCGACCTTCATCTGATAAGGACGCAGAAGTCCCTCCGCCACCTTGAGATTGACCTTATTATCATCGACGATCAGAACCCGCGCCTCCGGTGCGGTAAAGCTCGTCTGGAAGTTCTCCTTCTTGCGGATCTGTGCGCCGCGCAGAGTTCCTTTCTCGCTCACTACTTCGCTGCCCGTCAGAACCTTATCCTGATCCAGACACGGCGTATCCTCCACTATGGTCTGCGGCAGAGAAAAAGCAAACCGGGATCCCTTTCCCACTTCGCTCTCCGCCTCGATGGTTCCCTGCATCAGCTCCAGCAGCTTGCGGCATATGGCAAGTCCCAGTCCGCTCCCGCCTGCGTTTCGGTTCCGTCTGCTGTTCGCCTGCTTAAACTCCGTAAACAGATCCTCTATCTGCTCCTGCGGGATACCGATTCCGGTGTCCGACACCGCCACACCAAGACGGAGCTTACCGAGCTCGTCCGCCATGCGCTCTCCCGTCACTTCAAGCAGGATCCATCCCTTTTCCGTATACTTGACTGCGTTTCCAAGCAGGTTCATCATGATCTGCTTAATGCGGACGCCATCGCCCTTGAGCCGGACAGGGATCGACGGGTCGATCTTGACCTTCAGAACAACTTCCTTGTCCCCCAGCATTACCTGTATCATATTCGCCACATCATGCACGATCGATGTGATCTCGTAATCTTCCTCTGTGATCTCCAGATTGCCCGATCCGATCCTCGTCACATCCAGAATATCATCGATAATTGAAAGAAGGTCCTCGCCCGCTGCCTGGATCTCGTTAAGGTACTCCTCTTCCCCCTTTGGCAGATCGTTGTTGCGCAGCGCAAGCTCCACCATACCCATGATCGCATTCATGGGCGTCCGGATCTCGTGACTCATATTGGCAAGGAAATCATCCTTCGCTCTCGCCGCTTCCTCGGCCTCCCACATCTTCTTTTCCACGATCCCGATCAGCCGGTTCTGCTGCGTGATATAGGTGATCATCAACAGCTGGATCACGTACACGCTCAGAATACGGATAATGACCGCGATCGACGTGTCCTTCGACGTTACCATTTCCCAGCCGCCCTGCCAGAACAGACCGTATATGATATATAAGGTACTGAGGATCACCATGACATAATTTACCCGGGGAATCCGGTAGAATGAGATCAGGCACACTGTAGCGCACAGGGCCGCAAACGTCTCCGTAAATTCATTAAAAAGAATACTGTAACACAGGATATTTATTACCGCCAGCACCATAATGGTATAGGCGTGGAGTTTCTGGTCATTCTTTCTGCTCCGAAGTACCTCGGCGCAGATCGCAAAGCTGAACACAGGCGCGGTAAGCCACCGCTTATCCTCTCCAAGATACAGGATAAGCGCAGCAAAATACACAAAGTAGATCCCTGCGATACAGTAGAGGTACAGCGACAACCGTCCTCCCAGTTTTTCCATTTTTTCAAAATTTTCTGTCTGTTTCAACGGACAATGCCCTCCAACTGTCCCATTCCTACATTTCCCGGAACACTGCATCCAGCTTTGCCAGCAGCGCATCCTTGGCAACCGGCTTTACTATGTATCCTGCCGGATTCAGAGAAAGGCACTCCATCACCGTCGCCTTGTCCGTCTGCCCTGTCAGGAAAAAGACCGGAATATTCTTCGTCGCCTCCCGGCTCTTAATGATTTTCAGCACTGCCGCGCCATTGTACATCGGCATCAGGTAGTCCAGAAGGATCAGATCCGGAACAAATTTCAACAAAAATTCCACTGCCACCTTACCGGAACTGACTACCGAAACTTTGTAGCGATCCTGCAAATAATATCTGAGCGTCTTCAGCGTCTCCGGATCGTCGTCGATCACCAGAATATGCTTCCGGTTTGACATCTCCCTGCTCTGTTCAAATATAATCGGCTGTTTATTGTCTTCCATAATTCTCTCTCCGTATAAAAATTTACACTAACCCCATAATGTATTTTATCACGCGCAATGTACGCGTGCAATCCGCAATTTACACTGGTTTGCTCCCGGATTTCACTCGAGCTACATATGGAACATATCCCACGGGTACTTTTCCCCCAGACCGATGTTGATCAGCTCCCCCATCTGCTCGTCGAACTCATCCGTCGGATGATAAAATTTCAGCATATGATGAAGCCGCCTGAGCCTCTCATCCTCAAACTCCTGATCCGCTAGCGCCTCCATTACCTTCGTCTGCAAATCCTTCATATCCTCATAATCTCCCGGAAAAAGGATCCCTGTCTGATTCACGATCAGCCCCAGCGCATACGCCAGCTCATAATTGCCGGTGATCACGCTCGTATCATTTTTGCACTTGATAATAACTGCCTGTCTGGCAAGTGACGGTACCATGGCATTTCCCTCTCTTTGATCCCAGATTATAACAAAACCCTGAAAAGATATCCTTCCAGGGTTACAAAGCCTTTTTTACCACGTAAAAAAGCGGGTGATGGGAATCGAACCCACGTATCCAGCTTGGAAGGCTGGTGTTCTACCATTGAACTACACCCGCTTAAAAACTATTTGCTCTTGCGAACTGTTAAAAGATACCATACATTTGACTTGTTGTCAAGGTTTCCTGCGGAAAAAAATCACCTCACCCCGTCTCCGAATTGCTCCTCGCGATCTGCTCCGCCAACTCCTCCAGATACATCCAACGGTTCATCCGCTCCTCCAGCTTCGCTGCCGTCTCCTCTTTCTGCGCGGTCAGTTCGCTCAGCTTTCCAAAGTCCGTCGCGTTCTTCTGCATCTCCAGTTCCAACTGCTCTATCTTTTCCTCCAGACCGGCGATCTCTTCCTCTATCGTCTCATAATCCTTCTGCTCCTGATAAGAGAATTTGAGCTTCCGGTTCGCGCTGCTCTGCCTCTTCCAGTCCTCCCGGCTCGCCTTCTTCTCTTCCGCCGACCTGCCGCCACTCAGCTGCATCTGGAAAAGCGGATTCACGCTGCCCTCTTCCTCCATCTGCAATTCATAATCGGTGTAGCCGCCCTCAAACTGCCGCAGCGTTCCATCCGGCTGAAAGGCAAAGATCCTTGAGGCAGTCCGATCCAGAAAATACCGGTCATGGGATACCATGATCACAATTCCCTGAAAATGATCCAGAAAATCCTCCAAAACCGTCAGTGTTGTGATATCCAGGTCGTTTGTCGGCTCGTCGAGGATCAGCACGTTCGGCGCTTCCATCAGCACCCGCAGAAGATTCAGCCTCCTCTTTTCTCCGCCCGACAGCTTCCCCAGCGGCGCATACTGTGCGTCTCTGGTAAAAAGAAATCGTTCCAGCATCTGGGACGCCGATATGGAGCCTTCCGTTGTCTGCACATACTCCGCCGCATCTCTGATGTAATCGATCACTCGCTGTTCCGGGTTCATTTTTGCCTCTGCATCCTCTATCATCTGGCTGTAGTACCCGATCTTTATCGTCTGTCCGACGGTCACCTTTCCGGAATCCGGCTCCAGCTTCCCGGCAATGATCTTCATAAGCGTTGTCTTTCCACACCCGTTCTGGCCGATGATCCCGATCCGGTCATCCTTGAGAAAAACATAGGTAAAATCCCGGATATACTGTTTTCCGTCAAAGCTCTTGCAGATCTGATCCAGCTCGATGGTCGTCCGTCCCATCCGGGTTGCGATCGATCCAAGCTCCACCTGTCCGTCCCTCTCCGGGCCGCGCTGATTTTTCAGTTCTTCATACCGGTTCAAGCGGAATTTCTGTTTCGTCGACCGGGCTCTTGCTCCTCTCTGCACCCACGCAAGCTCTGTGCGAAGGAGCGACCGCCGCTTTCTGTCGCTCGCCGCCTCCATCTCTTCCCGCTCTGCCTTCAGTTTCAGGAATCCTGAATAGTTTTCCTGATACGTGTATATCTTTCCTTTGTCCACCTCCGCGATCCGGTTGCAGACGCAGTCCAGAAAATACCGGTCATGCGTGACCATCACGATCGTCTTTCTGGATTTTTTCAGCATATCCTCCAGCCATTCCGTCATCATCTGATCCAGATGGTTCGTCGGCTCATCCAGCAGAAGTACGTCTGCGTCCGACAGAAGGATCTCAACCAGTGCCAGTCTCTTCTGCTGTCCACCGGACAGCGTTCCCGCCTTCTGCTCAAACTCGTAGATTCCAAGTCCCGTCAGCATCGTCTTTGCCTTCGTCTCTTTGTCGATCTTTTCCTGCCCCTTCGCATCGCCTGCGATACACTCCAGTATCGTGTCCTCCGGATTGTATTTCGGATGCTGCGGCAGATACCGGACTACCACATGATTTGCAAGGATCCGCTTGCCCTCATCCGCTTCCTCCAGCCCCGCAATGATCTTCAGGAGCGTTGACTTCCCGGTGCCGTTGATTCCGACGACTCCGACCTTCTCCCCTTCCTGCAAGAAGAAATCCGCCTCTTCAAATACTTTTCTTTCCGTAAAAACTTTCGAAATATGTTCCAGTGTTACAATATTCATCGATCACTCACCTCTGCCGATCCATCGCTCAACCGCAAAAAGGGTTCATCCGCTTCACCATGAATACACCGCTAAGCCCACGCTATAGAAAAAAGTGTCATGTGAAAGCCCGAAGGCCGCATCTCTGCACGAATGAACCCTATTTATTTTAACACTGATCTTAATGATTTGCCACAGGAATCTCCTTTTGGGAGCACGCAAAGGACAGACTCTGTCTTTATTCCGCCACTTTCTTATTTTTGATCAAGGAAACGATCGCAAGAACCGCATTTATCACCGCCCATACGGACCAGATTGCCAGATCACTATAATTCCCATATCCGGCAAACCCAATGATCGCCGCAAGTCCGAACAATACAATCAGCGCGATATTTCCGCCCTTTTTCTCGGACTTTCTTGAGGCGATTGAGACAACACCGCCGGCAAGGATAAGTATTCCACAAAGAAAACCGACCGATCCGGAAGATCCTCCATTTTCCTCCAGCGCGTTCACCACTCCGGCTGCGCATGACTGTAATTCAATGATTATAAATAACACGATTGATAAAATACCTGCAACTAACTTCCATACTTTCATTTTGTCATCCTCCTATATGTCTTACATTTTTCCACCATAAACCGGAAAACACCTGCTCTTTCCGTAGCTTTCAATCTTCTTAAAACGCTTTAAGAGTTCCATATCCTCCGCACTGATCTCAAAATCCACTTCCGCATTGCTCTTCATATGCTCCGGATTTGCAGTCTTTGGAAGAAATTTTTGATAAAATTCAATACGTTTTTCTTGCAATATCTGACTGCCCTATCCTTTGGATCGGATTTTGTCATTCACAGCAAGATACAAGACAAAAATATATTTTTCATTTTCAGAGGTATATTCAAGTTTTAATACATCAAATTTCTGCTCCATAATATAGTCAATGGATTCCATCAACAAGTCATGTATTGCTTTTTCCTTATCATAATTACTGGGCAAATGTTCTACCTGCCACAGAATCTTACTGGCTTCATTGCTGAATGTTTCCAGGGACGCGGATAAATCCTTGGCAGTATCATTGAATTCCAAATTAATCTCCGCACAGATATTGTTGCTGTCATACTTGCAGTAAATGCCGTATTCAGCCAGAATAATTCCGGGTGGTCATTATAAACCGCCTCAATAATATCCTTTATAGCACTTACCTCGACGGATTCGGTTGGCTGGAATGCCGCATTTACAGCATTAGCATATATCTGACGATAGAGATGTTTTCCCTTCAATTCAGAAGGAATCTCATACCCATTGGCACCTTTGTTGTTATTCTGAGACGTATTCTTTGTACTATCCTGAGGACCTATTATCTCATAGGTTTCCCCGGAAGCTCCCGGTTTTTTCTCCGTCGTTTCCTCCGGGATTCCGTTTTCAGAGACTCCCTCTTTTGCCTGACGCGCGGTAATCTCTTCTTCGATAGCAATTCCCGGGTCAGACAATGCAGGCTCAACCGTTTCTTCCTTTTGGGGCACAAGACATGCCAATTTCTTCTCTATATCAGGATTTATGGCACACAGCACAATCAGTCCACACAGAAGCAGTGCCAGTATACCGATTCCTATAACTATCTTCTTCAGTATCTTCATGGTTATTATTATCCTGTCTGTTATAAAATCATCAGTAAGGTTCCGGCAACGATGAGAACTAAGCCAATGGCTGATTTTCTGGTCAGTTTCTCATGGAATACCAGGTAGGAAAAGGCTATGGTAACCAGAATACTCAGCTTATCAATCGGCACTACCACACTTGCCAGGCCATCCTGCAGGGCTTTGTAATAACACAGCCAGGAACCACCGGTTGCCAGACCGGACATAATTAAGAATATCCAGGTCTTTGGCTCTACCGCAGCAAGCCCGCTCTGCGCTCCTGCCAGAAATACCATAATCCAGGAAAGGATGAGCACAATAATCGTCCGGATTGCCGTAGCCACATTGGAGTCCGTGTTCTTAATACCACATTTTGCAAGGATTGATGTCACCCCTGCAAAATCTTCACTTTCCAGCTCATACGGCTTCTTCCCAATCTGTACCCATAATACTGGATGACCCAGATACAGCAAAGAAGCAGTACCGGTTCATCCACTGCCTGTACTGCTTCCCTTTGCATTCGCTTCTTTTATGTCTCTACAAGAAAAATCACCTAATTCTTCCTATTCGTAAAACGAATTATGTACCCAGTATGAGGTGGAATTATTATTTCCATTCCTTCATCTGTCAGAATACTTTTTATTACTTTTCCAAATAAATCCTCTTGAACCAGTTTATTCTCATATCCACAGTATCGCACATCTATGGTTACGGCTTTTATTTCATCGTCCGTTGAACACACGAAAACGATAAGTTCCTCGGGTGTAAAACGAGCGCAGCTGAAAACAAAACCTTCCTCCAAAAGGATACAAAAACTTCCATCTTGTAAAGCCGCCGAACTTCTTTTCAGTTCAATCAGTTTCTGATAAAACACAAATCTCCGCATTGTATCTTTCTGTTTTTTCCATTCCCAATTCATTGGATTTCTGCATAATTCAACCGCCTTTGTACTTCCTGACAATCCAATTTCATCTCCATAGTATACGCTCACTGTTCCAGGCATTGCAAAGACAAGCATTACCGCAATTTCATAATCTCTTTCATCAATTACCTTGTTATTATGCAGCCTTGCCACATCATGGCTATCCAAAAGATTAAACATCTGATACTGAATAACTCCCGGAAGCTTTCCGTAAAACTGACAGATACGGGAACCCAGCTGCCTGGCAGACATCTTGGAATAATTTTTTGCTATTTCAGGATATCTTGCTACAAACAAATCGTTCTCTCCAGCAAATTCACGGATTGGTCTTGCGCAGCCAAAATAATTCATGCAGGCATCCCAGCAATCTCCCTGCAAATCATCCGAACAGTCTGTCCAGTCTTCTGCCAAAAGATAGCTCTCCGCATTGAGTTTCTTGAGATGCTCACGAATTTCTTTCAGCACCTCTTCATGCACATCCGCATACTGATTACGAGCAAGACAGTCTGCAACATCAAAACGCCAACCATCAATGTTGTAAGGCTTTTTCATCCATTTTTTTAAAACAGAATCATCTCCTCTATAAACAAGATCTCGCAATTCTTGGGATCTATAGTCTAGCTTTGGCATAGTATCCACACCGCACCAGGTATCATAATCGTTATTCTCCTCAAAAAAATAAAACTCACGTTCAACGCTCTCCGGATTGTGATAGGCCCCAACTGACTTCTCATAAAAATTTCCACTTTTATTAAACCAAATACTGTCCGAGCTGGTATGATTGATAGAAATATCCAATACCAGTCTCATTCCGCGGTTATGAAGCATTTGGGACAGCTCCGCTAACGCTTCTTCTCCTCCTAAATGGTCATCAATTTTAAAATAGTCCAGACTGTCATACTTATGAACTGATGGAGAAAGAAAAACCGGATTTAAATAAATGGCATTTACCCCAAGTTCCTGCAGATAATCCAGTTTTTCAATAATTCCATACAAATCGCCTCCATAAAAGTCAACATTATGCCCTTCCTGATAGCATTTTGCCGGAGTATCCCACTTCTTAACAGCCTGTGTTTCGTATCCCTGATAAGAGTATTCAGCATCACGTACCGAAAGTTCTGCTCTTCCATTGCAAAATCTATCAGGGAAAATCTGATAAAAGACACTTTGGCAAACCCATGATGTCTGCTGAAAATCGGCAAGTATCACAAAATCTCTCGATTCATCCGGAATATAATCCGTAATGCGGTATTGAGTATAATAATAAATCTGTTTCTCCGTTACAAGGTAAAACTGGTAATGGAAACGTTTCTCCTTTATCATAATATCAGTATAATATTGGAAAAATCCGCCTTCTTCTCTTAATCTCATCTCCCTAAGTTGTTCAACCCCAAACTCGCGATATCGTAAAAGTACCTTTTTTATCTCTTTATTTTTCTGCATTTGTAAACGAATGGTAAGTGAATCCCCTATTGACGGATTGGGTTTACTTACAAAATATCGGGTGCTGTCACTATATACGCTTCGCAGCCATTTTTTCATGGTAATATCTCCTGTATCATATTATATTTTCTGCGCCGTGACTACTTCTAGTAAAGCATTCCTCAGCTCTTCTTCAGTCATCTTTTGCTTCAGCAACATCAAAAGTTCTTCTCTTCTGCTGTTACGGATCATATCATAAATTTCTTCCTTCCGGTTATAAGACATCTTAGCCTTATCCAGTATTTCAAAGCATGCCCTAACCAAATCATTCTGTGCAAGCCTCATTCCATCTGTAAATCTAAGCGTTGCTTTTTTTGATGAACTATGACGAAAACGTACAACCAGCTCGTTTTGTCTTGTTCCACGCTCAACTGGAAGAAGTGTTCGCATTTCTTCCTCTATCCATTCTATCTGCTCTGGTCTTTCAAATCCCAAAAAATGAATTTCATACTCTCTCTCTTCGGGCACCAGCGCTTTTTCTCCGCTGACAGGCAATATGCAAAACTCTGATTTTTTATGATAATCCAGCCTGAATTCTGTATATGCACATTCTCCATCACGATATGCAAGGCTTTCCCCATCATCCTCATACAATGTAAATGTACCATCTTCACCTGCGGTTACACTAATATGCAGACTTTCAGGATTGTCCACACAATTTCCCTTTCTGCATCCATCACACACAACAATTGCTCCCCCTTTAAGAAGTATTACCATGTGTTCGAGATCCCGATAAAACGAAATTTTTCTTCCCCCTTGATAAATCCATCCGCTTTGCCAATCCACATAATTTCCTTCCGGCAACCATCCATCTGCTCTTGCCCGCTGTACACCTTCCAGCAACGGAGTTGTAATCGGCAGACATATCATTTCCGTACCAAAAAAGTATTCATTCGGATAGCAATAGGCCTCTTCCCACTTTGGATACTCATAATACAAAGGTCGGAGAAGCATTTCTCCTTCTCTATTGGCGAGCATATTCATTGTGTATAAATAAGGAATCATTTTATGCCGTAGCCTGAGATACTTTTTAATAATCTGACTTGTCTGTGGTGAATAATTCCACGGCTCTTTATGCGTAAAAGGACTTGCAGAACTATGCATTCTGTTAATTGGAGAAAAAACTCCCCACTGAATCCAGCGTACTTGTAACTCTTCATCATAGTATCCCTGCATATGTCCCCCCATATCATGACTCCACCAGCCATATCCAATATTTGATGCAGTGGCTGTAAAATATGGTTGAAATTGAAGACTCTCCCATGTAATATGAGTATCTCCGGAAAAACCTACCGGATACCGGTGGCTTCCAGGACCAGCATAGCGTGACAGCAAAAGGCCTCGACTGCTTCCTTTTTCGGCATACAAATAGTGATAGTGATTCAGAATCCAAAGCGGATCCAATCCAGGAAGTCTGGTTGTCTCTCCCTGCTGCCAGTCAACCCACCAGAAATCTACCCCCTGTTTTTCCTGCGGCTCATGTAAATATGTAAAGTAAGCCTCCATAAATTCCGGTTTTGTAGGTTCAAACGGAATTCTCTCTTTCTCTAAAGCATTAATACCCAGAACCTCCCCTACTGCGTTTACCATCTCCTCATATGGCTCTTCAAACGCCCGTACTCCATCTGCCGGATGAACATTTAAAGCTGTATGCATTCCTTTTTCATGGAGTTCAGAAAGAAATCTTTGTGGATCCGGAAAAAGATTACGATTCCAGGTATAACCTGTCCATCCTCCACCATATTCCCTAGGTATATCTGTCAAATGCCAGTCCATATCAATCATGGCAACTGTCAAAGGAATTTCCCTTTTTTCAAACTCCTGCATAAGTTTCAGATATTCTTCATCCGTATATCGGTGAAACCGACTCCACCAATTTCCAAACGCATATCTTGGCAACATCGGCACCTTCCCTGTCAAGCGAAAAAAGTCCTTGATACACTGCTTATACTGAAATCCATATCCAAAGAAATAGAGATCCTTTTCTTCCCCATCCCGGGCAGATAACTCACCATTTTCATTTATCACATATGACGCACTATCATCAAGAATGCTGTATCCTTTTCTTGATAACAGTCCTTCCTGCAGTTCAGTTGTACCATCTACATCATCCAGCGTACGTATCGTTCCCTTCAGTGTTTCCGCCATCTGCCCGGGATGCCAGGGTTCCCATCGACATTCGTTATCCTGACTGGCAATAATCTCCAAATCCTCTTGCTCTGTTCCTCCATTGGTGCACCTGATTTTCAGATTTTTTGTTTGTAGAACAAGTTCTTCCTCTTTTTTTATGTATGCTACTGAAACCGATGGGAAATCTCGAAACCATACCACCTGGCTAGGTCTGTCACAGTAGCACTTCTGTCTACTGTACTCAATTCTTATCAATTGATTCGTCAACAGTGTAATACGATAGTTCCCATACAAAATCACATTTTTCTCGTTCGCTTTCCCATTTGCAGGTATTTTGAATTCCTTTTTCATACTTTCTTCTTATCCTTTTTCTCTATACGATAGACCGATAGTATTGCATTTCCTATTCCTTAACCGCTCCGACAACAATACCATCCTTAAAATATTTTGTAACAAAAGGGTATAAAATCATCAAAGGAAGGGTTGATACAACAATTTTAGCTGCATTTAACGTTTTTTCCGAAATAGTCAGATATTCTTGAATCTTTTTCGGATCTGTTACCCTTGAAATATCAAACGCAGCCGTTACCGATTGAATATAGGTCTGCAACGGATAATTCCGTATTTTTGATATGTATAAAATACCGGTAAAATAATCATTCCAATGTCCAACTGCGCAAAAAAGAATGATTGTTGCTATACATGGTTTTGATACCGGAACAAACACATTCAGCAATATCTGAAAAGGATTGGCTCCGTCAATTGCTGCTGCTTCCTCCAGCTCTTTTGGTACGCTGCGAAAGAAATTCATCAAAAGAATGATATTCCCTACTCCGACTGCCGAAGGCAAGATGAGTGACCACAGGGTATCACACAGGTGCAGCTTATTAACCACCAGGTAGGTAGGAATCATTCCACCATTGAACAGCATCGCAAACAGAACTAATCGCATATAAACCTTTTGTGCACGAAACTCTCTTGTACTTTTTGAAAGAGGAAAAGACATAAAAATAACCAGTATAACATTAATTAATGTCCCAAAAACTGTTCTCTCAAAAGAAATTAACAAAGACCGCCAATACTGTTCTTCCTTTAATAGTTTTGCATATGAAGAAGTTGTAAAATCCACCGGAATAATCCCTACTCGTCCGGCCGTTGCGGCCGCACTGTTGCTAAAAGAGATTGCAAGCATATTCATAAGCGGAATCAGGCAGGCAAGTGCCATTAGGATAACCGTCAGATATATCACAATATCCGCTATTTTTATTTTCCTTTTTCCCATTACTTTATGCCTCTCTTTCTAGAACATTTTTCGATCAGAAAAAGTTGTTACCAGTTTATTTGCAGTTAATATCAAAATCATTCCCATCATTGACTTTATCAATCCAACCGCTGTACCTATGCTGTACTGTCTCTTAGTCATACCCATACGATATACAAAGGTATCCAGAATATCCCCTGTATCATAAACCAGCGGATTATACAGATTATAAATTTGATCAAATCCAGCTGACAATATATTGGGAAGCTCCATTGTAAGCATAATAAGAATAATCGGCAATATTCCTGGTAAGGTAATATTTAGCAGCTTATCCATCCTTGTTGCACCATCTATTGATGCTGCTTCATAAAGCCCTGGATCTATACCCGTCAATGCCGCAAAGTACACAATAGAAGCATATCCAAATTCCTTCCAGCTTTCTGTAAATACGACTACTTTCCGAAACCATTGATTTGTTCCAAGAAATAAAATTGGTTCCCCACCAAAGCCGGCAATCAGATTATTGATAGGTCCATCCAACGAAAACACCATTTGTACTACTGCCGCAAAAACAACCCAGGATAAGAAATGCGGGAGATAAACAATCGTCTGCACACAATTTTTAACAACCTTATTTTTCACTTCATTTATTAGCAATGCAAACGAGATAGGTATCAAGCTTTTTAATAATATTTTCCAAAAAGAAATTATTAACGTATTGGCAAAAATCTGTCTACTGTCTCGTAATGTGAAAATTGTCTTAAAATTTTGCAGTCCAATCCACTTCGAACCCAAAATACCCTTTGCAGGTATATAATTCTGGAAGGCCATTACCACTCCAAACATTGGTACAAATGTAAATATAAAAAGTAAAATCATTCCCGGCATCAGCATCAGATGATAGTACATCTGTTTTTTATGATTTTTCATTTTTTCTCCGTTTCCAAGCGTTTACCACTAATTTCCATGCAAACCTTGCAGCACTGTTTATCACTATAGCTCTGTCCGAATCCTATAAGATCCGGACAGCTGTATTATTTTAATTTTACTTATCTACCTGTGCACATACTTCTTCTGTAATCGTATTTCCACCGACCTGCTTCCATTCCTGAACGAAATTGTCAAATTCACTTACCGGCATTTCACCAGAAACAATCTGCATAATAGTTTTTCTCTCAAGAGTCTTCAGCGTTTCCCAAAGCATTCCCATCGACTCAGTCTGACCATAAAATACCGGATTAATTGTATTTGTATCTGCCTCCAGCATCTGTTTTGCTGCCACCATACGGCAATTGTAATCTACCCAATTCTGTTTTTCAGGTCTTTCACCTGCTTCTATTGCATCCAGATAATCTACACAAGAAAGATACAGGCTATTCTCATACGCCGTCATATTCTGAGAATCTCTTGTTCCATCAATGGCCTCATGAATATGCTCATAGCTTCTTGCCACTGCATCATACCAGTCAAATCCTCCAATAAACTCAATTCCATATCCATGATTTACCCAGTCCATATATGCAACCGCTTCTGCCGATTTATCAGTATAAGCAGCATCTCCCTGATTATAATCCAGTGTTATGGATTTCAGCTTAATCAGCAGCTCAGGATGTTCAAATCCTTTTCTTACTACAAAATATTTATCCTCCTGATTTGGATTTCCTGTCCACGTGGTTACTTTTCCATTGTCTGCCATAGGAACAAGATAAGAAACCCACTCTGCTTCCGGGTTCAGTTCATAGCATCCAGCAAGATCATAAGGAAGCCACCAGCCCGCAAACACTGATCCGCAGGTTCCATCCGTGAGCAGTGAAGTAATTTCTGCATACTTACGTGTAGAAAATTCCTTATCAATCAGTCCCTTCTGATACCAGTCAGCCAGCACTTCCAATCCATACTTCATTTCTGGCTGAACAGAACCATATCCTATCTCTCCATCATCTGTCTCTATCCACTGCTCCGGCGCTGCGCCAAACATAGTAAATACATTGTTCATCTTATAAGCAGAGGAATAGTTACCATAAAGAAAATTATTTTCTGTCGTACAAAGCGGAATTCCCACCGTCTTTCCTGCTCCATTGTTTCCCGGATCCTGCTCAATAAAGGCCGTCACAATTTTTTCTACATCCTCAAGTGTTTTGGGTTCTTCAAGTCCAAGCTTATCCATCCAATCTTTTCTAAGCCATAAGAATTCAGGTCCCCCCGAAATATTAGTTGTCGGCATTGCATATAGCTTTCCATCAAAAGTAGCCATATCCAGTGATCTCCCATCATAGGAATCATAAATTTCTTTCATCAGTTCACTTGCACAATTATTATAAGCATCTGTAAGATCTTCTATCAGATCATTTTCCACCAAAGCTACCAGTTCTTCCTGGGTTACAGCCATAATATCCGGCAAATCACCACTGGATATAGCCATGGAAACCTTGGTTCTGTAATCATCTCCATCTGCCGCTTCGAAATAATCCATATTCTGAACATTTAATTTTGCTTTGTAAAACTCTGTATAGGCGCTATGCTCAGGAGAACCATTCTCCCAGTCTTCAGGATAGGTTCTGCTGGGATCTACCGTAATTCCAACTGTATAATTAACTGTTTCTGGATAAGGTGTATAGGTATCAGTAGCCGCAGCCACCCAGGAATCAGCTGTATCAACACCAACTGTCTCACTTCCCTCTGTTTCTTCAGCTATCTGCGCAGTTTTCTTCTCTTCGACTGCTGTAGAAGCTGTATCTTCTGTAGTTCCACAACCACATAATGATGTGATAACTGTCAGAATCGTCAGCATTGTTGCCATAATCTTTTTCATCTTCATAAATATCCTCCTACCATGTTATTGATTTTATTTAGTTTATCGATAAACTACTGTTAGATTAGCAATTTATGTTTTGTTTGTCAACATTGTTTTGTCTAATTGTACTTAATACATATATATTTCATTATTTTTTTGTTATATATGCACAATTAGTTTTTGATTGATATGTGATAAAATAATAGCAAGATATCTTGTCTCCTAGAATTAATAGCAAAATATATTTATCGATAAACTATGCTTGAATACAGATTCTCGGTACAACAGAAGTCTTCAATCATCAACAGATTTCTCTTTTGGATTTACTGAGTTTCTTATCAGAACAATTGTTGGCGTCCCTATTCCATTAAAATTAAGACAACGTATTCTGGAAGCATGAGAGATAAATATCTGGCAGATAAAATATCGGCCAGCACAAAGCTGATATACAAAATCTTTAAAAAGACAGAATGAAAGGCAAATCCACTTTTTATATCAAATACAGGAAAAAAACATAGATTTATTCAGCTTGCAAAAAACAAGTGAATTTATATGGTTGCCAAAGCATATAAAAAAGGAACTTTTGGCACCTACATCAAATTATAATTATGCATTTTAGAAATGAGGTCTAGCATATGATTACTCTACAAGAAATAGCTGATAAAGCCGGTGTCAGCCGAATGACAGTTTCCAATGTAATTAATGGAAAGTACGAAAAAGTATCTAAACAAAAAAAAGAATTGATTGAAGAAATCATCAAGCAATATCACTATGTTCCAAATTTGAGTGCACGTTCTCTTGCCAAGCATCGTTCAAAGATGATTGCCATTTTGGTCAATACCTTCGTTTTGGACTATAACATCTTTGCTGATCCATACATCAGCAGCCTATTTGGTGAAATCGAAACAGCCGTCCGCGCTGCCGGGTATTATACTATTGTACAAACAGTTGATAACATGCAGGAAGCATCCACACTGCTTCGCAACTGGAATGTAGATGGAGCAATTTTTCTCATTTCTCCCAAAGACGAAGAACTCAAACTGCTGTACCAGCAAGAAACCTGCCCTATGGTTTTTTTGGACAGCTATTTTTCTGCCCACCCAAATCATCTTACTGTCAAAATTGACGACTATAAAGGGGGCTATATTGCAACAAAATACCTGCTTTCAAATGGTCATCGTAAAATTGCCTTTGCCAGCTATATGCGTGAACATAGTGCTTTGATTCTTTCCCGTTATCAAGGTTATTCGGATGCATTAAAGGAATTTGGATTATCCGACTCTGATGAATGCGTCATCGATACATTCACTCGTTTTGAAGATGGTCTGCTTATTGGCAGAGATATCGCAAACCGGAAATATGATGTAAGTGCAGTTTTTGCAACTTCTGATCATCTCGCACTAGGTATCATGAAGGGGGCCATTCTAAATGGTTATCTTGTACCGGGAAATTTATCAATCATCGGCTTTGATGACTTGGAACTATGTTCCATTTCAAATCCAGAGCTTACCACGATTTCCCAAAATGTTCATGAAAAAGCCCAGGCTGCTGTAAAGCTTCTTATTGATGCAATCGATAAGAACATACAGTCTCCCTCTCAGATAATCTGTGATGTAGAGCTCAAGATACGACAAAGTGTACAAACAATTCATTCATAGCAGCAATTGTTGTCTGCCCTTACGTGCTCATTTTTGCCTTATAATACGATTTGGGATACATTTATTATCATCTTGTCCTTGAAATTGTAAACACTTCATCATTAGCTACATCTCTTCATTGAGGGAACGGCCTTCGGTGTTCAAGGACTTGTCAATGGTAGAGCAGACTCAGCAGATACTGGTTTCAGGAAATACAAAAAGAACCGAAAGCAGGATGGGTTTTGTATATTAATCAGCATGAATTCATACTGTTTGCACCTTGAAAAAACGATATCGAAAAATAAGCGCAAAAGGAATCTGCTTATTCGATCCACATTCATTGCTATGACTGACAGCGCTATGGAGCTTCTCGTCGTCTCATCCAGCCTGTTGGTAATCAGACCTAGCCCGTATTTTTGTTTCGCAAGGGCAAATGCTCTTTCCACTGCAATTCTATCAGCATTGTCTTTGTATTCCGTCTTTCGGTCGGTTACAGCATTTTTCTTTGGTCTTCCCAGAGACGGCCCTGATAAGCGGATTCTGTGCTCCCTGCAATAGGCAAGGTTGTTTCTGTTCCTGTAGATTTTATCTGCCAGGATGCGTTCCGGATAATGCCCCGTTCTTTCGAAGTACCGCTCAGCGGCTGCGATGAGAACATCACTTTCGTTATAGGCATCAAAAGACATCTTTTCTATCCGGGCCATTCCCTTTTCGTCAAGGCTGAGATCCATCTTTGCCCCGAACTCCAAGGGTGCAGCTGCCTTTCCACGGACAATCGGACGGATGTAGGGCTGGCTGATACTGACGATCCGGTCAGGAACCGGGTGCACTTTATTTTCGTACATGTACTTCTGCTGCTCATAAACCTTGCGTATCTTTTTGCTGGTACGTTTTTTACACTTGGCCAGGTTCAGGTAATCCTTTCGGGCATTCCTGCGGTACATCCATGGAATGTAATAATCAAATCTTCTGCAGAGGTCATCGACGATTCCTTCCAGGTTTTCTCTTGCCTCATTCAGGAGATTTACATCCTGTGGGAAAGAGATCTTCTGCAGGGCAAAGGTTGCATCAGGAATCACGGTTCCGGTGTGTTGTATGCAATAATCATCTCATTGATTTCACTGAGAACGTCATCTGTCAGGCGCTTACGGAACTCAACAAGAAGTGATGGTACAAAGGGAGCCTCTGTCTGATACCCTGGAAGCCCTATAAAATACTGGAAATACGGATTTTCCATGATCTCCTCAACCAGTTCCCGGTCCGAGAAACCAAGCTGTTTCTGGATCAGAAGAGAGCCAGGTGCCATACGGAGCGGTTTTGCGGGCATTCCGGTTTTACCCGGAAACAGTTTTGCATACTTTTCCTCAATGGCGTCCCACGGAATCGTTTCCGATTTCTTAACCCAGCGGTTTTCCGGATTCATTTTTAACCCGGCGGGCTGATTGAAATCTGCAGGTCCAGGCTGATGATATCGTTCGATTTATACATGAGTTTTCTCCCAAATGCAAGGTTTTTATAGCAATTTATATATTTCCCCTGCATTTATTGTACTACTTTTGACTGGAAAACTCAGTATTTTCAAGGAATTTATGCGTATTTTTTATTATTGAGCAGCCATTAAATAAAGCTCTTTCTGAAGAAGAGAAAAATAATTACACAGAATCTCTATTTGAGTCCATACGACACATAAACGAATATGGACAGGAATTCTGGTATGCCAGAAAACTACAGATTGCGCTGGAATATACTGAATGGCGTAATTTTTGTAAGGTAATTGACAAAGCTAAAGAATCTTGTGAAGGCAGCAATAATAAAGTATTTGAACATTTTGTTGACGTCAACAAAACATCTCCCATGCCTAACGGTGGTGAAAAAGAGATTGGTGATATCGAGCTCTCCCGTTATGCGTGTTACCTGATTGTACAGAACGGCGATCCCCGTAAAAAAGTCATTGCACTTGGTCAGACCTACTTTGCGGTAAAAACCAGACAACAAGAACTAATTGAACACTATGAAGTTGGCAAAAAAGTTCGTGATACCATCAAGGACTTGGGCGGTACAATGCCGGAGGATCTGCCTACTCCTGAAAAAAGTATTCAACAAATAGAACGAGAAGAAAAGAAAAAATTGAAATAAAAAACTGTCCCTGCGCCAACAGATGCGGAATTTAAAACCACATCAGAACCCCCGATACAGTCACCATAGACAAGTGAATATACACCGCCACAACACTGCAACATTTTGACGAAATGCAACACAAAAAATAAAAAGCCTAGTATACACTAGACTTTTCAAGAGC
>OIZL01000681.1_pt1 | contig 23097 bp, 24 predicted proteins | sample 1588541 | NCBI WGS metagenome assembly OIZL01 (sample SAMN03283285) | human gut metagenome | biome: human-associated habitat; material: feces | host: Homo sapiens | place: Peru | collected 2012 | reverse complement strand
CCAAAAAGAATAAAAAGGGGTTGGCTAGTGTGATACTAGCACCAATTCGCCTAAATCGAACTGGTGATTAATATGATAAACTAATATGATTATTTTGTCAATACCAAAAAACTAAAAAAATAAAAAAATTGCAAAAAACGACAAAATGGTTATGTAATACTTGATTTTTTAACTGCTTAAGTGTAAAATATCATTAGGAGGAAAATTATTATGGCAAAACAAAATTCAAAAAACAAAACAAATAAGAATCAAAAAAATAAAACAGCAAATACAAATAACAATAAAAAAGTAGTTGCTAAAGAAAATACTAAAAAGGAAGTAGTAAAAGAAGAAGTAAAGAAAGAAGTAGAAGTAAAAGAAATCAAGAAAGATGAAAAGAAAGTTGCTCCTGTTAAAGAAGAAAAAACAGAAAAGAAATCTTTTAAGCTAACTTCAAAACAAAAAGATATAGTATTAATTTTACTAGTAGTAGTACTTCTTGCAGTAGCAGCAATAGTAACTAGTACAAAGAAAGAGGAAATCAATATAGATTTACCAGCAGTTGTTATAGGAGAAGCAGGAACAAAAACTATTACTTATTCAGAGTATGAAAAATTAATGAATAGTGAAAATCCTTTCTTAGTAGTAATAATTCAAGATGGATGCTCACACTGTATATCATTTGAGCCAATCGTTGATGAAGTGGCAAATGAATATAAAATACCTGTAAACTACTTAAACTTATCAACTTTATCAAGTGAAGAATATAGTAGTTTATCAAAATCAAACTCTTACTTAAGAACAAAAGAGTGGGGAACACCTACTACATTATTTATATATAAAGATAAAGTAATTGATTCTATAGGTGGAGAAACAAATAAAGATTCTTTTGTTAAATTCGTTAAAGAAAATATTAAGGTAGATTAATATGAATAAAGAAATATATGAAAGAGCAAAAGCCTTCAAGAGAAAGTATCCTTTAACAATAGCCTTTAGGTTAAAAGAGCATGCCAAAGTTGCTTCTAAGTTTGTTGGTGATGATGAAAAAATAAAATATGTATTTGTAGCTCAAAAAAATTATAAGAGCTATGAAATAGTTAATACAAATATAATAGTTTTAACCGATAAAAGATTAATAGTAGCAACCAAAAGATTAGTATTTGGATATTTTCTTAATAATTTAGATAGTGGGGATGAGATTATTTTATCAAGCAGTGAGCATGCTTCTAATATATTACCTTGGTTAATTTTAAGTATTAAAAAGAATGTAAAAGTGGTGTTTGTTGATAGTGTTAATGAAAAGCTTAATATTAATGATTTGGTTAGTAAGATAAACTCAAAAACTAAGGTTATATCTCTTGCTCAAGTTACTAATGTTAGTGGGGATGTTAGAGATGTTAAAAAAATAATTAGTATTGCTCATAAATATGGTATTTTGGTTGTTGTGGATGCTGCTCAAAGTGCTCCTCATATGAAAATAGATGTTAGTGATATGGATGCTGATTTTCTTGCTTTTAGTGCTCATAAAATGTGTGGACCTACCGGACTTGGTGTGTTATATGGAAAGAGTGAACTTTTAAATAAAATGATACCTTATAGTTATGGCGGTGGGATGAATGAGACATATGATGAAAATAAATTAAAACTATTACCACTTCCTTATAGATTTGAAGCAGGAACACCTAATTTATCTGCGATAGTTGGATTTAGTGAAACGATAAAGTTTTTAAATGAAATAGGTATGGATAATATCCAAAGACATGTTAAATATTTAAGAAGATATTTAGTAAAAAGATTAAAGGAAATATCATATGTTAAGATTTATAATGAAGACTGTGAGGGAGCAAGTGTAATTATAAATGTTGATGGACTTTTATCAGGAGATGTAGGACTTTATTTAAATACTAAAAAGATATGTGTTAGAAGTGGTAAACATTGTGCTAAAATGGGAGATAATAAAGAAGATACGGTTAGAATAAGTTTATATTTTTATAATACTTATGAAGAAATTGATTTATTAATAGATGCACTTAAGGATAGAAAAGCACTTTATGAGTATTGTGAATAATTTTTTTTAAAAATGTTAAATTTGTTTATTATGATATTTTTAATTGCTAGCAATAATATAAAATATATAAATCATGTAAGAGAAACTTATTTTTAGTTTCTTTTTTGTATGTTATTTTCTTGTTTTGACGATTTGCAGTGTATTTTAAAATATTATATAGTGTATTTGAAAGGAGGAAATGTATGATTAATCAGGTGGTTTTAACTGGGAGACTTGTTAGTGATCCAGATATTGTAGTTACTGAAAACAATAAAAAGAAAACTGTTGTAACTGTTGCGATTCCTAGGACATATAAAAATATGGAAGGAATTTATGAGAGTGATTTTGTTAGATGTGTTTTATGGAATGGGATAGCTGAGAGTACTTGTGAATACTGTAAAAAGGGTGATATAGTTGGAGTTCGTGGTAGACTTCAAACATCTAGGTATGAAGCTGATAATAATGTAAGATATAGCATGGATGTTATTGCTGAGAAAGTGTCATTTATAAGTAATAAGAGAAATAATCATGAAGAGTAAAAAAACACATTTTATTTAATGTGTTAAGCAAAATATAATTTTATATTTGTTAAGTACGGTAGCGACTACCGGAGGTGAAGTCTGTGGGCTTGCCCTTAAGTAAGGCATTTTGCCCTGAAAGCAGAAAGTCCTTATTTGACAAGGTTATTTGATACTTTTGAGTATGTTCTTGTGAGTGGTCCACTTCCTAAGAGTGTTCCACCAAAGTAACGTACTACAATAATTAGGTGACTATTTAAATTGTTCCTTTTTAAGGTGTTAAGTAATCCTATTGTCGAACCGGACGGTTCTTTATCTGTGAAAAGTTTCTCACAACTATTTAATATATACGAATAAACTATGTGTTTACACTTCTTATTATTTTTCTTAGTTTCATCCAGTATTTCCTGCACTTCTTCTAAGCCATTGATTTCATATAAGTAACCATAAAATTTAGATTTTTTAACTTCCAAAAAACTATTATTTATTTGTTTCATTGTAGACTCCTTTGCTTAATTTTAACATTTCTTTTATAAAACTTAAAGTTCTATGTTAATTTTGATTATAAATTGTTATAATATTATTAGTGATTTATATGTTTAAGAAAGAATTAGAAAATGTACCTAAACAAAGTGGGTGCTATATGATGCATAATAAAGACGGGGTAGTAATATATGTAGGAAAAGCTAAAATATTATTTAACCGTCTTAAAAGTTATTTTACTGGAAGAGTAACTGGAAAAACTAAAAAAATGGTTAGTGAAGTTGCGTATTTTGATTATATTGTTACAAATAGTGAAAAAGAAGCGTTTATATTAGAACTTAATTTGATTAAGAAATATGATCCAAAATATAATATACTTCTTAGAGATGATAAGAGTTACCCTTATATTGAGTTTACAAATGAAAAATATCCTAGGGTAATTGTTAAGAGAGAAATAAATGTTAATAAAAAACATACTCATTTATACGGACCATATCCTAATCAATATGCAGCTAGAAGACTTGTTAATCTTATTAATAGATTATATCCTTTAAGAAAATGTAATACCATGCCTAAAAAGGTATGTTTATATTATCATATTGGGGAATGTCTTGGATATTGTGAGTATAAGGATGCTGATGATACTAAAATTAAAGAAGAAATATTGTCTATATTAAATGGTAATATAAAAATATTAATTGATAAAATTAACGAAAAGATAGAAATTAATTCAAGGAACATGAATTATGAAGTTTGTAAAGAATTAGCCACCGACTTAGAGTATGTCAATATCACTTTTAAAAGCCAGAATGTTGAACTTAATGATGGGGTTAATAGAGATATTATAAATTATTATTACGATAACTCTTATGTTAGCATTACTATTATGTTTTTAAGAAATGGAAAATTAGTTGGCTTTAATAATAAAATTATTCCTGTTATAGGTGAAATATCTTCTACTGTTTTATATTATATAACATCATTTTATTCTAAAAATAATATAGCACCTAAAGAAGTGATTGTGCCAAGCGATATTGATAAGGAATTACTTGAATGTGCAGTTAGTAGTAAGTTTATATCAGTAATGAGGGGAGAGAAAAAGAAGTTATTTGATATGGCTTATAATAATGCAAAAATATATTATGACAATGAGATAAAACTTATTTATAAGAATGAAGAGTTTACTGAGAATGCAACTAATGAACTTAGAGATATACTAGGACTTTCTAAACTTCATATGATAGAAGCTTTTGATAATTCAAATTTGTTTGGAACTTTTACTGTGTCTGCTATGGTTTGTTTTGTTGATGGTGTTCCATATAAGAAAAATTATAGAAAGTTTAAGTTATCATTTGAAGCTAACGATGATGTTAAAGCAATGAAAGAAGTTATTTATAGAAGATATTATAGAGTTTTATATGATAATCTTGAAAGGTGTGACTTAATTATAGTTGATGGTGGTATTAATCAAATCAATGCTTGTCTTGAAGTATTAAATTCATTAAATCTAGATATTATGGTTATTGGTGTTCGTAAAGATAATCATCATAGTCCGGATGCGATTATTAGAAGTGATGGAAGCATTATTGAAATAAGTAAATCTTCTAATGTATTTAGACTTCTGTCAAGAATTGATGAAGAAGCTCATAGATTTGTAATTAGTTATCATAGGGAAATTAGAAGTAAAGGTAGTATATCAAGTGTTCTTGATAATATAAGTGGACTTGGTGAAGTAAGGAAAAAGGCGCTTATCAAGAAATACGGAAGTGTTAGTAAGATTAAAAATAGTACAGTTGATGAAATTGCGACTGTAGTTCCTTATACTGTTGCTCAAAATGTATATAATTATTTTAAGAGTATGGACTTAAAAGAATAATTATTGTAAAATTAATATAGGTGAAGTGTATGGATAGTTATATGGATTTCTTAGCTGATTATGCTAATTTAAATATTAGAAATATTGATGAAGTAGAATATGATAGAATTAAAACTATGGCTTATAAGGTTTGTGATTATTTGATAGATTCAAGACTTATAAGTGAAAATGTTCGTGGTCTTAGTATGGCTTTTGCTTTTGATTATATTGTTAGACATGATGGAATTAGGGGTATGAGAAGTGATGGTGCTCTTGATTTATTAGTAAAAAATACGAGAGAAAATGGCATTGCTTTAGAAAAACAAAGGATTGAAGATATAAAAAAAGAAGAAACAGAAAAAAGAAAAAATGAAGTAAATATGAGTAATCAAGGTGTTAGTCATGAGGTTATTAGTATAGAAGAATATTTAACTAGAAAATTAAATAGATTTTATAATACAGGTATATTAAAAAAAGATGTTAATTTAGGAGAACTTACTCAAAATATTATTAATATTTATTTAGAAAGTGATATTACTCCTCAAGATGTAGCTAGAGGTATATATGATAAAAATCTTGCTTTGATTTTAGCAAATGGTAATAATTTTAGTGATGATTTTTATAAAGTTAAAGTTAAAACCTTTGATAGTGGTAGTAAAGCAGATAAACGTATAACTAATACATATAATAGCAGCGAAGAGAGAGAAATGCGTAAGAATGAAATAACTGCTATATTAATGGAACATGGAGTTAATATGTCTAATATAGATAGAGAGAAATGCGATGAGGTTGTTTCTAATTATCTTGATAGAGAATATAATAGGTATAGAAGTATTAGGGAGCAAAAAGAGAAAAGAGAAAAAGCGATTAGAAGAAGTGAAAGAAATTCTGAAGAAGATAGAATCAAAAGATTAGTAGTTGCTCTTGCAGCACTTGGATATTTAGCCTTTCTAGGTGGTAAAGTATACAACGCTTATGAAGAAAGACAGGAAGAAGATAGACTTAAAAGTATAAGAAGTCATAAAACAAGCCAAAGTGTAAATAAATCTACTTTTCATGATGTGCATAATGTAAATGGTTTTTATGATTATGATAATAATGAGTTTGTTATAGGAGAAAGTGAACATGGAAGAAGTGTGTGATATATATACTATTGATAATGATGATTATATATTATTAGATAGTATTATTTATGAACAAGAAAAATATTTACTTTTATCTAAAAAGGATGATGAAAGTAAAACTATATTTAGAAAATCTATTATTATAGATGGAGAAGAATATTTAGAAAAAATAGATGAATCAATATATGATGAAATTGTTAATTTGTTTTTAGAACATAATAAGGACTTATTAAATTAAGTCTTTTATTTCATTTTAATTTAATATATAATACTTATGAAAGGAAGAGTATATGAAAAAGGTATCTTTATATCCTGCTGATATTTATCAAGTTATTGATAAAAGTTTATGTGGAGAACATGATAAATTAGTATTAAATATGCTTTATATGCCTTTAATAGGAAATACTGCTGTTTCTCTTTATTTAAAGTTACTTAGCGAGGTACCTAATTTTTCTTATATATCAAGTGAGCAAACTCATCATCATTTAATAACAAGTATGTCTTTAACTTTAGAAGCACTTAAAGAAGCAAGGCTAAAGCTTGAAGGCATAGGCCTTATGAAGACATACTATATGTCAAGAGATTTAAATTATTATATATATGAATTATATAGTCCACTTAGCGCAAGTGAGTTTTTATCTCATCCTATATTTAATGTAGTACTATACAATAATGTTGGAAAGAGTGAGTATACTAAAATAACTGAGTTTTTTAAACATCCTAAAATATCATTAAAAGATTACGAAGATATAACAGTATCTTTTGATGGAGTATTTAAATCATCTAAATATACTATGATGGAAATTAATTGTGAAGATTTATATAAAAAGAATAAATTACTTTTAAATTATGATTTTGATTATGATTTTGATTTAATAGTTTCTTCTATACCAAAAGATATGTTTAATGAAAAATGTTTAAATAAAGCAAATAGAGAATTAATAGTTAATTTATCTTTCTTATATGAGATTGATCCTATTAATATGGCTGATTTAATAAGAGCATCTTTAAATGAAAAAGGAAATATAGAGAGAGATGAACTTAGAAGGAATGCTAAAAAATATTATCAATTTAATAATGATAATAGGCTTCCTAGTTTACTATTTAAGTCACAGCCTGAATATTTAAAAAATGCTGAAGGTGATAATAGTAAGAGAGGTAAAATAATAAATGTATTTGAAAATACAAGTCCTTATGAGTTTTTAAGAGCTAAATATAAAGGGGCTAAGCCTACTAGCAGAGATATGAGTATATTAGAAGAGTTACTTATAGATGTTAAACTTAATCCTGCGGTTATAAATGTACTTATTGATTATGTACTTAGAACAAATAATAATAAACTCGTTAAATCTTATGTTGATACGATAGCTGGACAGTGGAAAAGAAGTAATATAGAAACTGCACTCGAAGCAATGCAGATTGCTGAAAAAGAACATAAAAAGAAATATAAAAAGTCAAGCGTTAGTGAAGTTAAAAAGAAAAAAGAAACTGTTCCTGCTTGGTTTAATGAAAAGATAGAATCTAGTAGTGATTATGAGAATAATGCTGAGTTTAATAGCTTTTTAGAGGAGTTTAGAAAATGAATAGTATTAAAGATAGCGTAAGTAAAAGTAGAAAATATATAAATGATAATTTAAGAAAAGAGTTTTTAGTTGCATGTAAAGATGAAGATTTTTGTAAACTATGTAATAGATTTAATATAAGTGAAGACATTATTATGAAATATACTTCTCATTTACAAGATAGTGTTATGGAACTTAATAATTGTAAGGGATGTAAAGGAATAAATGAATGTAAAAATAAATTTAAGGGAAGAGTATACTATCCTTGTGTATATAATGATTCGTTAGAGTTTGAATATAAAGAGTGTAAATATTCAAAAAGTATTAAAAAGAATAATACTACATTTTTTGAAACACCTAAAATACTTAGAAATGCTAATTTGAGTGATTTATGGAATGAAAAGGAAAGAAGTGAAATAATTAAATATATAAAAGATTTTCTTAAAAAGAAAGTAAAAAATGAAAATGTAAAAGGGCTTTATTTAAGTGGTAATTTTGGAAGTGGAAAGTCATATATATTAAGTAGTTTATTAAATGAGCTTTCTATGAAAGGGTATAAGTGTGTTAATGTATATTTTCCAACTTTAATTCAAAAACTTAAGATGAGTATGGATGATGGAAGTTATGCAGATATAATAGATGAAATAAGTACTAGCGATATATTATTACTTGATGATATTGGGGCTGAAAATAATACTAGTTTTACTAGAGATGAAATACTTGGAACTATATTACAATATAGGATGGATAATGATTTAACTACATTCTTTACTTCTAATTATACACTTTCTGAGTTAGAAGAACATTTAAGTGCAACTTCTAGAGGAAATGATCCTATTAAAGCAAGAAGAATTATAGAGAGAATTAGATTCTTAACAAAAGAAGAAAAATTAATAAGTAAAAATAAGAGAGCTGAGGAATAGTTATGTGGGATATAGATTATATATGTTTAAATAATGATAATTTTACTGGTTATATAAAAGGGTGTTTTAGTCATATAAGTATTAGTTATGATAATTTGCATTATAAAAAGAGATGGAATCCAGTTAGTATGGAAGAAGAGGATGCATATTATGTTTTATGTCCTAGATGTGGAAGAGTAACTATTATAGATGATAGGATTATACCAGAAGAAATTAAAAGTAGTGTTAAAAATAGAAAAGTATTAAGTATGAAATAAGCATTTTTAAATAGATGCTTTTTTAATAAAGAATAATATTAATAATTTTGTGTATATTTTAATTGAAATATTTTGGTTATGTGCTATAATTTATATAGATAGAAAGTAGGAAGCTTATGAATAAAAAGAATTATGTATTACTAGTGCTTAGTGTTCTTGCATTTTTAACTATAAGTAGTTCTTTTGCTTATTTTGTAATGGAAGTTACGGGTGAAGGGAGTACTAAAAGTGAAGTTACAACTGGTACATTAAAGGTAAGTATTAGTGATAGTGCACTTAATATAACTAATGGAGCTCCTATTTACGATAGTAATTATAGTGAATATGCTTTTAAGAAGAGTTTTACAATTAATAATACTGGTTCATTAAATGCTTGTTCAAATGTTTATTTAAATATTAAAAATATATCAGATATTCTTAAAAGCCCTTATTTTAGATATGCTTTAGTTAGTAGTGATGAAAAATATTTTGGTGGATTTAATAGAATAGATAATAATACTTTATTACTTGGAAGTAATGTGTTTACTCCTGCTTCTGGTAATAAAGAATATACTCTTTATATATGGCTTAGTTATTCTGATTATTTAGATCAAAATGCTTTTCTTAATACTAGTGTTAGTTCTTATTTATCTATTGATAGTACTGATTGTAGGGCTAAGGGAAGTTTAAATAAAGTTAAGCTTACTATAAATCCTAATGGTGGAACATATAATGGAAGTACAAGTAGTGTTATAAGTGAAGAAGAAGAGTTTTCTCTTAAAGATATAAGTGTTCCGGTTAAAGATAATTCTATATTTGCTGGATGGGATATAACTGGGGATAGTAGTGCTAGTGATAGTACAGTAGCGATAGGACAAAAAGATACTACTATTACTGCTAGATATTTAGGCGCTGCATATAAAGTTACGTTTGATGCTAATGGGGGAAGTGTTAGTACTAAGAGTAAGACTGTTAGAAATAATGATACTTATGGTGAACTTCCTGTAGCTAGTAAAGCAGATCAAACATTTAAAGGCTGGTATACTAGTAAAACTGGTGGTACATTAATTAGAAGTGATACTGTTGTTAATCTAACTAGCGATATTACTCTTTATGCTAGATATAGTAGTGCTCCATTTAGTGTATATCTTGCTAATAATTTAACTAGTATTACAGTTGATGGGGATGTACAATATAGATATCAGGGAGCTAATGTTAATAATTATGTTACATTTAATGGGGAAACTTGGAGAATAATTGGTGTTATAAATACTCCTACTTTACAATCAGATGGAACATATAAAAATGAGAATCTAGTTAAAATAATGAGAAATACTTCAATAGGTACTCTTGCATGGAATACTAGTTCTTCGAGTGTTTGGAGTTCTTCATCACTTGCAAGTATACTTAATGCTGCTTATTTAAATAAAACAGGAAATTATTCAAGTACTGGAATTACGGATAATGCTAGAAGTATGATTGCTAATGTTAAATGGAATATTAACGCTGTATCTCAAACTTCTACTACGACTGAAGCGTATAGTGGAGAAAAAGCTACTACATGGAATGGATATGTTGGGTTATTTTCATATAGTGATTATGGACTTATGAGTACAAGTTGTTATGCTAATAATACTAAACTTTCAAACTATAATAAATGTACAAGTGATACTTGGTTTGATATAAGTGCTGCCACTTGGTCAATGACACCATCAACTGCTACTTTAGTTAAAAATGCACTTGAAGTTAAAGATAATGGTGCAGGAGATATTGGAAAAGTTTCTCTTACTAAAGCTGTTAAGCCGGCAGTATATTTAAATAATGATGTTGTTAGAAGCGGTGGGGATGGAAGCAGTAGTAGTCCTTATGTACTTACTTTAGAATAGATGCGTTCTATTCTTTTTTAGTGCAAACATTATAATTGCAATTAAAAAAAATCAATATAATATAGTGGGTGAAGAAATATGAATATTGATCTTATAAAATCTTTACTACTAATAGCATTAGCTTCTAGTATACTTAGTAGTGCTTTAGTACAGAAAATTAAAGGATTATCATTACTTAAATGTAGTGATTGCCTTCTTTATATATCTTTTGGAGTTTCTATGATGTTTGGAATTATTTTTACTCTTAGTTTTACTGAATATAAAATTGTACATGCTTTGTGGGTTGGTTTATTTAGTTTTCTAGGGGCTGATTCTTTATATAAAGCTTTTGAAGATAAGATATTTGCTTCTTTTAGTAAGATTAAGGAAGTTACAACTATAGAGAGGGACTAGCTTATGATTAAATTAATATATCCAGTTAAATATGTTGGTGTTACTCAAGGCTTTAAAACTTCTCATAAAGCAATAGATATGGGATGGAGCACGAGTTATGGAGGACCTAATCATGATATTATTGCTCCTGGTGATGGAGTTGTTACGTATGTAAAAAAAGACTATAACAGAACTGATAAAAATAGTCTTAGTTATGGCAATTATGTAAAAATAGATCATGGAAATGGAATAGTTACTTTGCTTGCTCATATGAAATATAATAGTGTAGTAGTGAAAGTCGGAGATAAAGTTAAACGTGGTGATAAAATTGGTATTATGGGAAATACTGGTTATTCTAAAGGAACACATTTACATTATGAAGTTATGATAAATAAAGAAAAAGTAGAACCTTTTAAATATACTTATGCCACTAATGAACATATAGTTGGAAGTGGTACTAAAAGTAAATATAATATATTATACTTAAGGGAGGACATTAAAGAGATGGAAGAAGTAAAAGATAATAAAAGTGATAATACTCCTAGTGATGATGTTAAAGAAGATAATGTAATATTTGAGTATGTAGTACCTAAAGATGGAATATATAAAATTAGACTTAATCAAAATGAAAAATTAGTAATTAAAGATTGATTTTAATAATATTATTTTATATAATGAGGTTGAAAGAGGTTATGTATGATAGATGAAAAAGAAGTAAAATTAAAAATGGATAAAGTAGTTGATAATTTAGTTAGTAGATTTACTACAATTAGAGCTGGTAGAGCTAATCCTAATATATTAAATGGTATTATGGTTGAATATTATGGAGCACCAACACCAATTCAATCACTAGCTACAATATCAATACCAGAAGCAAGAGTATTATCTATTAAACCATTTGATAAATCATCTTTAAAAAACATTGAAAAAGCTATATATGAAGCAAATCTTGGAATTGCACCTACTAATAATGGGGAAGTTATAATGCTTACAGTTCCAGAATTAACAGGAGAAACAAGAAAAAATTATGTTCGTCAAGCATCAACAATGGCAGAAGAAGCAAAAGTTGCTCTTAGAAATATAAGACAAGATGAAAATAATAAAATCAAAAAAAGTGATGAACTTACAGAAGATGAAAGAGATATGTGCTTAGATATAGTACAAGAAATGATAGATAAATACAATAAAATAGTTGATGAAAAATTCAAAGAAAAAGAAACAGAACTTACTAGTATATAGCAAGTTCTTTTTAATTTCTACTTTTAATTAAAAAATATGTGTGTTATAATATTTAATAGACAATAGGAGTGATATTTATGTTTAATATTGATTCATATAAGAAAGCTTATAAAAATTTCATTGATTATTTAAATGGATATTCTAATTCATTACTTACTAAAATAGGTGAGTGTGATAAGAATATAGCATTATGTGATGTTTTAGAAGAAATAAAACAAACACACGATGTAAGAACTATCTTAAATAATAAAGAATTCATTGCTTCTTTAAATCCTGTTGTACTTGATTATTTTAGAATAATTGAGTTCTTTAAAGACAATGATGCTCTTGATGCTGATCAAGTACAAAATGCAGCAAATAAAATATTAAGTATAGATGAGATAAAAAATTTTGATGTAACTAAGAAAAGTATATATGAAAGCAAATCTTCATATGAAAGTGAACTTTCTAAAGTAAAAAATATAATTAGTGGTAGTGATTATGATATAGATTACTTTAATACATTACTTTTAAATAGTACTATTAGTGATAAAGATAAATTGTTAATTTTATCTGGACTTGCATATGAAAGTACTATTAATAGAGAAAAAGAACAAGCAAAAGATGATATAAAAGAAGAAAAGAAAGAATCTAAAAAAGAAAGTAAATTTAAGAAAAGAGAAAATTCATATTCAATTAGTGAATTAGTAAATAAATATAGAGAACTTAGTAAATGTGTTGATGAATATAAAATGAAATTAGAATCACTATGGGCTAATAAATCTTCTAAACAACTTGAATATGCGGTTAATTTAGCAACTTTATTTAATAGTGGTGAAATAAATATGAATGATGCCTTTAGTAGAAACTTTACAAGTGAAAGAATGCTTATGTTACTTTTATGCTGTAAAGAATATCAAGATGTTATAGATATATGTATAAGTAATACAAAAGATGGTATGACTACTAAAGAATCATATGATGAACTTTTATATTATGTAAATTCTTTAAGTGATAGAATTAGTTTAATAGATAAATATTATGCTTTAGAAAAGGAAAGAGATAAAGTAATTGATCCTGATTACGTTGAAGAAACTAAATCATTATTCTTAATAGATGATAATGGTAATGGTACGATTAACTTTGATAACTTTACTGAAGATGAAATAGAAAAAGCAAATTCATTAATAAATAAAAGTGAAACAAAAGGTAAAAATGAAAAGTCAATATTACTTCATAAAATAAAAAATGTTGATTTTGATGTATTAATAAGTAAATTCTCTTCATATATATGTTCATATGTACCACTTGAAGATGGTTCAATATTGATACTAGATATAGCACATAAAACTAAAGGTTATGATGAATCAATAAATATATTACGAAGAAATTTAGATACAATTAAAGACATAAGAGATGAAGTCAAAGAACATGGTACAGAAAGATTATTTGAAAGTCAAAAAGAATATAGAGATTCATTAAGAGATAAATATGGATTAAATACTTCTAAAATGAATGAGGTGAAATTATGAAATTAGATACAGCAGATGAATTATTTTATTCAATTAGAAACGATTGTTTAAAATTAATATCTTCAAAAAATGTTAATTTAGATGATTTATCTTTCACTATTGGATGTAGTACTGAAAAATTAATATCATTATTTGATAAAAAAGATGATGACTTAATTATATATTTTAAGATATATAATACTTTAGTAGAATGGTAGGTGTATAAATGTTAACAGAGATTATACGTTTAAAATTAGATAAATTATATTCTAGTCTTGATAAATTAAATAAAGAAAGTGATACATCAGCATTAGATACACTTGAAGAAGTGTCTATTAAATGTGAAGACTTCTTATCAACACTTGTTGAAAGTAGAAGTAATATAATTACTTTAGATACTGATGATATGACTGATATACTTATTAAATATGGTAATAATCCTTATGATAAAAAAGAAGTAAGTGATAAATTTAGACATATTAAATTAGTATATTTAGGTAGGGAAAAAGGATTAGATATAAATATAAGTGATACACAAGAAGCATTCTTAGAAAGTTATATTACTAATGTAATGCAAGTAGTTAAAAATATAAGAGCTACTATTAATGAAAAGAATGATAAAAAGAGTAAATTAGAAGGTGAAATAGATATAATTAGTACATCTATATTAGATATTGAAGGTTTATTAAATAAAATAGAAGATAAAGATAATAATGATATATTAGATGGAAATGATTTTAATACATTTTATAGTATTATAGAAGATGAAGATATTTCTACTGATATGAAAATGCAATCATTAATAGAGTTTAGAAAATATAATATAATGAGAACTAATAAAGAAAAGAAAGTAAAAGGACGTACTAATATTGAAGATGTTAGGAATTGTTTTATTGAACATGGTTTTTCTGAAAGACAACTTAGAATTGTTGATAAATTTAAAGAAGAAGCAGAGAATAATGCTAATATAGATAATATAAGAAATATTCTTAATTATATGGAAAGTAAAGATATATTACGTAAATTTGCTTTTTCAGACTTACTTACTATAACTTTATATGGAACATTAGATTCAGTAAAGAATAGATATGAAACATTAGAAAGTGAAGATAAATTATATCCAATATTCTTTGATACTGCATCTGTATGGATTAATAATATAAGTACTAGTAAGAGAAAACGTAGAAGTTCAAAAAAAAGTGGAAATAGTAATAGTAGTGTTAATTATTTTAAAACACTTAAGTATTCAGCACATATGGTTTCTTATGAAGATTTAATTCAAAATGAAAGATTCTTAAATGAAAAAGGTGTTAATGTATCTTTAAGTAATCAAGATGGATTTACTAAAGTACTTCGTATGCCTCATGATAAATTACTTGAAAATTTTGATATTATTTGTAAATATGGAATATGTGATGGTAAGAAGATTGATTTTCCTTTAACTTTACTAGCATGTGTAGCTAATTTACCTGAAAAATTAGATACATTTATAGAAGTTGGACTTTTAGGAGATTCTGAAAAACAAGGCGAAGAATTTGGTAATTATATTAAAAATCATGGTGGAAGTATAAATCATATTAGTAGTAGGCTATATCCTGTACTTTATAAGATGAAAAGAGATATGAATATAAGAGATTACTATAATTTATTGTTTTCTAGTTCTAGACTTGGTTGTTTAAAGAAAGAATTTACTACTGGTATGTTTGGACTTGATCTTAATAATGATGAAGTTTATCAAAAATATTTAAAAGATAATTTTGTAGAAAGTTCTAATTATTTAGGTAATACTACTATGTATGATAGTGTTATTGATTCACAAATACAACCTAGTAGTAGAGTTATACGTGATTTAGATAGTAGATTTATAGATAAAGATAATCCACTTGTATATAGAATAGGTAACAATGTAATATCAAGAAATAAAGTAATTAGAAACTATGGTAAACTTGTAAATAGTGGTATAGAACTTAATGATGATGCTTTAATGTATTCTATAGTAAGAGGTAGTTATTTAAATATGGATGAAGTAAAAGCTATCGCAAGTGATATAGGTTATACTTTAGAAGGAGAAATGAAGTTATGAAATATTTAAAAAAATATGGTTTATCTCTTAATGATATTAAACAAATAGAAGAATCACTTGATGATATGGATTTAAATTTATTATATGTTAATGAAGATAAAGTAATAAGTATTCTTGACTTTCTTGTATCTATAGGATTTACTAATGTAAAAGAATTACTTATGTATAAATCTAATCTATTTTATATTAAATTAGATGTTATTATTGATAGAATAAGTAAAGATAAAGAAAATATTATTAAAGAAATAAATAATGATGTTAATTATTTAGATAAAGTTGGGTTATAATATGATAGATAAAGATAAAATGACTTTATTTGTTACTGGTATGTTTTTATTATTAATTATGACTACTGGATTATCTTATGCATATTTTAGTGCTTCTGTAAAAGGAAATGATAATGCAAAAGATGTAATAGTGGAAGCTGGAACACTAAAACTTACATATACTGATGGACCAGCAATAAATGCACAGAATATTAAAACAGGATGGACTACTACAAAAGAAGTATCAGTAAAGAATAATGGTACACTAGATGCTTATTACAATGTTATTTGGCAATCTTTAACAAACACTATCACTAATAATGAATTAGTTTTAAGTGCAACCTGTCAAAGACTTAATGCATCAGGAATAGTAGAGGGAACATGTGAATCAATATCACAAGCACCAATAGGTGATATGACAATAGCAAAGAAAATATCAATAGAATCTGGAATTACACATAAATATACATTTACAATATTATTTAAAGAAACAAATGCTAATCAAAATTATAATCAAGGAAAAGAATTTAGCGGTGTATTTGGTATTGAAGAAATTAAAACTGCATCTCCAGTAGCATTCAGTACTGATTCGTGGGATACAATAGTAAGTGCTGTAAAATCTGGTGATACAAGTGTTTATAAAGTGGGTGATACAAAAGAAGTAAATCTTGGAACAACATATGGAACTCATACATTAAGAATAGCAAATATGTCAACACCAAGTGAATGTAGTACAACAGGCTTTTCACAAAGTGCATGTGGATTTGTGCTTGAATTTGCAGATATAATAACCAAACATAATATGAATGATACAGATACAAATGTAGGAGGATGGCCAGCTTCAAGTATGTATACATTTGTAAATAATGATATATATAATGCATTGCCAGTAGAATTAAAAAATGCAATAATAGATACAAAAGTAGTATCAGGACATGGAGGCGAAGATACAGAAAGCTTCACATCGATTGATAAATTATATTTATTAAGTACAGCAGAAGTATGGGCTGTTACAGTATCTAGTTCTAATACAACGAAAGTTCAAAATAATGTGGCAACTTTTTCATTACCTGTTCCTAGTCTTTATGATCCACGTTTTTGTGATAGTGCAAGAGATGTAACAAGGCAATTAGATTATTATAAAAATTTAGGAGTTACTCTAGATGCTAATTATAGTGGTGCAATAAAAAATAATGGAACTAATACCTCTGTATGGTGGCTTCGTTCGGCCTTTTCTTCCAGTAACACTATCTTCCTTGAAGTGGGTAGCAATGGTTACTACAATGGCCACGGTGCTAGTTATACAAACGGCGTCGCGCCAGCTTTCCGATTGGGTTAACTTAATAAACATAATCAATATAAGACTTATACGTAAAGTAAGTCTTTTTTTTAAAATAATATATAAACATGTTATATAATATTGATAGAGATAAGATGGTGAAAATATGAGAAAAATAGTTAAATACGTAGTAATACCTTTAATAATAATTATACTTGTACTAGGCAGTTTACTATATATTAAATATAATAAAAAGAAAGATAATGAAATTATTAAGACACTAAGTGGTACTAAAGTAAGTGATAATGTTTATGGATATAAACTTAAAGATGATAGTGAGTCTACTATAATATTTAGTAATTTATATAAAGATTATATTTATTATGGGGTAAGTAATGGAGAAGGTATATCATTATATAGATATAATATATATAATAATGAAAAGAAATTACTTAAAGAGTCATTTGGATACATGGCTTGCACTATAAATAGTGATAAAATGTATTGTTTTAATAATGCTAAAACTGATATGTTAGATTTAGAACTTAATTTGATAAAAAGTAATCTTGGAAGTAATATAGTACCTATTAAAGATAAATATTATGTAATAAATGGTAATGATTTATATGATAAAGATAGTGCTATATATAAACTTGATAATAAGTATAAAAACTATGAATACTATGACTATCAAAATATTAATGATCAAATATATCTATACTACTTTGATTATGATAACAGTAAATATATAGTATGTGATGTTAAAAATAATAAATGCACTGATATTCCATCTAATAAATACATTAAATATAATAATGGAATATATTTTGTAAATAAAGATAACATAGAATTATATGACTTAATAAATGATAAAACTGATAAATATAACTTATCAATAGATAGAAGTGAATACTATGCTACTTACTTACTTAATAATATTTTATATTTCTATAATACAGATTTAAAGAGATTAGAAATAATTAACTATATTGATAATAAAGTATCTTATATTGATATGAAAAACATAAGTACATTTGAATACTATAATAATTATTTATACATATATACATTTGATGGTGATTATGATTACTATATAATAGATATTAATTCATATAAATATAACTATATAACAATTGAAGAATACATTAAGTCATTTGATGAATTATTAAGTAATAAGATAAAAGATATAAAAGATAAATATAATGTTAATATACATGTTAAAGATGATTTAATGAGTTTTCCTGACTTTACTGCAAAAGAATATAGTGATACAGTACATATAATAATTAGTATTGATGAAATAACTAATATTTTATCTAAATTCTCTAAAGAAGTATTTGATTCATTTTATGATAAAGATTATGAAGGATTACATATGTATTTAACAGGTGAATTAAAACCCAAAGATGTAAGGACTCAATATAGTAGTCCTGCTGCTTATTCACTTACATATAAAAATAAATATATCATTGCAATGAATATAGGAATATTCGCAAATGAAACAAATACTTGTCATGAACTTATGCATAATATAGAAAGTAATTTAAATAAAAAAGGAGAATACTTTAGTGATTGGTATAAACTAAATCCTAAAAATCATACATATACATATTCATATAAAGAAACTGATAATAATAAATATACAATAGGTGAAAGTAATATAAATAATGTATACTTTGTAGATTCATATGCGAATACTTATCCTACTGAAGATATGGCTCGTATATTTGAGAATATTTGTAATACTAATGAAGATTCTATGTTAAATACTTATCCTAATCTATATAAAAAAGGCGTTTATTTAAGAGATATAATGTATAAACATTTTCCATCTTTAAAAGAAACTACATTATTTAATAGTTTAAAATCATCATAAAGTATTGTATAATGATTAAGGTGGTTAAATGAAAAAGATATTATTAATGATAATTACATTTATATTATTTATAAGAGTTGACGCTCTTAATATTAATAAAATGTATGTTGATAGTGAAATAGATATATCAGGTAATTTACTTGTTAAAGAGATTATTGAGATAGATAATTTAGATGAAGATTTTGATTATAAATTATATTTTAAAGATATGAATTTAACATTAAATGATAAAAATTATTATGATGGTGTTAATATAAGTATAGAAAATATAGGTTTACTTAATGAAGATTATGATTTAAATTTAATTAATAAAGATGATTTTAAGAAGTATATAAAAGAGAGTAGTGATATAGAAACTATTCGTAATGATAATAATTATTCTATAAAGATTAAGAAGAATGATAAGAAAACTTATATTTATATAGATTACATTGTATTATCATTATCTGTTATACACAATGATGTAGCAGAATTTTATTATAAATATTTAAATAATTTAGAATATGATATTGATGAACTTAAGATTATATTTAAGTTACCATTTAGTTCAAGTGAATTTGATGTATATGCTCATTCTAAAATGAAAGCAAATATTACTATGGATAATGATAATTATTTAGTCATAATACAAAAGGAAGATTATAAAAAAGGTAATGATTTAGATTTAAGAGTTCTATATGATAAGGATTTATATCAAGTAGTATATAATAAGAATAAAAAAACTGATATTGATGCTTTAGATATGATAAAGAATATTGAAAATGATAGACTTAATAATACTAGAGTAAATAATATATTACCTTATGTATTTATAGTAGTTATTGTTATTTTGATAGTAGTCATTGTCATATTTGTAATTAAGTTTAAAAAAGGTAAAAAGAAATAAGAAAAAGGTACTAGAAATAGTATCTTTTGTATTGATTTAAAATATATTTTGTTTTTGAATAAATTTATTAGTTAGTTCTTTAAAAATTATTTAAAAAGTGATATTATATATTTATGATAGGAGTGTGTGAAAATTGAAAAAGAGGTTGAATAGTTTATTATTACTTCTTCTTGTTCCTGGAATGTTAAGTGCTGCGAGTGAAAGTAATTATGATATGTCTAAATCACAAGCAAATATTTATATTACTAGATTTAATATGTATAATGATTACATTGAAATTGGTAGTAGTATTCCATATGAATTTGATGGTAATAATAAAGTGAGAAATGGATTTATTAATGGAGGATTAGTTAACAAGAAGGAAGTTGAACTTTCTATTCATGATAATTCTTCATATTTATTTACTGGGGCTTCATATTTTACTATGACTGAAGAAGGTAATAATGTTTATAATGTTAAGATTAATAAAATAGATTTATTACCTAAAGCAGAAAATAGTGGAACAAGAATTACTGATTTTGTTAAGTCAGGAGTAAGAGTTACTGGAACTGGTACTAGAACTAATCCTTGGGAATTTATTAGAAAATATAAGATAGCATTTAATGGTAATTCTTCAACTAATGGTAGAATGGATACTATTGTGTGTGATACTGGTACTCCTTGTAAATTGCCAAGTAACGCTTATAGAAAAACTGGTTATACATTTTTAGGTTGGACATCAAAACCTAATGATGATAATGTTATTAATGATGGTAATAGTGTTAATTTTACTAATATACCAAAAGATAATGTTGTTATATTGTATGCTAAATGGAAAGCTAATAATTATACGATTAGTTTTGATGGAAATGGTTATTCTTCTGGTGATACTGCTTCTGTTGCTTGCACTTATGATCAAAATTGTGTTCTTCCTAAAAATGGATTTAGTAAAACTGGATATACTTTTAAAGGATGGGCTAATAGTAGAACTGGTAATGTAATCTTTAATGATGGAGTTACTGTTAAGAATGTAACATCTAATCCTAATGCTACTGTTAAGTTATATGCAATATGGGAAGCAAACAAATATACTATTAAGTTTGATAAAAATAGTAGTGAAGCAAATGGGAATGTTGGAAGTATAATGTGTACTTATGATCAAAGATGTACTTTACCTGCTAATAGTTTTACAAGAGTAGGGGCAACATTTGATGGATGGAGTATTACTAATAATAGTGCTACTAAATATAAAGATAAAGATTCTGTATTAAATTTAACATCAAAGCCTAATGATACTTATACTTTATATGCTAATTGGAAAATGAATACTTATAATATTAGTTATAATGTTGGTAGTGGAAGTTTAGGTAATTTTCATCCAAATACAGTTAAGTATGGAGAAGTTATAAATATATCTCATCCAAGTTACTCATGTTATACATTTACTGGATGGAGTATAAGCGGACATAATACTACTTATGCTAAGAGTGGTAACAATAGTTCTAATGTTAGTAGTAGTGTTGGAAGTACATCAAACGCTTTATATTTTAAGAATTTAGCTACTAATGGTACAGTTACATTTACTGCTAATTGGCGTAATGATTGTCCTACATATGAACCACCAAGTTCAGGAGGAAATAGTGGTGGCGGTGGTGGCAGTTATTGTGATGTTGAATGTGAAATGCATAAAAATTCAGAAGCTTGGCATAAGGCTACTACTAAAGAAGAAAAAGATGCTTTAGCGAATAAAAACAAAGAATTGTATGAACAATTACCAGCTTGTAAGAGTGGTGGATGTGAAAGAGCAGGCAATGGTACTGTAACTAAAAATGGTGATTGTGTATATAGTGGAGTTAAAAAAACTTGTTAGTAAAGGAGAAATAAAATGAAAAAAGTATTATTAATTGTAATAATGTGTGTATTAATGTTAGTTGGATGCAATAAAACAGAAGTTAATGAAAATAAAAATATTCCAACTGGTGAGAAAGGTAAAGTAATTGATGTTTTTGAATCAACTGCTACTTTACCTAAATTCTCTGTTGGTATGCTTGGTATTTATGATGGTGGATTTAATAACGAAAGTTTAAAAAATGCTAAAGTGTATGATATCAAAGCTACTATGAATGATGGATATAGTGAAGAAACTCATTCATATAAAGGATTTAAATTAAAAGAAATATTTGATTCATTAGGAATTAAATCATATAGTGAAGTTAAGTTTTCTAGTAATGGTGGTCTTAATGTTACTTTTTCTAAAGATGAAATTGATGATAATGTGTTTTTGTTTTTTGAAAGAGATAGTATATATTTAGAAAAAGCTCCAATTAATTTATTAGTTCCAAATGAACCAGCTAGATATAGTATTCAGAATGTTCAAACAATAACAATTTTATAACGAGAAGTACTAGAAATAGTACTTTTTATATTGTATAATTTTATTAGGATAGGATGTGTGATATGAATAAAAAAGGATTTACATTAGTTGAATTAATGGCAGTATTAATAATAGTCTCTGTTGTTAGCGTTAGTTCAATAATTACATTTGGTCAAATTAATAAAGACACTTCTAAAAATGAACTTGCTAATACTTATAAAGAAATTCAAAGATCAGCAGTATTATATTTAGATTTAAATGATGTATGGTTAAAGAGTTTTGTAAGTGAAAAGAAAATTGATATAAAATTGTTTGAACTTAAAAACTGGAATTATGTCAGTGATGAAATAAAAGATTCAGTTAATAATAAAGAAATATCTGATAATTATATTGTAAGAATTTATGTTTCAGGTGAAGGCAAAAATATATATACAAATACATGTATTTATGAAAATAAAATGGTTCATAATGTTCAAAGATCAGTATGTATAGCTGATGAAACTGGAAAATATGATTTTGATGATAATTCAATTGTAGGAGTTGCATGTTGTAAATAAAGGGCTTAGCTCTTTTTATTTGTAAAAATCTGTTGACAAACATTTATTCGTGTAATAAAATATATATATAATTATTAATGAGC
>OIZL01000679.1_pt1 | contig 23128 bp, 19 predicted proteins | sample 1588541 | NCBI WGS metagenome assembly OIZL01 (sample SAMN03283285) | human gut metagenome | biome: human-associated habitat; material: feces | host: Homo sapiens | place: Peru | collected 2012 | reverse complement strand
CCAAATGCGAAGCATTCCACGTTGCTCCAAGGCTGTTTTTTATGTTTTTGTTTTTTTTGATTCCATTCACGATTCGGCAACAATGCATACTCTATCCCCAGAAATTTTCCACAGAACCGAAATAAAGCCTAAGGGTGGGGCAGAAATAAAGCGAGTGTGCATCACATGAAGATGCACACTCGTATTTTTTTTGATATGTGTGGGGATTTTAATCAAATTTTTTGCGGCGGAAGATGAAGTTGCGGCCGAGGTATTTTTCACGCACCACGGGATTGTCCGACAGTTCTTCGCTGGAGCCTTGGAAAAGGATTTTGCCCTCGAAAAGCAGGTAGGCACGATCGGTGATGCTGAGTGTTTCGGGTGCATTGTGGTCGGTGATCAGAATGCCGATATTTTTTTCCTTCAACTTATACACGATGCTCTGAATGTCTTCCACAGCGATAGGGTCGACACCGGCAAAAGGCTCATCAAGCATGATAAACTTAGGGTTGATGGCAAGGCAGCGCGCAATTTCGCAACGGCGGCGTTCACCACCCGAAAGACGGTTACCCAGGTTTTTTCTCACCTTTTGCAAGTGGAACTCGTCGAGCAGCGATTCAAGTTTGTCGCGCTGGTATTCGGGCGTGGTGTTGGTCATTTCAAGCACAAGGCGGAGGTTGTCTTCCACTGTGAGGGTGCGGAACACCGACGCTTCCTGTGGCAGATAACCAATGCCCAACTTGGCACGCTTATACACTGGCAACTTGGTGATTTCCACATCGTTGAGAAACACACGGCCCTCGTTGGGCGTGACCAGACCGGTGGTCATGTAGAAAGTTGTGGTTTTGCCAGCACCATTCGGACCGAGCAGACCCACGATTTCCCCTTGTCGCACATTGATTGACACATGGTTGGCAACCACGCGTTGGCGATACTTTTTCACCAGATTGTCGGTGCTCAACACCAGTTCGCCAGCTTCACCCGCTCTGTTGAGCTCTGCAACGATATCCTTGCTGTTTCGTTTTGGTGTAGCAGGTTTGCCAGCCTCGGCATTTTCTGTGGTGGCGGCATCGAGTTGTGGCTCGTTCTGCTGCTCTGCTGAAGTGTCGGCTGTTGGTGCTGTGGCTGGTTTTGATGTCTTATTCCAGGGAAATTTCATATTCGATTGATGTATTGTTTACTTATTTGGCGATAAGGCGACTTTTGATGTAGTCGGTGAGCAGGTTGATTGCCACCTCGTTGTGTCCGCCTTGTGGCACGATGATGTCGGCGTATTTCTTCGCAGGCTCGATGTGGAGGTTGTGCATAGGTTTCAGCACCTTCTCGTAGCGGTCAATCACCATTTTTGGGGTGCGTCCGCGCTCGATGCAGTCGCGAGAAATCACACGAATCAATCGCTCGTCGGCATCAGCGTCAACAAACACTTTGATGTCCATCATATTGCGGAGGCGTGGGTCGCTAAACACGAGAATGCCTTCAATAATCACCACTTCGTGGGGACCCATCGGAATGGTTTCCTCCTGACGCGAGCAGGTGAGATATGAGTAAGTGGGCATTTCAATAGCCTTGCCTTCTTTCAGCATGGTAAGGTGCTTGTGAAGGAGCGTCCAGTCGAAAGCCGCTGGTTCGTCGAAGTTGATATTCTGACGTTCCTCAGCAGGGACGTGGCTTGAATCCTTATAGTAATTATCTTGGCTGATAATTCCCACTTCGCCTTTTGGAAGGCGTTGCATAATTTTTCTCACTACAGTTGTTTTGCCTGAACCGGTACCGCCGGCGATGCCAATGATAAACATAATATTAAAGCGTTGTTAAGTGATAATTCCGTTTAAGGAATGTATTGCCCCAAAACTGCTGCTTTGCGACAAAACATTTTACAAAGGTAACTTATTTCTCACAAAAGAAAAAGAGGAAAAACATAAAAATGCTTATCCTCTTTTCTGTAGTTTAGAATTTTATTGCTTTTTCAGTTCTTCGTTAATCGCCCCGATGTAGTCGAGCAGTTCGTCGCGGCCCCGGCGGTCTTCGCTTGAGGTGATGAAGATGGGTGGCAGTTCCTCCCATTGCTCAAGAAGCGTTTTCTTGTACTCGTTCACGTTGCGAGTGCCGGCTTCACGGCCGAGTTTGTCCATCTTCGTGAACACAATGCTAAACGGAACACCGTTTTCGCCCAACCATTCCATAAATTCGAGGTCGATTTTCTGTGGCTTGTGACGGCTGTCCACCAGCACGAAAAGGTTGGTCATCTGCTCACGCCCCAAAATGTAACTGCGAATGATTTTTGAGAGTTGTTCGCGGCTGTCCTTGCCACGGCGTGCGTAGCCATAGCCGGGAAGGTCGACGATGTACCACTCATCGTTGATGATGAAGTGGTTGATAAGCATCGTTTTACCAGGGGTAGACGATGTTTTAGCCAATCCGATGCGATTGGTGAGCATATTGATAAGGGAAGATTTGCCCACATTGGAGCGGCCGATAAAGGCGTATTCCGGTTTGAAGCCTTCGGGGCATTTCTTTACGTCGGTGTTGCTGATTTCAAATTCGGCAGACTTGATGTTCATATATTTAATGTGTGGATAATGATTTGACTGCAAAGGTAGTAAAAATCCGCCACACGCCCAAAAATGGGGTAGGGGCGTGTGGCGGTGTTGGTTGTCGGGTGGGGGAGTGTTGCTTCGCTATTCGAGCATGGCGAGGAACTCGTCTTCACCGATGATAGGAATGCCGAGTTTGCGAGCTTTTTCGAGCTTTGCAGGACCCATGTTCTCGCCAGCAAACACATAACTGGTGGCTGATGATATGCTGCTCACGTTCTTGCCGCCGTTCTGCTCAATCATCGCCTTGTATTCCTCGCGCGAATGCTTGGCAAACACGCCGCTGATTACTATTTTCTTGCCGGCGAGTTTGTCGGTGCGGTTGGCAAGTTCGGCTTCGCTGAGGCACAGTTGCACGCCAGCCTCACGCAGTCGCTCAATAATCTCACGGTTGCCCTCTGCGGCGAAATAACCCACGATAGATTCCGCGATTTTCGGACCGATTTCGGGGATTGATGCCAATTCCTCGGCGTTCATTGCCATCAGGCGGTCGATGGTGTGAACATTTCGTGCAAGCACTTTAGCGGTGGTCTCGCCCACGTATGGAATGCCGATGGCAAACAGCACACGCTCGAACGGCACTTCAAGTGATTTGCGTATGCCGCTGAGAATACGGTCTGATGCCTTGCGCTGGAAGTGCTCAAGGCGCATCAGGTCGTTGCCCGTGAGTGAATAGATGTCGGCAATGTTGTGCACCAGTCCGCTTTCGTGGAGTTGCACAGCCACCTCTTCGCCAATGCCGTCGATGTTCATGGCATGGCGTGCTACGAAATGCTCAATGCGGCCTGTGATTTGTGGTTTGCAGCCGTATTTGTTGGGGCATACCCATGCCGCCTCGCCCTCGATGCGAGTGAGGGGAGTGCCACACACTGGGCAGGTGCGAACAAACTCAATCGGGCGGCTGTCGGCTTTGCGGCGTTTCAGGTCCACGCCCACGATTTTAGGAATGATTTCGCCACCTTTTTCCACATATAGGTAGTCGCCTTCGTGAATGTCGAGTTGGCGAATGATGTCTTCGTTGTGCAGCGATGCACGCTTTACGATGGTGCCCGACAGCAACACAGGATCAAGGTTGGCTACTGGCGTAATCACGCCGGTGCGGCCCACTTCAAAACTGATGAATTGCAGCGGCGAGCACTCGCGCTCTGGGGCGAATTTGTAGGCAATGGCCCATCGTGGCGATTTTGCGGTGCTGCCGAGATTGAGCCACTGGCGAATGGAATTGAGTTTGAACACCAAACCGTCGGTGGCAATAGGCAGATTCTTGCGCTTCACGTCCCATTGGTCGATAAAGTCCTTCACGGCATCAATCGAATCGAGAACCGAGTGCTCTGCCACTTTGAATCCCCATTTCTTCAACGCCTCCATGCGCCCTGTGTGGGTGCTGAAGTCGTTTTCGTTAAATAGGCCTGGTGCTGACGCTTCAAGTTGGTCGCCCAGCAGGAAATAGAAGTAGGCATCGAGTCCACGGCGCGCCACCTCGGCAGAATTTTGCATTTTCAATGTGCCGGCTGCGGCATTTCGTGGATTGGCAAACAGAGGCTCCTCGTTAAATTCGCGCTCTTTGTTGAGGCGTTCGAAACTTGCCCAAGGGAGCAGAATCTCGCCACGCACCTCAAACTTGTCGGGCCAGTCGCCGGGCTGGAGTTGCAGTGGCACACTCTTGATGGTGATGACATTGGTAGTGACATCGTCGCCACGCACACCGTCGCCACGGGTCACGGCACGCACAAGGCGCCCGTGTTCGTAGGTGCATGAAATGCTGGTGCCGTCGTACTTCATTTCGCCCACAATCTGCACAGGCTCGCCGCCCAAACCGTCTTTGGCACGGCGCAGAAAGTCCTGCACCTCCTCAATGGAATAGGAGTTTCCGAGGCTCTGCATGGGGCGTTCGTGAAGCACTTGCTTGAACCCCTGACTGATGTCGCTACCCACACGCTGCGTGGGCGAGAGCGGGTCGGCAAATTCGGGGTGCGCCTTTTCAAGGTCCTCCAGTTCGTGCATCTTGAAGTCGAACTCCATATCGCCGATGGTAGGCTGATTGAGCACATAGTAGTTATAGTTGTGGCGATTCAGTTCGTCGCGCAGCTGCTTGATTTTTGCTTCAATGTCGGTCATAGAAAAATATATTCTAAAGTGGCGGTGGCAAAAAGCACCATTGTGCCTACGCATTGTAAACATGCCCAAGGCATGTCCCTACGTTCAAGGCGTTATCATTCGTCGATTTTTTGCACCGTCCTTTTTTGTGATTTGACGGGTATTTCACCCATTTGTTCTTCTCACAAAAATAGGCAAAAAAATGGAGCCACGCAAATATGGCTCCATAATTTAATATCATGTGTGAAGAGTGGGTGGGGGGTTAGTCTTTTGCTTCCCAGCCGAGTGCTGATGCGCCGAGGATTGCTGCGTCGGCATCTTTCATTTCGCTGAGGATAATCTTGGTCTTGCCCTTGAAGTTGCGGAGAATGTTACGGTCATAAGATTCTCTCACTGGCTTCATGATGAGTTCGCCACTCTTGGTTAAGCCACCGAAGAGAATGAACGCCTCTGGGCTTGAGAATGTGCAGAAGTCGGCAAGTGCTTCACCGAGAATGTTGCCGGTGTATTCGAAAATTTCTTTAGCGAGGGCATCGTCTTGGATTGCGCAGTCGTACACATCTTTGGAAGTGATTTCGTCGATAGGAATTCTGCGAAGGAGAGAATCTTCTTTGCGGATTTCGAGGAATTCACGAGCGGTGCGAGCCACACCATTTGCAGAGCAGTATGCTTCCAGACAGCCGCAGCGACCGCAACCACACATACGACCGTTGGTGCGCTTCATAATCACGTGACCGAGTTCGCCAGCGAAGCCGTCGTGACCGTAAACCATCTGGCCATTTACCACGATACCGCTACCCACACCTGTGCCGAGGGTGATCATGATAAAGTCCTTCATACCACGAGCTGCGCCGTAGGTCATTTCGCCGATTGCAGCGGCATTAGCATCGTTGGTCACGATACATTGAATGCCGAACTTGTCGGTGATGAGTTGTGCCAGTGGAATTGGGCAAGGCCAAGGCAAGTTGGCGGTGTCTTCAATCATGCCAGTGTAATAGCTGCTGTTAGGCGCGCCGATACCGATACCTTGCACTTTGCCCACTGCGTTGTTCTCTTCGAGAATACGAGTGATGGCTTCGTACAATTCGTCGATATAATCGTTGATGTCGGAGTGTTTAGCTGTTTTGATAGAACTGCTTGCGATCACATTACCGCGAGCGTCAACCAGGCCGAATGCGGTGTTAGTGCCACCCATGTCGATACCAATTACATAAGGTTTTGCCATGTCGTTGTAATTATATAATAAGTTTATGATTTAATGAGTTGTTTAATATTACAAAGTTATTAATTTTTATTTAGATAATGAAGTACAGAAATCCATTTTTTTACAATTCCAAAATTTTCAATAAGTTTTATCGGACCAATTCTATACTTAGTGCAAGATTTCAAAAATATCTGATAGGTCCGATAGGTCTGATAGGTCCGATTTGTCCGATTTGTCCGACCAATTTCAATAGTGGTCATCGGTTGTTGCGGAAATCAGTCCGAGCTTTATACATGAGTTCTTTAATGCCGCCTTGCTTAACAAATTGGTCTTGTTGAACAACCAATAGTTTGCTTAACATATACATGCACTGATAAATCAGAGAAATCATTACATTGCAATATTCTTCAGCAGAATACCTGTCGGTAAACTCCTGTGGGTTGGTCATGAATCGCTCACTTTGAAGATATTCTCGAAGCGCTTTGGTTCGGGAGTGGTTCTTATTCCATTTAGCAAGGTGGTGTTGGCGGAGATAATCTTCATAATCAAGCAACAGTTCTTCAAGCGAGGCTCTTGCAACATTTGTGAGCTTGATTTCTGTTTCTTTAGAAGTGATTGACGCAGAACTTCCTTCTGCTATGTTTTGTTTGCCTGAGCGCGCTGCTTGTTCCATCTGGTCGCAGGTGCGAGAATTTCGAGGCACAAATCGCTTCACAAACAGCACCGAAAGGTCGCATATTATTTCAGCAATTTGGTAAGCCTTTAGTTTTCTATAGCCTCCACCAGTAGGAAGAAAGTTGTTGCTCATGACGATGTGGTTTGTTTATTAATGAAATTAGGATTATGGGGAAATCGGACCTATCGGACCTATCGGACCTATCAGACCTATCCGACTTGTTGGACTTGTGAGTGGGATTCCTGTCGATGGGATTTGGTTAGAAGGTCATGGAGAGGCGGGCGGAGATTTGGCGGCGGGTGAGGTAGTTTGGCACGGCGTATTGAATATTGTGTACGTCGGTAATCCAGTAGTAGCTGCTCACGTTGGAAATGTCGAGGAGGTTGAACACGTCCACTCCCAGCCAAATGCTCTTGAATTTGCTCAAGAACCCGCTTGTTGGGCGGTTTTCGCGTCCCACGAGTTCGTAACTCAATCCCACGTCAACGCGCTTGTAGGCAGGCTGACGGAAGAATCCTTCTGAGCGTGTGCGGTTGGGTGCGGCTGTTGGCAAACCTGCGCTAATCACACCCTTTAGACTGAATTTCAGGCGTGGAATTTTTGGGAAATAGTCGGTGAAAAACAGCGAGAAACTGTATCGCTGGTCTGTAGGCATTGGCACACTGATTCCTTTCTGGGTTTCGTTTGCCTTCATCAGTGAGAAGCAAACCCACGAGTCGGTACCTTCCACAAACTGTCCGAAGAGTTTCATGTCGATACCAGCGATGTAGCCCTTGCCGTCGTTGTTGCCGGCATACACCACTTTCAGGTTGTCCACCTCGTAGGAGTTGAGGTTGGCGAGATTCTTATAGTAGAGTTCGGCGGTGAACTTAAACGGGCGGTTGATGGCACGAAAAGTGTAGTCGCCACCGATAATGATTTGCGTGCTTCGCTGCGACTTGATGTCGGGGTTGAGGGCGATGTAGCTGTTGCCCACCGAGTCAACCTTCTGAATGCGGTATTCCTTGTAGAAAGGTGCTTGATAATACACGCCGCCAGCCAAACGGAGCGTGAGGCGTGTGTTGCGTGCAGGCACATAACCCACGCTGAAACGTGGCGAAATGAGCGTTTCCTTATTGAAATCCCAATGCGACACTCTCACACCAGCGTTGACCGAGAGCACGCCATTGCCCATATACAACTTGTAGGTGTCTTGCAAAAAGGCTGCGAAGCGCGAGGTGTGAATGTCGTTTTTCGACGCCATACTGTAAATCACGTTCACCTCGCCTGGGTAGTGAGGAAGTGAATAGCCAGCAGAGTCGCGCCATTGCCACTCGCGGCTGCGCTCGTAGATGTCGTCGCGGCGATAATTGAAGCCGTAGCTGAAATTGTTGTGGCTGATGGAGGTGTTGCCCTTCAAACCGATGCTCAGCACATTGATGCGGAGGCGGTTGCGAGCGTGCTCGTGGTATTTGCCCACGCCGAGTTCGCCACGATTGCCATCAGAGGAACCGCCAGCCTGGTCGAGCCAGTATTCGCCATGAATGTCGTAAGCCACCAGTTCGTTGGTCTGGTAAGCCGAGCCGATGAGCGAGAAACTGTTACCCTTGTTGGGCTTGAAGTCGAGCGACATGGCCCCGAAGAAAGTTTGGAACTTGTCGTGCTCCTGACCGTCGAAATACACGAGGAAGGTTTTGGCGTTGGTCGATGTGCCAAAGCTCGTTTCGCGGTTCTTGGGAATGAATTTGTAGTCGTTGAGCGCCACGTTGCCGAGAAACGACACCTTGAACTTATTGGAGGGTTTCAGCACAATGTGGGTTTGATAGTCGAAATATTGTGGGTCGTATTCGCCCTTGGTGTCGGTGCCGCCGAGAAGCGAGGAATTGCGCTTGTAGCGCACACCGTGGAGCATGGAAAACTTTTTAGTGGAAGTGCCGAGCGCCAAACTTCCGCCTTGCATACTTGCAGAGAATGCGCCCTCAAACGCCTCTGGCTCCTTGTAGGTGATGTCGAGTACCGACGACATTTTGTCGCTGTATTCGGCGTTGAAACCACCTGTGCTGAACGCCACCGAGCGCACCATATCTGGGTTGATGACGCTGAGGCCCTCTTGCTGGCCCGAACTCACCAGTTGTGGGCGATGCACCTCTATGCCGTTGATATACACGCTGTTCTCGTCGTAGCTACCGCCACGCACCATGTATTGCGAACTCATCTCATTCTTGGAACTAACGCCAGCCTGTGTGGCGATAATGGCTTCCACGCTGTTGCCCGACGCATTGGGTGCCATGTGCATCGACTCGATGTCGACACTTTGCAGCGTGTTGGTCTGCTTTTTAAACTCAGTGATTTGCACACCTTCCAGTTCAATGGATGAACTGTAGAGCTTGGGATTGATGCTCACGGTGCCTGTGGGCTTGAGCAACTGGCGGCGCACGGTGCTGTAGCCCAAGCAGGAGAACACCACCATCACGGTGTCGCGCGTGGGTGCGCTGATTTCGTACCTACCTTTGGTGTCGGTGTTCACTCCGATAGCCGTGCCAGCGATTTTTACGGTGGCAAATTCGATAGGCTGCCCCTTCTCATCCACCACAGCACCAGTGATTTTCACCTGAGCCATTGTGGTGATGGCAGTGAGCAATAAAAGAAAAAAGAGAAATATTTTGTTGAAGACATTATTTGTATTCATTTGCGTGCATATTTGATTGATGCGCGAAAATAAATCGCACATTATTTATTATAACGCAAAATGTGGTCATAAATTGTATTCTTCTTTCAAAAAGGCGCACAATCGCCATAATCGTTTAGCGAACGAAACCAGGGTCGATGTTGCGAGGGTCGGTGGGGTCGGGCCTGTTATATTCTTCCATCGGGTCGGGTTGTGGAGCTCTAAACGTTACGGGAAGCGTGTACCACACATCCACTGGCTCGCCGTTTCTTGTGCCAGGTTTGAATTTAGGCAAGCGTTTCACCACACTAGTCACAGCCTCGTCGAATGGTCGGAATAGAGACTGCTCAATTTGTATCGAGTCGACATCGCCAGTTTTGGTGACGAGAAAACGCACCACACACCGTCCACTCACCTTAATCTTTGCAGATATTTCTGGATAAACCATATTGTCGGCAAGAAACTTCATCAGTGCCGCATTGCCGCCTGGAAATTCTGGCATTATTTCAACGTTTCCTGCCGAATCCACAAAGCAAGGCAGCGAAGATACTGGGACGCTTGATGCAAGCTTAAATGATATGGGCAGTGTGTACCACACATTCACGAGAACGCCGTCTTGCTTGCCTGGCGAGAATTTGAGCGTGCGCGCCACTCGTGCGGCTTCTGCGTCACATTCTGGGCTTACCGACCGAAGCACTTTCACTTCTCCCACATTACCATCCTTGGTGATGACGAACCGCAAAACGCATTTTCCTTGTTTGCCGTTTTTCAACGCCGTCTCAGGATATTGCAAGTGCTCGCCTATATAGCGCATCATTGCTGCATTGCCACCCGGAAATTCAGGCATCACATCACAGCTGTTATAGATGATAGAGTCTGAAGTCGCGTCGGTTTGAGCGTGCGCGCAAACCACGGCGCATACGCAAGTCAGAAAAAGAAGTAAAAATTGCTTCATAGTTTTGTATTTTTTACCGTGAAATATAATGATATTTTGTAATTTATTGATGTCAGTAATCAATGAGGTGGTGATAGCATCTCAAAACATGGTTTCTCCACCACCTGTTATTCCTTTAAACGAGAATTTTGGATGCGTCATATTGTAATCGTCTTCTGTGTTATAGTAATTTACAATTCGATAAAATGCATACATCAACACTGATTTAGTTACTTTAAGCACATTATGATTCTCCATAACCTTCTTCTCCTTTTTTTGCATAAAAAATATGCTTAGTGTACATTTGCAATCATGTTAGTTTCGTTGTATGCAAATATACACATTAATATCATGTAACACAAAAATCCCCCTACAAATTATACACCCGAAGAAAAAGACATCTTCACCACCAGCATAAAACCTGTTAGGGAGTGAGTAATGGGTAGCTTTTTTCAAAGGGCTTTTTAGGTGAGAAAAATAGGAATCGGCTCAAAAATGTGCTTTTTTGGGTGATTATCGGTTCGGTTTGAGCCGATAATTCATAAAAAATGCTTAAATTTGAACCGATTTAAATGTTTTTGGTTATGGATGCACAAAGAGAAATACTTCAATACCTCCATTTTCACCCGTTGTGTACTCGTGAAGAAATTAAAGTGGGCATGGCTTTCGAAGGGAGCGACGCCACTTTAAAGCGCTTGCTGAAGGTGGCCATTCAGAATGGCGATATCGTGGTGGAAGGCAAGGCGAGAGCAACGAGGTACAGACTTTCGGATGTGGCACATATTTTAATGCCACTCAATCTGGATACATATTTTTCGCAAGATGTAGACGACCGCCAAGTGCAGACTTCTTTTAATTTTCATCTCATTTGTGAACAGTTGCCTAACGTGCCGTTGTTCACTGCTGGCGAGCTTGACTTGCTTCAAGGTCTGCAATCGGAATTTCGTCAGCATGTAGGCGAAATGAGTGAATGCGAATATCGAAAAGAAATGGAGCGACTTGGAATTGACTTGAGTTGGAAATCTTCGCAGATAGAGGGGAATACCTATTCGCTGCTGGAAACGGAGCGACTGCTTCGTGAGAGCCAAGTGGCCGATGGCAAGACGAAAGATGAGGCAGTGATGCTGCTAAATCATAAAAAGGCTTTGCGGTTCGTGCTGGATAATCCTGACTATCTGCATCAATTGAGTGTGAGCCACATTGAGGATATTCATCAGTTGCTTACCGAAGGTTTGTCGGTTGACCGTGGCATTCGACATCGTCGTGTGGGCATTACCGGCACAAATTATCGTCCGTTGGACAACGAGTTTCAAATTCGTGAGGCTATGCACGACACTTGCAATCTGATCAATGGGAAAGAGTGCGTTTTTGAAAAAGCACTTCTCACGCTTGTGCTACTTTCTTATATTCAGGCATTCACCGATGGCAATAAGCGCACAGCTCGCATCACAAGCAATGCCATTTTGATTGCTAATGGGTACTGTCCTCTGAGTTTTCGCACGGTGAGTTCCATCGACTATAAGAAAGCGATGCTCATCTTCTATGAGCAGAACAATCTTCATGCTTTTAAGCAAATTTTTATCGACCAGTTCCTATTTGCTGTGAAAGAGTATTTCTAAGCAAGGAGATAGAATATAGCCGCGATTCGGGACAGAGTCTGTTATGGGGTGGTGAGGAATGAGGCGGTGGCTTTTACAGCTTCGTGGAAAGCGGTGGGCTGGCCGGGAACTGTGATGAAAAGATGTGTGGCTGTGGGGTACACATGATAGCGGAGTGGGTGGTTGAGGCGTTGCAGTCTTTGTGCCAGTTCGGCTGTTTGGCCGAATAAAATGTCGTAACCAGCAGAGATGATGAGCACTGGTGGCAATGCTTGAAGTGCACTGTCGCTTGCCAAGCCTACCGAAACCAGCGGATTGTGTGTTTCGGTGGTGGCGTAAGCCTCGTTGAAGGCTTCGAGTAGTTCGGCATCGTTGCCATAGCCTTTGGAGTAAGTGAGCCACGACGCTGAGGGCACTGTAAACAGTTTGGTGACAGGATAGATAGGAATCACCTTGCATACCCCAGGCACCGACAGAGCAGTGGCTAATGCCAAATTACCTCCAGCACTGTCGCCGCCTATGGAAACCTGTGTAGAATCACAACCCCATTCTTCGGCGTGCCGCTTCAGATAAGCGAAAGCCTGTTGGCAATCAGTGAGAGGTGCAGGAAATGGGTGTGAGGGCGCAAGGCGGTAGTTGAGAGCCGCCACACAGCAGTCGGCCTCTAAAGCCAGTGAAGCACAAAAGCGTGCACAGCTGTTGATGCTGCCAAAACACCAACCACCGCCATGCAGGTAAAGCAATAGTTTACGCTTGCCAGTAGCAGGCTTTGTGGGAGTGAACAAGCAAATATCGGAAGTGGGGAAAGTGGCTGTAATGCCATCGGGCAACGTGGGTGCTTGGTTGCGACTTTGGCGAATTTGCACGAGAGCTGCGTCATCGCCCTTCATTGCTGCTCGCACAGCCAGCATTTGCGTGTGCTGCAATCCTGGTTTCATATTTGCCAAGAAAGCACATTGCTCCGTGAGCATTTTCTGCTGGGTTTCTTCGCTTGGATAATAGGTTTGCCCATGTGAGCAAATGCCAGAAAATGTAAGCAACAGTGCGCAGAGTATGCGTATAGCCACTTTTATTGAGCGCATTAGTATTCCACTTTGGTTTTGGTGTAGCCGTGTTCGCGGCGGTATTTGCGCACGTCGCGGAAGAGGTCGGTGGCGTAAACGAAGTTGTTGAGGTCTTCGTTGTCTTGGTCGTAGATTTCATCTTTTGTGCCCACCCAACCGATATGGCCTTTGTTGACAAAGATGATGTTTTCGCCAATACCCATCACCGAGTTCATGTCGTGGGTGTTGATGATGGTGGTAATGCCAAATTCGTGGGTGATGTCCCAAAGCAGCTGGTCGATCACGATAGAGGTCTTTGGGTCGAGTCCAGAGTTTGGCTCATCGCAGAACAGATATTTGGGGTTGAGGGCGATGGCGCGTGCAATGGCGGCACGCTTCTGCATACCACCCGACAGTTCGGCGGGATATTTGTTCTCGCTGCCAGAGAGGTTCACACGGTCGATACAGAATTGCGCACGTTCGCGCTGCTCCTCTGGGGTCATGTCGGAGAACATCATCAGAGGGAAAATCACATTGCCCATCACGGTTTCGCTGTCGAAGAGCGCAGAACCCTGAAAAAGCATACCAATTTCCTTGCGTATGCCTTTCAGCTCGTTGCGGTTCATTTTGGTGATGTCGCGACCGTCGTATAGGATTTCGCCATGCTCTGGTTTGAAAAGCCCCACAAGGTTTTTCACCAGCACGGTTTTACCCGAACCACTCTGACCGATAATCAGATTCACCTTGCCGTCGTAGAACTTGGCGCTGATGTCGTGCAGCACCTGACGGGTGCCATTGTCGAAAAATTTATCGAGATGTTTTACTTCAATCATAATTTGTGGCCTCCTGCGCCTTGTGGGTTTACATCAATAAAAGTTTGGTGAGAATCACGTCGCTCACGAGAATGATGATGTTGCTCATCACCACCGCGTCGGTACTGGCTTTGCCCACTTCCACGGAGCCGCCTTTCACGGTGTAGCCATAGTAAGATGAGATGCTCGAAATCACGAAACCGAACACCAACGACTTGATGAGAGCAAACCAAACATTGAACTGCACGAAATCGGTCTGAATACCATAGATGAAGGTGTCGGGGTCGAGAATGCCGGTAAAGCACACCGCCCAGCCGCCAAACAGTGCTGTGGCCATGGTGATAATCACAAGGAATGGCATGATAGTGACCAATCCCAGCACTTTAGGCATAATCAGATAGTTGGCAGAGTTCACGCCCATGATGTCGAGGGCGTCGATTTGCTCGGTCACTCGCATGGTGCCAATCTCCGAGGCAATGTTTGAACCGATTTTACCCGACAGAATCAAACAGAGAATGGAGGATGAGAACTCCAGAAGAATGATTTCGCGGGTAGAGAAGCCCACGGTGTAGCGTGGCAGAAGCGGACTCTCCATGTTGAGCTTGATAAGAATGGTGCACAAGCAGCCAATGAAGAGCGACACAATGAGAATAAGCGGGATAGAGTCAATACCCAGCTTAGATATTTCGTTGAGGTAGCGGCGGAAGAATTCTTTCCATTTCTCAGGCACACTAATGCTGCGCCACATCAGGGTGCAGTAGTCGCCAAACGCTTCCAATCCTTTAATTATAATCATAATTTACAAATATAGCACATCTATATTATAATGCGAAAACTAAATGCCACATTGGTGACTTATGGACTAATATTACTCCCTACTTTACCAAATTCACTTCTTCAAAGGCACACGGTGAACCACGCCACCCTTGTTCACGCCCGGCTTGGGAGCGTAGAGCTTCTGCTGTGGTGCAGACTTCACTTTGTCGGGGCCGCCTTTAGCTGGAGAGCCCGACTTTTGCGCTGCCGCCATGCTCTGGTTGCGGCCGACGAACTTTTGCGAATTGATGTTGGAGTAGATTTTCCGGTCGAGATGTGTGCGCACCAGCGAAATGCTGTCTAAGAACGCAACCACCGAGTGGCTTGCCACATTGTAGTGGATATATCCGAAAATGCGACGCACATTGCGTGTGGAGTCGGTTTGGAGAGCCAGCTCCGTCCAGCCGTTGAGCGATGCGTTGCGACTGGCAATCGACACGGTGCCATCGGTATATTCAGCGGCAAGCATCAAGCCGAAGGTGTTGTTGAAACTGAGCATCTTCATGCCGAGCAAGTATTTGTCGCCCTTGCGGTGCTCGCCGTCGGGGTCGAAATCAAATGCGAAATATCCACGCTTCAATCCGGCTGTGAGCATCAATGAGCGGTCGTCGTTCCAGATGTCGGCTGTGTCGCCCTTGGCGGCATACATCTTGTGCTTTTGCGCATCATCGGCGGCACTCTTGTGCTCTTGTGGAGCATTCGCCATTTCAGCCGTAAGTTCCTTGTTGTCGTCTTCCAGGCGCATCATCACCTTCTTGTGCACGGTGTTGTAAGCCTCGAAATTGGTGGCATACCACACCAGCGACGAGTCGTATTCGGCTTGGGTGATGCCATGCTTCTGAAACAGCGACTGCTTAGCCACACGCTTAACCGAATCGGTGGGGAAAGCCTCTGGATTCATATCGATGATGGCTTCAAGGCGATACAGGTCGTAGAGGAAATCGGCTAAATCACTCTCCTTGATGATGCCGTCGGGAGCCTTGTCGCACCCGGTAAGGAGTACGGCAAGAGTGGCAATGAGTATGAGTAGTTTTGATTTCATCTGTCTTGTTTGGCACACATATATAATAATAGAGATTGTGGCATTATTGTGCGGTGTCGCCGTCTTCAGTTTTTTTATTGTCGTCTTCAGCCACGAGGTGCTTGCTGTAGAAGCACACCAGCAGAAACACGCTCACCGACAGGCAAGCATCGGCGAAGTTGAACACGGGTTGGAAAAACTCCGAGCCACCGAGCAGGGGCACCCAGTCGGGCCATGTGAAAAGTGGAAAATAGAACATATCCACCACACGACCGTTGAAAATGCTCGCATATCCGCCATCGGGAGGAAACATTTGAGCCACGGTCACGGGAGTCGATTCGCTGAAAATCTGCCCATAGGCGATGCAGTCGATTACATTTCCGAGCGCACCGGCTGTGATGAGCGAAATGCACACCAGATAGCCTGTGGGAATGGTGGCTTTTTTGCAAAGTCGGGTGATATAGTAAATCAGCAGTCCCACGGCTATGATACGGAACCAAGTGAGAAACAGTTTAGGTCCCCACTCCATGCCGAACGCCATGCCGTTGTTTTCCACAAAGCGCAGAATGAACCAATCGGTAATGCGCAAGTCTTCATAGAGGGCGAAGCTGCACTTCACCCAAATTTTAATGGCCTGGTCGATGATGACCACCGCCGCTATAATGATAGCAGCAATCCAGCCTTTAGAGATATGTGGGTTGTTCACTGTCGTTACCTTCTCTTTTTAGGTTTTTGTGTTGCCTCTATTTCCTTGCCTTCTACCGACAGGGTGGTGTGAGGCACTGCCAACAGACGACCCTTAGGAATAAGCTTACCAGTGACACGGCAAATGCCATAAGTGCCTTGCTCAATACGCACGAGCGCGCCTTGCAGCTTCTTGATGAACATCATCTGACGCTCAGCATTCATGCTTGCCTGCTCCTTGCTCATGGTGGAAGCTCCATCTTCAAGAGCCTTGATGCCAGGAGCACTCTCGTCTTTTTGCATAGCGCTCACGAGGTGGTCGTAATTTTGCTTTGCCACTTCTATTTTCTGAAGAATGAGTTGCTTAAACTCTTGTAACTCTTCATCTGAGTATCTTACTTTTTCAGGAGAATCGTTCATGATAACACCCTTTCTTTTAAATTTGTATGAGTAAACATCGATAAAGTATAGAAGCTGCTTGGATTGTAAGAATGAATCCAACCAGCTTCCTATCTTTTACAGATTACGCCTTATCGACAGTAATTTTCAATTCGTAGTCGTCCATATCGAGGGCGATGACATCATCGCCTTCAACTGGTGCGAGTCCAATAGCCACAGCAAGCACTTGCTTGGCGATGTAGTCCTTGAATTGAGCCACAGCGTCGTTCACATGCTCATCTGGGGTGATTTTCACCACAATGCGGTCGGTGATATTGAAGTCCTTGCTCTTGCGCACGTTTTGAATGCGGTTCACCAGTTCGCGTGCGATACCTTCCTTGCGGAGATCGTCGGTGATGGTGATGTCGAGTGCCACGGTGATATTGCCATCGTTGGCAACGAGCCAGCCTGGAATGTCTTCGCTGATCACTTCCACGTCAGCCAGTTCCACCACAGCCTCTTCGCCATTGAGTGTGAGGGCTATTTTGCCGTCTTTCTCGAATTGTGCGATTTGCGACTGCTCCAGCGAGGTGAGTGCCTGTGCGGCAGCCTTCATATTCTTCCCGAATTTAGGACCAAGTTTCTTAAAGTCGGGTTTGATGCGCTTCACCAGAATGCCAGCATCGCCACCCACATAGTTGATTCCCTTCACATTCACTTCGCTCATAATGAGGTCGGCAACGGCTTCGATATCTTGCTTCTGCGCTTCGTCGAGCACTGGAATCATGATAGCGGTGAGTGGTTGCTTCACCTTCAAATTCTTCTTGCGGCGCAGTGAGAGCACCATTGAGGTGATTTGCTGAGCGATAGCCATGCGCTTTTCGAGTTTTGAGTCGATAGCGGCTTCGTCGGCCTTTGGATATGCGGCAAGGTGAACCGAGGTGTCGCTGCCAGTGAGGTCGCGGTAGAGCATATCGGCATAGAATGGAGCGATAGGAGCCATGAGCATTGCCACGGTCTTGAGGCTCTGGTAGAGAGTTTGGTTAGCGGCCAAATCACCGTCCCAGAAGCGAGAGCGGTTGAGGCGCACATACCAGTTGCTGAGGTTGTTGACCACAAAATCGCTAATGGCGCGAGCCGCCTTGGTGAGTTCGTAGTCTTCTATGTCGTCGGTCACCTCTTTCACGAGTGAGTTGAGCACCGAGATAATCCAGCGGTCGATTTCGGGGCGTTCAGCAAGTGGCACTTGTGGTGCGGCGTAATCGAAGTTGCACAGATTGGCGTAGAGCGCGAAGAATGAATAAGTGTTGTGGAGCTTGCCGAAGAACTTGCTGCCACTCACTTCTTCCACGCCAGCCTCGTCAAACTTCAGGTTGTCCCAAGGCGATGAGTTGCTAATCATGTACCAGCGAATTGGGTCGGTACCGTATTTTTCGATAGCCTTGAATGGGTCAACGGCGTTGCCCAGGCGCTTACTCATCTTGTTACCGTTCTTGTCGAGAACCAAACCATTGGAAATCACGCTCTTGTAAGCCACGCTGTCAAACACCATAGTGGCGATGGCGTGGAGTGTGAAGAACCAGCCACGGGTTTGGTCTTGACCTTCGGCGATGAAGTCGGCAGGATAGAAGCTGCGGCTGTCGATGAGGTCTTTGTTCTCGAATGGGTAGTGGAGCTGTGCGTAAGGCATAGCACCGCTGTCAAACCACACGTCGATGAGGTCGAGTTCACGCTTCATTGGCTTGCCGCTTTCGCTCACGAGCACGATGTCGTCAACGTATGGACGGTGCAAGTCAATCTTATTGTAGTTTTCGTCGCTGTAATCGCCAACCACGAAACCAGCCTTCTTCCATGGGTTTTCAGCCATCACACCAGCTGCCACGGCTTTCTCCATTTCGTTGTAGAGTTCTTCAACGCTGCCGATGCAAATTTCTTCGTGTGTGTCGGTATTGCGCCAGATAGGAAGTGGAGTGCCCCAGTAGCGGCTGCGGCTCAAGTTCCAGTCGTTGAGGTTTTCGAGCCATTTGCCGAAGCGGCCTGTGCCGGTGTGCTCTGGTTTCCACTTGATGGACTTGTTGAGTTCCACCATACGGTCGCGGCAAGCTGTAGAGCGGATAAACCAGCTGTCGAGTGGATAGTAGAGGATAGGCTTATCGGTACGCCAGCAGTGTGGATAGTTGTGGGTGTGCTTCTCCATCTTGAAGGCGGTGCCGTCTTGCTTCATGCGAATGCAGATGTAGATGTTGAGGTCTTCAGCCTTGTTGGCAGCCTTTTCATCGTAGCGGCCATCCACGGTGTATTTTGGATCGTAGGCGTTCTTAACGTATGCGCCAGCGTATTCCTTGTATAAATCCACGTTCACGAATTGCTTCACGAAGTCGTCGTCGAGGTCTTCGAAATTGAAGTAGCGGCCCTCGAAGTCAACCATTGGGCGGGTTTCCATCTTCTTGTTGATCATAAAGAGCGATGGAATGCCGGCTGCGCGAGCCACGTTGGCGTCGTCGGCACCAAAGGTAGGAGCGATGTGCACGATACCTGTACCGTCGTCAGTAGTCACATAGTCGCCAGGGATTACGCGGAAGCCGTTGTCGTTGCCCACGATTTTACCGTCGATTTTGTCAACAGGCTTCACCCATGGGAACAGCTGTTCGTACTTCATGCCCACGAGGTCGGCACCTGTAAATTCGGCAATCACCTTGTAAGGAATCACCTTGTCGCCCTGCTTGTAGCTATCGAGTGCGAGTTCTGCGCCTTCGGCAGCGAAGTAGGCGTTGAGGCGAGCCTTTGCCAGAATGTAGGTGGCAGGTTTGCCGGTGTATGGGTTGTAACTTTCCACAGCCACATAGTCAATTTTAGGGCCAACGCAGAGCGCGGTGTTGGAAGGCAAGGTCCAAGGAGTGGTGGTCCAAGCGATGATGCAGAGGTCTTCAAAACCAGCGTCCACCTTGCTCAGAATGTCGGCAACAATCTTGTTGTCGTCCTTCTTCACTGCAAACTGTGCAGTTACGGTTTGGTCTTTAACGTCGCGGTAGCAACCTGGTTGGTTCAACTCGTGGCTGCTCAAACCGGTGCCAGCGGCAGGAGAGTAAGGCTGAATGGTGTAGCCCTTGTAGAGCAGATTTTTGCCATAGAGCTGCTTCAACAGCCACCAGAGCGATTCGATGTAGCTGTTTTTGTAGGTGATGTAAGGGTGCTCAAGATCCACCCAGTAGCCCATTTTATTGGTCAGGTCGGTCCATTCCTTAGTGTATTTCATCACCTCCTTGCGGCAGGCTGCGTTATATTCGTCAACCGAAATCTTCTTGCCGATGTCTTCCTTCTTGATGCCGAGCGACTTTTCCACGCCCAATTCCACTGGCAGACCGTGAGTGTCCCAGCCAGCCTTACGAAGCACCTTGAAGCCGTTCATGGTCTTGTAGCGGCACACGATGTCCTTAATGGTGCGCGCCAGCACATGGTGAATACCTGGCATACCGTTGGCTGAAGGAGGTCCTTCATAGAATACAAAAGTGGGAGCACCGTCGCGCTCATCAATACTCTTGGCGAACACATTTTCCTGTTCCCAGAGCTTCAGAACGTCTTTATTGACGTCGGAGAGATTCAGTTTGCTATATTCTCTAAACTTCATGAAAAAAAGCCTTTTTTTATATCTTGATATATTAATGTGCAAAGATATGAAAAAATTTCCAAACTCTCCCCCCAATCGCCTTTCCAATTCACCCCACCCCCTGAAAAAAGTGAAAAAGTCTACGAGTCAACAGGTCTACGAGTCAACAGGTCAACGAGTCAACGAGTTTTGGGGGCTAAAGAGTCTGCTTTGGGTCTGCTTTGGGTCTGTTATGGGTCCGAAGGGTCCGAAAAGCAGAACACCTATTTAATCCATTAAACCCTATTTTCACCTATTTTCAGGTGATAATTGGATTTCAATGGATTAAATAGGTGTAAATTTTATTTCACAGACCCAAACGGACCCAAGCAGACCCATCGGACATAACTCCAGTAAGCCCTCCCTTAAGGGAGGGTTTGGAAGGGTCTTTACTTCAAAATCAAATTAATCAGGGCGGTAACGTCGCTCACGTTGATTTCGCCGTCGCCGTTGATGTCGCACGAAGCGTCGGAATAGGTGCTGCTGCCGAGGATTTTGTTGATGAGGGCGGTAACGTCGCTCACGTTGATTTCGCCGTCGCCATTGATGTCGCCTGTGGCTTTGTACCAGCGGTCGATGTAAACTTTGGTGGTGTTACCTGCTTGTGTGCTGGTCAGCCACAAGAACGCCGAACCTGCTTCAGATCTGTAGCCAGAAGATGGTTTCCAGAAATACTTATCCTTTTTGTCGAGCACGTAGGCCACTTTATACTGATCCAAATTCTCACTCGTAACAGTTCCCTGAAGGTAATTGCCGGGATTGGTGGGCTCTGTGATGGGGCGCTTGAGTTTGTAAATGACGTTTTGCTTGTAGCCTTCAATCAACACGCCATTGGCAGTGGAGGTTCTACCCATTTTCATGGTGCTTGCTATCTTTTTGTTCTTATCGTAACCGTCAACAATGTAGGCATTCAAGCCCGATGCTTCCCAATCCACTGGGTGATAAACTACAAATGTACTGACTGTGGAACCGTCATTTATCTGTACCCAGCCATTCAGTTGGTCTTTGCAATCAGGCCTATACGGAGAAGTCGGCCATTTGCTCACATCAAGATACAGATTATAATGGTCTTTCCAATTTATATAGCAATTAAAGTTAGTGGCATTTAATTGATAGAAAAGGCGCCCATAAGTGCGGTTTTGATTTCGCATCAGCATCAACTCTGAGAGTTTACTACAAGCCGAGAACGCCATATTGCCAATGTGGGAGCACGACGCTGGCACGGTGAATTGCGTAATCTTTGTTCCACAGAAGGCTCTATTGCCAATGCGCTCCAAGTGGTCCATTCTGTCAACTCTCACATTTGTCAATTGCTCACACCATATCAACGCACTATCACCAAACTCTGTCATCAGATACTTCTTAGATCCGCCATTAGTCATATCGATTTCTGAGTTGGTACAGTCAAAAGCCGTGGGGCTCTCAAGCGTCATATTCGCTGGGTGATACACATATTTCGCCTTGCCGGCATAGGTCACGCCATCTACGGTCACAGGATTGCCACTGATCACAGTCATGTGATAATAGGTGTCGTGGGCATTTGCGTTATTGAAGGTAAAGTCGTAGGAGCCTTCCGTCACTTTGAGTTTACCCAACTTTGGGTTATCCTTATATAATCTTTCGCTGCCCAGAGGCACATAGAGCTTGCACGATTTGGGAATACCAGTAATATTCCAATCTGCTAAATTTGACCACGATGATTTGTTGATGATTAATTCCTCCAGGTTTTTATTCTCAGCAAAGGCATCAAGACCTAATGTCGACACCGAACTTGGAACCAATATATGCTTCACTTTGGTATTGCGGAACACTCCAAATCCACAGATTTCCAAACCGTATGGCAAGTTGATGTCGTTGGCGATGCCGCTGTTTTGGAAAGCGTAGTTGCCAATACGTTTCAAGTTAGAGTTCAACTTGATTTCTGTAAGGTTGGTCAATCCCTCAAATACCCTTTCCCCAATAGTCTCGATGTTTGCGCCAAGTGTAATTGACGTATTGGGCTTCATCGATGGAAATTCACAGTTAACAAAGCTGACCGCCGTGACTGCGTACTTCTTTCGGACATCATAAAATTTATCCTCAGCGCCATCTGGCAGTTTGATGTTGTTGTCAAAGAAACTGATTTCGGTAACCGTTGCCTTTCCTGCATACGCCTTTCCATTGATGATCACAGGCGTGGTGCTTGTGATGGTATAGCCCACTAAATAGTTAGCAGACGGAGTGTTGTAATTCACTGTGAAATCGCTTGCACCCTTGTGAATGTAAAGCCAGTTTTTCCATGTAGGGGCTTGACGATAGGCATCCTGCGCATCATGAGGCACAAACAAATACCACCTCTTAACATCTTTGAAATAATCGCTTGCTATGGCAGGAGGTGTCTTGATATTGACGGTTAAATGCTCAAGATTCTCAACCCCAACGAAAGCGTAATTTCCGAACTTATTAACAGAGCTTGGAATTGTCAGGAATTTCAGCGAAGTGCAGTATCGGAAAGCCCCGTAGCCAAATGAGGTGACGCCATAGGGTATAGTCATAGTGAAAATGTTCTTACACGATTCAAATGCATAATCACCAATGGTGGTAATGGATGAGGGATAATCATCGCTGAAGAATGATGTGGACGCATATCCTTCAGGGCATCGTAGTAATGTGGTCTTAGCCTTGTTGTAAAGCACACCCTTGATTGAGGTGTAGTAGCTGTTGTTGCCATTCACCGAGATGGTTTGCAGGTTTGAGCAGCCGTCCACAAAGTACGCGCTACACTCCTTCACACTTGCAGGCAAATTGATAGAAGTCAATGCCCTGCAATTTCTAAAAGCATACGACCCAATCTTAAGCAAACTCGAATTTAAAGCCACCGAGGATAAGGCTGTGCACCCATTGAACGCCGACTTACCTACTCTTCTCAACTTTGAATAGCCAGTTAAATTCACGTTCTTTATTCCGGTGTTGCCCAAACACGCACTGTCGGCAATCTCCACCACATCGAAATCGAGGAT
>OIZL01000676.1_pt1 | contig 23213 bp, 20 predicted proteins | sample 1588541 | NCBI WGS metagenome assembly OIZL01 (sample SAMN03283285) | human gut metagenome | biome: human-associated habitat; material: feces | host: Homo sapiens | place: Peru | collected 2012 | reverse complement strand
GCCGCCATTATTTACTCCCCGCGTGATTCCTCCACGTCCACAGATATATCGGATTCCCAATTCTTTTGCCCCGTCAAACTGCGCATCGATCAGTTCTAAACTCTGTCCATTAGGATAAGAATACTGATGGTCAAACAATGTCGTACAGCCATAGCGCATCAGTTCTCCTCCAGATACCAGCATGGTGTGGTATAAAAAGTCCGGGTCAACTTTTGAGAGCACATCAAATACTATATAAAGCCAGTCAAACAGCTCTAATTTCTGCGCCTTTGGAATATTTCTTGCAAATGCCTGCATCAGATGATGATGCGTATTGACCAGTCCCGGATAAACAATCTTTCCAGTTGCATCAATAACCGCTAATTTACATCCTGTTCTAAATGCCGGATCAAACCCTAAAACAATCTTATCTTTCATCGGAGGAGTTAACAACAATTTCTCTAAATTCTTTCCAAAATTGTCAATAGCACTATCTTCTCCAACCTCTGTCAAATCAGATCTAACTTCTCTTTCCACCGAAGGAGCAATTAATCTCTTATAACTATCTTTAATTGCATCTTTTATTATTTCAATTACATTAGACTTATTATTTCTAATAACCTTATTTTCCAAAAACTTAATAATCTCTTCTTCATTAACATCTATTGATACATTAAGAACATTCTCATTTTCCCCACGGTTAACTGCCAAAATTCTATGTGGCTTAATATTTTTTACCATCTCACTATATTCATAATACATTTCATATACTTTATTTTCATCATTCGCATTCTTTTTAACCTTTGAAGTAATTATCCCATTTTTATAAAAATAATTTCTAATCCACTTTCTATAATAAGCATTATCACTAATCCATTCACTAATGATATATTTAGCCCCAGTAATTGCCTCTTCATTACTTTTAATATTTTCATTTAAATACTTACAACATACCTTATCTATATCCAATTTATCGGGTTGAGACATAATAATCTTTGCCAACGGTTCCAATCCATTTTTAATTGCTTCTGTTGCTTTAGTTTTCTTTTTCTCTTTATAAGGACGATATAAATCTTCAACCTCAACTAACTTACTGCATTTAATAATATTATTCCTAAGTTCTTCCGTCATCATTCCTTTTTCATCAATTAATCTAATAACATCATCTTTTCTCTTTGCAAGACTAACCTGATATTGATAAACTTCATCTATCTTTCTAATTTGTTCTTCATCTAAAGCATTTGTAGCTTCTTTTCTATATCTAGCAATAAATGGAATAGTATTACCATCTTCCAGTAATTTTAATACCACTTCTACTTGATTAACTTTAATATTTAATTCCTTTGCAATTTCTGAAATAATAAACTCATTCATTTTAATCCTTCTTTCTACGCATAAATAAGTATATCATAAATTATTGTAAACTGTAACTAAAAAGAACACTCTTATCTTGCTAAAATGAATATTATTATGTATAATACACTCTTGTATACACCAGAAATAGATATATATAGATAAGGAGACCAATATGGAAATTCAAAACATTAAAAATCCCCATTTTTTGAAAAAAATGAAAATTAAAGATCTTGAATTATTATCTAGTGATATTAGAAATTTTATTATTGATAAAGTATCCCATACTGGAGGACATCTATCATCTAATTTAGGTATAACTGATCTAACTATTGCTATTCATAAAGTTTTTAACAGCCCCCGCGATAAAATAATTTTTGATGTTTCTCACCAATGTTATACTCATAAAATATTAACAGGAAGAGCTAAACAGTTTGACACTTTAAGACAAATAAATGGCTTATCTGGCTTTCAAAAAAGAAAAGAAAGTCCATATGACTCTTATGAAGCTGGACATTCATCAACCTCTCTTTCTGCTGCCTTAGGTATGGCTTTAGCTAGAGATAAACAAAATAAAAATTATCATATAGTTGCCGTTATTGGTGATGGTTCTATGGGCAATGGCCTTCCATATGAAGCAATTAATCATATTGGAGTTACAAAAACCAGACTAATAATTATTTTAAATGATAATGAAATGAGTATTTCTAAAAATGTTGGTGCTCTTCATAATAATTTAGACAAAATAAGATCTAATTATGCCTATCACAATGCTAAAGATAAAACCAAACGCTTCCTAAATAAAATTCCTTTAATAGGATCCCCTTTAAGTAAAAGCGTAACTGCCTTAAAATCCTCATTTAAAAAATTATATTTAAAAGAAGGCTTCCTTTTTGAAGAATTAGGATTAAAATACTATGGACCAATAAATGGGCACGATTATAAAGAAATGTTAGCATATCTTGAAATGGCCAAAAAAGAAACTGAGCCAGTATTAATACACGTTATAACTAAAAAAGGGAAGGGATATCCACCCTGTGAAGAAGATACTATTGGTATGTGGCACGGAATAGGACCTTTTAATAAAGAAACTGGTAAACCCTTAGTAGCCAAAGATGATACAGTAACTTGGAGTGAAGTAATAAGTAACCATTTAATTGAATTAACCAAAAGAAATAACAATCTAATGGTAATAACTCCTGCAATGACTGGAGGAAGTAAACTATTAAAATATAAAAAATTATATCCTCATAACTTTATTGATGCTGGTATTGCCGAAGAGCATGCCCTAATTTTAGCCAACGGTATGAGTATTGGAGGATTAATTCCCTTCGTATCGATTTATTCAACATTTCTTCAAAGAGGATACGACGAAGTTCTTCACGATATTGCCAGAATGAATACCCACGTCATTTTAGGAATAGATCGTTGCGGAATAGTCGGCGAAGATGGTGAAACACATCAAGGAATATATGATCTAACCTTTCTAATGCCCATCCCTAATCTAATAATATCTACCCCCAAAGATAGTATTGAGGCAGGTAATATTCTATATACAGCTATTTTATCTAAAAAGCCCTTTGCTATAAGATACTCCAAAGATAGACTAAAATACCAAAAAAAGAACTATCAAATAATTCCTATAGGATCATGGGAATATTTAGAAAAAGGCCAAGATGCAGTTTTAATAACTTATGGTAATCTCTTAAACAATGCTAAAATAATCAAAAAGAACCTTGCCAACACTCTAGATCTAGCTATTGTAAATGCCAGATATCAAAAACCAATAGATACCAATTTATATGATGAAATTCTAACTACTTACCAATCAATCTTTATTTACGAAGAACAAACTCTTATAAATTCCCTTGGTTTCTATTTAACCACCTATGCTAAAACAAAAAACTACCAAGGAAATATAAAGATATTTGCTATTCCTGATGAATTTATTGAACAAGGAAAAAAGAATGAAGTCCTTAGTTTACTTGAACTAGATCCAACATCCATTACTAATAAAATTATACAGTCTATTAAACATAAATAAAATAAAAAATATGGCCAATTACTTTTTAACCATATCAGCATAAGTAATTGAATTATTGCCATATTTTTTTCTTATCTTATCAAGTGCTTCTTGTAAATGTTCATCCTCTTTAACTTCATCATTTACTTGATTAAATATTGACAATTGAATTTTATACACATCTGTCAAATTATTAACACCCACACATAAAGCCCTAACTTTTTTATCATCATCTGGACTCCATATTTTATTAAAAAGACTAATAGCTTCCTTATAAATATCTTCATCACTATTAATTAAGTTTTCTAACGTTACCTGTTTACTAATCTTTGTAAAATTATGAAACTTTACCCATACATTAACATTCGGCGCATACATTCTCTTACTTCTAAGTTTCCTACCCGTATCCATTGATAACTTTTTAATAACCATATATATATCATCTAAATTAGTATAATCATATGGTAAAACAATCGAGTTGGATATACTCTTTGGATTTCCATAGTCACTCTCTACCTGTGAATTATCTATCCCATTAGCATATTCCCACATCATTTTACCCATACTTTTAAAATGCTGAACCAAGTAATCTATATCTGTTTGTGCCAATTGCCCAATTGTCTTAATCCCCAAACTATGTAATTTTTTACTACTAGCTCTACCTATCATAAATAACTCTTCAACATCAAGCCCCCACATTTTCTTCCTAATTTCCGATAAAAACAACGTATGAACCTTATCTGGCTTAGAAAAATCACTAGCCATCTTTGCCAACAATTTATTATTTCCAATTCCTACATTAACCGTAAACCCAAAATTATTCTTAATATCATCCTTAATCTTATAAGCAACTTTAACAGGGTTAGGCCAAATATTAATTAAATCAGAAAAATCCACAAAACACTCATCAATCGAATATCTTTCAATCTTATCTGTATAACTACTTAAATAAGTGTACATAACATCTGAATATTGCTTATAAACCTTAAATTCTGGAGGATATACCTCTAAATATGGACATTTCCTTCTAGCAGCATACAATGTCTCACCAGTAATAACCCCTTTTTGTTTACAAAGATTACTCTTGGCCAAAACAATTCCCTTTCTCTCAGATTCCTTGCCTCCAATTACTGCATATCTATTTCGAATATCAATCTTACTTCCATTATGTAGCATATTAACCGCAGTCCATGATAAAAAAGCATTATTACAATCAATATGTAAAATAACTCTTTCCCTCATAATACCACCCACCTAATTATATCAAACATTTGTTAACATTTCAATATTTACTTAGCAAAAAACAAAAGTTTGCTACCTTCAAAAATAAGTCAAATATTATCAAATTATCCATAAAAAATTGCAGTCTTAATTATTTTATGTTATACTTATTCCCAGAGAGAAAGGAAGATATTTTATGATAAATAGACTAGAAGCTATTCAAAAAAGATACGACGAAATATCTCAAGAATTATCAAGTAGTGAAGTCGTCAGTAACATCAAAAAAATGACTGAACTATCCAAAGAACAAAGAAGATTATCAACTACTGTTGAAATGTATCAAAAATATAAAAGCATTATATCTGATATTGAAACTGCCAAAGAGATGTTAACGGATAAAGATATGCAAGAATTTGCTAAAGAAGAAATTAATACCCTAACAAAGGAAAAAGAAAAAATAGAAAAAGATTTAGAAATATTACTCTTACCACACGATCCTAACGATGAGAAAAATGTTATCGTAGAAATACGTGGAGCCGCTGGCGGAGATGAAGCTAACATTTTTGCCGGAGACTTATTTGATATGTATAATCACTATATTAATAACTTTGGTTGGAAAATAGAAATTTTAAATGAAGAACCAGGAACCGCTGGTGGATATTCCCAAATTGAATTTATGATAAAAGGGGAGGGCGCCTACTCAAAATTAAAATATGAGTCTGGTGCTCACAGGGTTCAAAGAGTTCCTGAAACAGAATCCCAAGGTAGAGTACACACCTCAACTGCTACAGTTTTAGTAATGCCTGAAGCTGAAGAATTTGACTACGAATTAGATGAATCAGAAGTAAGAATTGATATTACCAGAAGTAGTGGCTGTGGAGGACAAGGTGTTAACACTACCGACTCAGCAGTTCGCCTTACCCATATACCAACCGGAATTATTGTCTACTCACAGACAGAACGTAGCCAAATAAAGAACAAAGAAAAAGCCTTTAAAATCTTAAAAACCAGATTATATGACTTAAAGTTAAGAGAACAAGAAGAAGCCAATGCCACCGAAAGAAAAAACAAAATTGGTACTGGTGACCGTTCAGAAAAAATAAGAACCTATAACTATCCCCAAAACAGAGTTACTGATCACCGCATTGGATTTACATCTATGAACCTAGATCGCATTATGACAGGAGATCTAGGAGTAATTATTGAGGCCCTAATCAATGAAAACCAACGAATTGAACTTGAACAAAGCGAAATATAATTCTGATCTAGAATACCTAAAAAAATATTTAAAAGAAAACAACCTAGATGAAACTAACCTCATCAAATATCAAAAAGAATTACTTAACAATAGACCAATCCAATATATAGTAGGTAACGTAAACTTTTATGGAAATATTATCGAAGTAAACGAAGACGTTCTAATACCAAGATACGAAACAGAATTTCTTGTAGAAAAAGCCATCTCTCTTGCCAAGAAATATTTCCCCCCAAAAATAGATATCCTAGATTTAGGAACAGGATCTGGTTGTATTGCTATTACCCTAAAAAAACATCTCAAATCCAATATTGATGCTCTTGATATCTCAAATAAAGCCTTAGCCATAGCCAGAAAAAATGCTCAAAATAATAATGTTAAAATTAATTTTTTAAACAAAGATATAGCAACTTATCAAGAAAAACAATATGATCTAATAATTTCTAACCCCCCATACATTTCTGAAGAAGAAGAAATAATGGATTTAGTTAAAAATAATGAACCTCATATAGCCCTATATGCTAAAGATAATGGCTTATATTTCTATAAAAAAATAATTGATAATCTCCCATTAATAACCAAAGAAAAATATTTATTAGCATTAGAAATCGGATATAACCAAGCAATCCCCATATCTGAATATGCTAAAAATAAATTAAAAGATATCAACATTACTGTTGAAAAAGACTTATCAAATAAAGATCGCTATATCTTTATAACTAATATCAAAAAGTAAATTAAAATAAAAAATTTACTTTTTTTGTTTAACAATAAAATAAATATAACAATATATTAGTAGGTGATAAGATGAAAAGAAAAATATTTTTAATTCTTCTAGCTTTAATAATAATAGCTTTATATAAACAAAACAATGAAATAGTATTAATACCAGACTCTTCTATAAGATTAAGAGTTATTCCTAATAGTAATGATCCTATAGACATTAACATCAAAGAAAAAGTTAAATCATATCTAGAAAAAGATATCTATACCTTAACTAAAGATACTCCCAATATAGATGATGCCAGAAGTATAATTAAATCAAATATTCCAAATATTGAAACAAATATCCAACAAATATTTAAAGATAACGATTACCAACTTCCTTATACCGTCAATTATGGTAATAATTATTTCCCTGAAAAAAAATATCAAGGTATCACTTATGAAGAAGGATATTATGAATCATTAGTTATTTCTATTGGTGAAGCCAGTGGTAGTAACTTCTGGTGTGTTCTATTTCCCAATTTTTGCCTTATAGATACCGAAGAAAGCCATACTTATAAATCATATTTTCAAGAGTTAATCAATAAAATATTCTAAAATAAAAAAAAGAAGAGTAATATTTAATAGGTGAATATTATGTCTTCTTTTTTTACTGTTTTATTAATTGGAATAAGCTTAAGTATGGATGCCTTTTCTCTAGCCCTAGTATACGGTATGGCCGGATTATCTTCCGAAGAAAAAATCCTTTTATCCATCATCGTTGGATTATATCATTTCATTATGCCCTTAATAGGCCTTAATTTTGGTCTCATCATCAGTAAAATAGATATTATTAGTATTAATTTAATTGCATCCATTATCTTAGCATATATTGGAGTAGATTTAATCATTTCTAATTATAAAGAAGAAGAAACACTAACTATCAGTACAATGGGATTCCTAATATTTGGTCTATCAGTAAGTATTGACAGCCTTTCCGTGGGAATAGGACTAAAAGCTATTACTAATAACTATTATCTCTCATCAACTGTTTTTTCTCTATCAAGCCTAACCTTTACGTATTTAGGCCTTCTTTTAGGAAATATTATTGGTAAAAAAATAGGATCTTATTCTAAAACAATCGGAGGAATTATTCTGATAATAATCGCAATTATTATCTTTATTAAATAAAATCATTGACAAAATAATATATAATTGATATAATTACAAACGTACTGGCGGATTTGGTGAAGTGGTTAACACATTGGATTGTGGTTCCAACACGCGTGGGTTCGATTCCCACAATCCGTCCCAGATGGAAATTAGTCGAACTAATCGACTTTATATATAGAAAGGTTAATTTCGGTTAACCTTTTTTATATGCTTGAAAGGAGTTGATTAGTTATGCATTTAATAAAGGTGCCATTAATAGATTTCAAGATGTCAGTATTAATGGTGAAACAATTCAAATTGAAGTATGTGCCCCAATGACAAGAAAAGAAATAGAAAATCATATTAAAAGATTACAAGTTAAATACCCAATTGAATATCACGAAATTCAAAAAGAAAAGATTAACGACCATCAATTTTGTTTAAAATATACAAGAGAAAATAAGCTTAATGAGCCATTTAAAATGATACCGATAATTAATAAAAAAGGTATTAAAAATGTTACTCATTATGGAATACTTGAAGAATTTGTACCACCAGTAAAATTTATTAATGTAGATAAGATAGAGGTGGAACAATGAGTTATGCTATATTTAGAGTAGAACCAATTAATAAAGTTAAAGATTTAGGACAAATTGGTGCTCATAATACAAGAAAAAAAGAAGCCTATAAATCTAATCCAGATATTGATGTATCATTATCACACAACAATATTGATTTAGTTCCGATCAGTCATAAAGATTACTATACTTCTTATATGAATTTAGTTAAAGAATATAAGAAACAACACGATGAAAAACAAAAGACTGAAAGAGAAAATAGAAAAAAATCATTTAAACAAATGCTAGATGACTCTAATAGTGTCGTAGCTGATGAATTATTATTTACAAGTGATAACGAGTTTTTTAAGAAAATGACTAGAGAAGAAATTAAAGAATGGGGAAATACTTGTTTAGAGTTTATTTATAATGATATTGGTTATGAAAAGTGGCAAGTCTTAAATGCCACGATTCACATGGATGAAAAAACACCACACTTGCATTGTGTAGTTGTACCATTGATTAAGAAATATGATAAAAGAAGTAATAAAGAGAAATGGACTATATCAAAGAAGCATTATATGAAAGATAAAGAATATTTATCAACCTTACAAGATAAGTTCCATAAACGAATGATAGATAATGGTTATGATTTAGATCGTGGTATTAAGAATAGTGATAATGAACATATCGATATTAAGCAATATAAGAAAATTACTAGAAAATTAAATCTAGAATTAACTTCAAAAAATGAGAAATTAACTAAATCGATGGAAGAATTAGAAAGTAAGATGTCATCAAATAAAGAAACTATTTTTGATAAAGATTATGTTAAAGTTAAGAAAGATACCTTTGATTCAATGAACAAAGTAATAGAACAAACAAAAAAAGTTATGGAAATACAGCCTAAAATTCAAAGAGTATATAATGAAGTTGATGAATATGCAAAAAGTTATAAAACACTAGAAAAAGAAAATGAGAACATTCAAAAAGAAGTAAAATACCTAAAAAAGAAAAATCAAGATTTAGAAAAAGAGAATCATAACTTAATTCACTATATAGAAGCCATTTTAAAGGCGATAAAAGAGTTTTTTAGGTATTTCTACAAATTGGTAATCAAAAGACAAAAGACAGCACTGTTGACGAAATAAAGGCATATTACGATAATGAAGATTTTAACAAAGATGATGTCTTTGATATAGCAATAGATACTGAAATAGAAGATGAGTTATTTGATTATGCTGATATAGATAAATTTTATACGAAAAATAACGATATTGATATGGATTTGTAATTAGAATATGCTATAATAGTCTTAAACAAATTCTAGAAATGAGGTGCTTAATTTGAAATATAATGTATATTGTGATGAAAGTTGCCATATTCAACATGATAGAAATGACATTATGGTAATTGGTGGTGTAATATGTCCTAAACACAAAGTAAAAAAAATAAATAGAGAATTAAGAAAAATCAAGGAAAAATATAGTATAACTTCAGAAGTTAAATGGCATAATATTAGTAATTTCAGAATTGATTTTTACAAAGAAATTATTGAATATTTTTTTTCAAATGATGATTTAAAGTTTAGATGTGTTATTGCACCAGAAAAGAAAAAATTAAATTTAGAGAGATTCACATTAACTTATGATGATTGGTATTATAGAATATATTATTTACTATTAAAAGAAATAGTTAGTGTTGATGATGAATACTATATTTATATGGACATAAAAGATACAAATGGTGGCGAGAAAGTAAAAAAACTAAAAAGTGTTTTAAATAATTTATTGTATGCTTTTTATAATGATGTTGTAAAAAATATTCAATTAGTGCGTTCTGATGAAATAGAGATAATACAATTATCTGATATTTTAATAGGAGCAGTTTCTTATGTAAACAGAGATTTATACAATGGAGTAAATGCAAAAGCCAAAATAATTAATATGATTATGGAGAAAACAAGCCAAAGTCTAAAATACACAACAACTCCTAAAGTCTTTCATAGTAAATTTGATGTATTTAGATGGAAACCAAAATCAACTGATGAACAATAATTGCGAATTTAAAAATCTCAAATTAGATGGAACCAAAGCAATTAATACTCTAATAGATGAATCATACGATATTTTTCGTAAAATGCTTACTAATGATGAACTATATTTTAAAGGTAAAAAAGTTATTTTTAAAACGGAATTAGATTTACAACATAATAAAGAATTAGGATACTTGCACATCGTATCAATGAAGAATGAAATGAAAATGAGATTATATGATAAAAATAGAATGTTATATGTTTCATTTATAGAAAAAATATTAAAAAATTGTTGTGATGGAAAATGCAATAATATAAAAATATATAGAGATAAAAAAGACATTTGCATATATTGTAAAGAATTAGATTATTTAATAGTTTTAGCAGACAGAAAAGATAAATATTTATTGCAAACCGCATATCCACTTATACATGATCATAAAAGAAAGCAAGTGGAAAAGAAGGTAAACGAAAACGGCATACTTTAATGTATACCGTTTTCTCCGCTCTTTCAACATTTGTCGATGAACAATTAAATTATAATGTTTTTTTGATTAAATGTCAACATTTCTAGCATTACATTATTATTATATGTATATAATAGATAATAATACAATTACATTTTATACAAAAGAGTAACACACTACGCTATTGGCAGAGCCAATAACGATGTGTGCAAAAGGAGCCCCTTTTGAAACCCAATATAAAGGTATAATTAAGCAAGGCAACAGCCAAGCAAAATTATACCTTTTATTTCGTGACAAGAAAGAATTATTGCATTCTATCTTTTATGTTGAACAGCAAAATCATCTATTGGTTCAAGTGAGGATATATCAAAATCAATTGTCTCATCTTCTGTCTCTTCAAGTGGTTTCAATTGTGATACATCAAAACCAAACATTTCATCAAAATCTGCATTTGACATAGAATCCTTTTCAAAAAGTGCTTTTTCCTTTTGAATAATTGTGGAGTCAATCCTATCTTTTAAAATGCTTAAATACTTTTTTCTTTCTTCTGGAGACATTTTTTCTAATTTAGCATTTATCTTTACCATTGCTTTTTCTACTTTTTGATTATGAGTATTTTCAGAAAAATGCTCACTTTTATCATTTAATTCCATATTTGATTGAACATCAAAATTATTTCTTAAAAATTCCATATTTTTTTCTCCATATTTACCTTAATATTCCATTATTGCTATACTTGTTTGTTTTGCTGTAGCTCTCTTTTATTTCTTGAAATCTAATCATACTTTCTGTAATACCATCATAATTCTTACTATTTTTTCCAGTTATATCTAATACCTCATTGCTGATTATCATATTTTCATAAATATACAATATTTGATTAATACTATCAATATCATTTTGAGCATATAGTATTTCTAATTTCTTTTTCAAATAATCAAGTAGTGACATTTGAATTTTTCCTAAAATATTTTGCTTTTCTTTTGGTTCACCCAATTGATAATTAATTTCAATATTTCTAAATAATTCAAATGCTTTAGCCGTATCATTAATTAAATTACAAAATTCTTTTTCTAGTTCAAGTGTTCCTAAATTACCAAAATATGATTTTTGAAATGCATCTAAACCAATTATTTGAATCATTTGATTTATCAATCTTACTTCAATATAATACCCAGAGGCTAATTCAATTGTTCCAGGTACACCAGCCATAGCAATTAATTCGGTGAATCCTTCTGTTAATCCTCTATTTTTGTCTCGCAAAAGTATAGGTGGAAATTTGTCAAAGCCACTTAATCTAACTCCTGTTTCTTTATTATAACTAGATGATGCCATATGAGCTAATTCATGTAATAATGCTTCAGAGTATTCTTTCCAGTAAAAATCTGCTGGATTATCGGTAGTTTTTGCAGTTTTCCAAGTAGAAAGTAATAATGCTTCATTCATGCGAATTCTATTTTCTCTAACACTATATGATCCAACTGTGCCACCAGTATCATAAGATAATTTTGCTTCATCTTCTGGTAATATTAAATCAAGATGCAATTCGGTTTTTAGTGTACTTAAGTTATTATAAAAATTTTCTCTCAATTCTTGTGGTATACAATTCTCTAACCAATTTAAAAAATTAAGCAAATAGTCTTTGCGTTCTAATTTATCATTATTATTAACTATTTGAACTAATTTTTCACTATAATAAATATCTCCTATTTTGCTATTTAATAGATTTTTAATCTTATTTTCTTCTTCAATTGTTAATTTATTTAGTGTATTATCTCTTTCAGTAAATATTTCAAAAGTGTTATCTTTATAAACAATTATATATTTGATACCATCAATTATAAAATATATATTATCCATATAACACCTCCATTTTAATTATAACATTGGTATTATTAGTTGTAAATTAAAATAATGTGCTAGGTAATTTAGTTTACAAAAAACACGTAAAAATTTATTATTTTTTTATCTCAAAAAGCAAAATCTATGGTATACTTATATCAGAAATTAACCAAAATATTAATTTCCAAACGTCACCCAGTTGGGTCCCATTGGAAAAAGTGTTCGAACTATTCGAACTAAATATATAAAGCAATCTTTTTACAGATTGCTTTTATTTTTATATAAAATAAAGAACTAAACTAAATTAATAGTATATTCTCTTATTGAAAATATGCTATTAATATTATATTCTCAAACTATTTAATTAAATAATTAACTACCTCAATTAAATTCATACTATGAGAACCCTTTACTAAGATTGTATCTCCATCTTTAATAATTGTCTCAATCTTTTCTAACAACTCTTGATTATTATGAAAATAATAACTATCAATATTCCTATCCTTAACGATATCATAAGTATATCTAGCAAGCTCTCCAACACAAATAACTACATCAATATTCTTATCTACACACTCCTTACCAATACTTTTATGAATATCTGCTGAAAAATTATCCGTTTCCAGTATATCAGCAAATATAAAAACCTTTCTCCCATCCACCTTGCTAAGCATTGATAAAGCATTTTTAACAGAATCTAAACTAGCATTATACGTATCATCAATAATTGTAACATTATCTTTTCTTAACACCTCTAATCTATGAGGAGTTAATTTAAATTCCTTTAAAGCATCTACAATATCATCATCACTAACTCCAAGTTTTTTTCCTACTGCATAAGCCAATAAAGCATTATAAACATAAGCTCTACTACCAACAGGTATAGTTACATATCTATCATTAATATAAAATTCAGAACTAAATACCCCCTCTTTTAAATCGTGAACCATATAATCACTTTTTTTATCTATTCCAACTGTTATTAAATTATCATACTTAACTGTTCTAAGCAAGTCATTATCATTATTAATAATTAAAGTTCCATCAACCATTCCATCCAATATTTCTAATTTTGCCTTAAGAATATTTTCTCTACTACCAAGATTTCCAATATGGGATGTTCCAATATTAGTAATAACCGCAACATTAGGCTTAGCAATATTAGATAAATCGTGCATTTCCTTAAAATGATTCATCCCCATTTCTAATACTAAACATTCCTCATCTTTAAGTTTAAGAATTGTTAAAGGAAGACCAATCTCATTATTAAAATTTCCTTCCGTCGCCAATACCTTATATTTTTTACTAAGGATTTTATAAATCATATCCTTAACCGAAGTTTTTCCTGTACTACCAGTAATTCCTACTACCGGAATATCATATAATTCTCTTTTATATTTAGCAATATCTTGCAAAGCTTTAACTGAATCACTAACCAACACCACCGTTTTGTCCCTAATATAATCTCGATCAATTACTTCTATATTATCTAAAACGCATACCTTAGCACCCTTTAAAAAAGCCTCCTTATAAAAAGAATTCCCATCAAAGTTTTCTCCTCTAATACCAAAGTAAACATCTCCATCATAACAATTTCTCGTATCCTTAGTAAAATTTATACAAACAATATTCTCATCCCCAGAGATAAGTTCTCCTTTACAAATATTTACAATATCCTTAACATATATCATAACTATCCCTCCACCAAAATTATACCATACTTTAGCAAACATAAATATCTTGATAAAAAAAGTTTACAAATATTAATTGTAAACTACAAATATTATTGATTTAGTTTTCCTCTAGCATTATTTGTCATCACACACAACATATTAATAACAAAGTCTAGTTCTGAATTAGAAAGATAAGAACAATATTGATTTACTTTCTTAATCTTATTTAATTTAGCCACTTCTCCCTCTTTACCATCAAGATTAACCCCGAGTAAAGAATCAATACTAACACTAAAAGTTTCAGCCAACCTCGTCAATACTTCAGCGGTCGGTAAAGACTTATTAGTTTCAATTCTGGATAAGTAATTTCTATTAATTTTTAATATCTTAGACATTTCTTCTTGACTAACATTATTGTTATATCTGATGTTTTTAATTTTACTTCCTAAATCCATGATTTACCTCCACTACAGTTAATTATAATAAAAGGAAAGATATAAATTAACTCATTATCAAAATATTACCATAATTGGTAGGAATATTACCAAATATTACCAATAAAAAAGTAAAAACTATTATCTAAAAATATTGAAAAATATTAGTAATTGTTATATACTAATTATACATATAGAATTTTATCAATAACAAAATAGATATCCATATCAGAAAGGTAACATATGAAAAGTAGTAGATTATTAAGATATTTTGAAGAATATATAAAGAAAATAGATATGAACAACACCTGGTCTAAAGCCAAGTATTTTCATTCTCTAAAATCAATGGATTTAGCAAAAATAATAGCTAGTGAAATGAATATCTTTACTGAAGAAGAAATCGTTGTCATCGAACTAATTGCTTTATTTCACGATATCGGTAACTTTGAACAAAAAAACTATAATTATTTAGATAATGTTGAACAAGATAGCACTATGAAATCAATTGAAATACTATTTGAAGATGGGTTAATTAGAAAAATAACTAATGAAACTAAGTATGACAATTTAATTAAATTAGGAATTTTTTGTCACAATAAAGATGGCCTTCCTAAAAACATAGATGATAAAACTATCTGTATATGTAATATTATGAAAGATGTCCACAAATTAGAAGAACTACGTATGGTTATAAATTATCCATATATTGATAACCGTATTGATACATATCCTAGTACTCTCGTATATAACGACTTCAAATTATTTAGACAAATAGAAAATAAAGTATCCGACAACAATGCCGATAACATCCTAATCGTATTATCTAATCTATTTGCCCTAAACTATAAATCAAGTTATTCAATTGTTCAAGAAAAAGAGTACATTGAAAAAATAACTAATTCTTTGATTTTTGAAGATAAAAAAATAGAAAAATTCTTTAAACAAATTGAATTAGTCTTAAAAAATTATATTAAAAAGAAAATATAAAAATAAAAGTTGCAAAATAAAATTAATATGATATAATATTGAATACATATTTAAAAACCGCGATCAAGAGGAGTAAGATAACATAAATTTAAAGAGAATTAGTGTTTGGTGTAAACTAATAATTTATTTATCCGAAGGTAGCTTGTGAGTTGTATATCTGAATTTAAGTAAGATATAACGGACACCCGTTAAAGTAATAAGTGATAGACAAGTCTATAAGAAAGGTGGTACCACGAGTAATTCGCCCTTTCATTATAGACTTTTTTTTAAAAGAACATAAAGATAAAAGGTGATAATATGGATATTAATGCATTAAAAGAACAATTTACCAAATACGTATATACCTATGATATTCTAGATGAAGAAATAGCTAAAAAATACTATCACTCATTAAGAGTAATGGATATCTCAAGACAAATTGCCCTAGATAATAAATTATCCAGTATAGATATTGAATTAGCCTCCATCATCGGATTACTCCACGATTACTCTAGATTTGAACAGTGGGATAAATTTCATACATATAATGATACTCTATCAATAGATCACGGAGACTTAGCAATTTTAAGACTTTTTAAGGAATATGAAATAAAAAAATACTACTCAAAAGAAATTTACTACGATATAATTTATGATGCTATAAAATACCATAATAAATACACCTATCCCAAAGACTTAAAAAAGTCAAACGACCTCCATTGCAAGATAATTAGAGATGCTGACAAACTAGATATCCTTCAAATGGGTATTTCTACCGCTTCCTTAAAAGATGAAGAATGCTCCATCAGTCAAACAGTATCTAAATTATTTTTTGAAAATAAACCCATAGATTATCATTATACGATAAACAAAAACGAAACAATAATCTTATACTTAGCCATGATTTTTGATCTAAATTACACATATTCATACAGATATTTAAAAGACCATCAAATCATAGAAAAAATATATGCCCCCATTAAAAACAAATCAAAATTTAAAAAATATTTTGATCATATAAACAAATATGTTGATGAAAGGATTGATGAAAATGTTAGAAACTAAATACAATCACGAATTAGTAGAAAATGGAAAATATGAAAAATGGAAAAACAAAGAATATTTTAAATGTGATGAAAAATCAAATAAACCACCTTTTTGTATTGTTTTACCACCACCAAATGTAACTGGAGTTCTTCACTTAGGACACGCCTTAGATGTAACCTTACAAGACATCATTATTCGTTACAAAAAAATGGAAGGGTATGATACCTTATGGCTACCAGGAATGGATCACGCAGCTATCGCTACCGAAGCCAAAGTTGTTAAACGTCTAAAAGATGCCGGAATTAACAAGTACACTTATGGTAGAGATAATTTTTTAAAATCCTGCTGGGATTGGACCAATGAACATGCTAATATAATTCGTGAACAATGGGCCAAATTAGGCATATCTCTAGATTACTCTAAAGAAAGATTTACCCTAGATGAAGGAATGTCCGAAGCCGTAAAAAAAGTTTTTGTTGATTACTATAACCAAGGGTTAATTTATCGTGGTGAAAAAATAATCAACTGGGATCCAGTGGCTATGACTGCCTTAAGTAATGAAGAAGTAATTTATAGTGAAGAAAAAAGCGCTTTTTATCACATAAAATATTTTCTAGAAGACCAAAAAAACTTCCTAGATGTTGCTACCACAAGACCAGAAACTCTTTTTGGAGATGTTGCCGTAGCAGTTAATCCAGAAGATGATAGATATAAAGATTTAATTGGAAAAAAAGTTCTTCTTCCAATTGTAAACAAACTAATTCCTATTATTGGAGATGAACATGCCGATATAACTAAAGGTAGTGGTTGCGTTAAAATTACCCCAGCTCACGATCCTAATGACTTTGAAGTAGGTAATAGACATAATTTAGAAATGATTGTTATTATGAATGATGATGCTACCCTAAATGACAACGTTCCATTAAAGTATCGTAAAATGAGTAGAGAAACAGCTAGAACCGCAGTTGTTGAAGACTTAAAAAAAGAAGGTCTACTTATAGAAATTGAACCATTAATCCACGAAGTAGGGCATAGTGAAAGAACTGGAGTTATGGTAGAACCAATGTTAAAAAAACAATGGTTTGTAAAAATGCGTCCTCTTGCCGACAAAGTATTAGAAACTCAGCAAAAAAAAGATGAGAAAGTTAACTTTATTCCTCCTAGATATGAAAAGACTATGAATCACTGGATGGAAATTACATACGATTGGTGTATATCTAGACAATTATGGTGGGGTCACCGCATCCCAGCTTGGTATAAAGATGATAAAGTATATGTAGGATTAACTCCGCCAAAAGAATCCGGTTGGGTTCAAGATGAAGATGTTCTTGATACTTGGTTTTCATCAGCCCTATGGCCATTTGCCACTCTCGGATGGCCTCAAAACAGTGATCTTCTAAAAAGATATTATCCTAATTCCTGCCTTGTAACTGGATACGACATTATTCCTTTTTGGGTTAATCGTATGACTTTCCAAGGAGAAAAAATACTAGGAAAAAGACCATTTAATGATTGCCTCATCCACGGCTTAATCCGTGACAAACAAGGTCGAAAATTTAGTAAAAGTCTAGGAAATGGAATAGATCCTTTTGATATGATCAATCTCTATGGAGCAGACGCCCTAAGATACTACTTAGCAACCGATGTTGCTCCGGGAACAGATATGCGTTTTGATGAAGATAAAATAAAATCCACCTGGAATTATATCAATAAAATATGGAATGCCGCTAGATTTGTTTTATCAAACATTGAAGACCTTCAAGAAATAAAATTAGAAGAACTAAATAATGAAGACAAATGGATTTTAACTAAATACCAAAAATGCCTTCATACTGTAAAGAAGTTTATGGATAAATATGAATTTAACAACGCTGGTGCAACCATATATGATTTCGTATGGAGTAGCTTCTGTGATAACTATATAGAAATGTCTAAATATTCCTTACCATCTATCTCAACAAAATCAACTCTATGTTATATTCTAACAGGAATACTAAAATTACTACAACCATTTATGCCATTCGTCACCGCCGAGATCTATTCTATGTTACCAACAAAAGAAAAAGAAGATTTAATGATTTGTGATTATCCTAAATACAATAAAGATTATATCTTTCTTGAAGAAGAAAAACTCGTAGATGATCAAGTATTATTCATAAAAAACTTTAGAAATACAAAAGTTGAAAATAACATAACAAAAGATATGAAAGTAATGTTTGATAACAATGAAGACATCACTCTTATTGTTAATATGTTAAAAATAAATGATAATCTAATAAAAGAGCCATTAACTATAAAATCATATAAAGTTCTATCAAATAATTATAAAGCTACTATCTTTTTTGAAAAAATAGAAACCCCTGAAGATAAAAATATCAAAGAAAAACAAATTAATACTTTAAAAGAATCAATTGCCCGAAGAGAAAAATTACTTTCTAATATAAATTATGTTTCCAAAGCTCCAGAGAATATTGTAAACGCTGATAGAAAAAAATTAGCCGAAGAGAAAAAAATATTAGAAGAACTACTAAAATAAATAAAAATAGCTATAGCAGATAATATATATTCCTTATTTAGAATATACCATATCTGCTATTTTCTAATACATAAATATTATTAATTTGAAAATAATATAAGTGGTGAAAATATGAAAGACATAATAACCGTAATTACCAGAACCATTCTTGTTTTAATAATACTTTTCTTCCTCTTTAAACTAATGGGAAAAAAACAAGTATCTCAAATGAATATGTTTGACTATATTACCGGCATCACTTTAGGATCTATTGTCGCCGATATCTCTCTTGATATAGAAAAAAATCTTTTAGCAGGCATTATCTGCATTCTCATTTATGTTATTACCTCCATTGTCATTTCCTCCCTAAGTTTAAAAGATTATACCTTAAGAAATATTTTAAATGGCAAAGAAGAACTCCTCATCCAAGATGGTAAAATTAATCGTGAAAGCCTTCGCAAAAACAAAATAACAATCAATATCTTAGAAACCGAGGCCAGACTAATGGGGTACTTTAATTTAGATGAAATAAATACTGCTATCCTAGAACCAAATGGCAAAATAAGTTTTGAACAAAAAGAAAAAGAAAAACCAGCTACTAAAAAAGATCTCGGATTAAATCCCCAAAATAAAGGCCTCGTATATAATATAATTATTGATAGTGAATTAATAAAAGAAAACTTAAAAAATGCCAATATTACTGAAAAATGGCTTAATCACGAATTAAAAATTTTAGGTAAAAAAAGAGAAAACATTCTTCTCTTAACAATTGATTCCAATAAACAAATAAAAATATATTCTAAATAAGTTAAAAGATATCATTTAATCCCCAAATGATATCTTTTAACATATAACTAAATATTATCCCTTAACACATTAATCCCCATCTTATAGTATTCATCCTTATAATTATCCCTTTTTCTATAATTATATATATACATTAAATCATTCTTTGTTCTAACTCTATATAGATTACCAAAACTATCTCTTAACTTAATATTATCATTATTATAATACTTATTCAAACTAAATTTAGAAATCATTACTTCTTCATATCCTGAAACAATTAACTCTACATTTGGTCTTACCCCATATCTTCTAACATAATTATCAAGTATTTCCTTTATCTGAATATCATTAAGTTCATAGGATAAACATACTCTCTTAGCTCCCAAAGAATGTAAGAAAGCAAGTGTATAAGAATTAGTAACATTTAAAGAAAAATCTGTATCAACATTTTTAAGCTTATTAAAAGCTCCAATTTCAGATACCATTACTTCTTTATCATAATCTTCATACTTATCAATTACTCTAGGTAATTTAATGATAGTTCCAGGATATGCATCCTCTGAATACACAATATCATATTTACCAATTACCTTATCATATAAACTATTCTCAGTAATTAAACAACTACGCAATCTCTCTTGCTTATAATCACTAACCATAATTTCATATTTCTTCCTCTTAAATTCAATCTTATAGAGTCTCGCTTCATTTAACAAACGTATCCCTTCCTGTCTAAGATTATTAATTTCTTTTAAAGGAATAAAGATATTAGCATCCATCTGAACACTAAGATTCTTATAACTATAAACAGAATCCCCCAACTTATTTAACTTAACTATCACCTCATCCTTTAAAGTAGCAGTTTTTCTAGCACCATCACAAATAGCTCCTTCTACCTTAACAAAATGTCTCCCATCACTTAATGTTAAAGAGACTTTCTCCCCGAGTTTTGCAACAAAACTACCATCTATTAAAACTTTCCTAGAGTTTAATTTTATCTTTCCATCAATTTCCGTACAAATTTCCTTATCTAAAGTAATCACAACTCTATCATTTGCCTTAACTTTTCCTAATACTTTAATTTCAATTATTTGCCCAGCTTTAGCAGACTTTACTAATTTATTATTAACATAAAAATCATTAACAATAATTCCCACATCGTGATCTTCACCAATTACTCTAAGCCCACTCCCTATACTTATATTTCCTATTAACTTAATAAAAGCTTTTCCCTTTTCATATTTAGTAACAGTCCCTATATCTACTCCCATATGATTAGGTCTATAACCATTAATTATATCATTATTAAAAGTATTAAATAAAAATCCCTTCGTATAATTTCTATTAAATATTTTTTTAAGTTTTAATAAATCATCTTCATCAAAAGAAACTTTTCCCTTATTATAATAACTATCTATTGCCTGTCTATATAAACTAACAACCATATAAACATATTCCTTAGACTTCATTCTTCCTTCAATTTTTAAACTACGTACTCCAATATCAATCAATTGACCAACCCCTGAAATACCATTTAAATCCTTCGTACTAAGTGGATATGCTCCCGTATTAATTTTTCTAGAAGAACTATCAATAACATCATATTTAAGTCTACAACTACCAGCACAAGTCCCTCTATTTCCACTTCTTCCCCCAATAAGACTACTCATAAGACATTGACCAGAGTAACTAATACATAAAGCCCCGTGAATAAATATTTCTAATTCCACATTACTATTATTTTTAATCTCTTTAATCTTATCAATACTAGTCTCTCTAGCTAAAACAACCCTCTTAACTCCAAGTTTTTCCATTAACTGCACACCATCCAAATTATGAATATGCATTTGTGTTGAAGCGTGAATCTCTAAATTAGGAAAAGTTTTTCTAACTAAATCAAACATTCCCAAGTCTTGAATAATAACTGCATCAACATTATTCTTATGCAAAAACTCCACATAACTTAAAAAAGTTTCTACCTCATCCTCATATATCAAAGTATTAACTGTTACATAAATTTTAACTCCATATAGATGAGCATATTCAATCGCTGCAACTAATTCTTCATTACTAAAATTTAAAGAAAAAGCTCTTGCCCCAAAAAGATTTCCTCCCAAATACACTGCATCACATCCAGCTTGGATTGCTGCTATTAAACACTCCATATTACCAGCCGGAGCCAATAATTCAATTTTTTCCATAATATCACCAAATTTCTAACTAATTCTATCACAATATTTATAAAAATAAAAGGCCTCTCATCTACATAAATTTAATATAAATATAAAAACAAGTCTTTAATTATAAATAATTCATATACTTAAGTATGAATAAAGAAAAAATAATAATATTTTTATGCTTACTAATTACCATCTTTTCTATCTCTAAAGCCTATGCTAATATAGAGACTAACACTCTAGAAGGAAAAACCATTTATCTAGATCCAGGACATGGTGGTATTGATAGCGGTACAACTTATAAAAAAATTTTAGAAAAAGATATTAACCTAGTTATCTGTCAAAAACTAAAAACAGCCCTAACCAATGAAGGTGCTACCGTTTATTTAACACGTGAAAAAGATACGGATTTATCAGTAAAAAATAAACATCGTAAAAGAAGTGATCTCATTAGTAGGGCATACTTAATTAATAAAACGAAACCAGATTTATACATTTCAATTCATCAAAATTATATTGCCAACACCAAATGGAAAGGAACACAAATATTTTATACTACCAGAAATAAAAACAATAAAGATATTGCCGAAAAACTAACTAAATATCTAAAAGAAAAAAGTTACAGTGTAAGACCACCCAAGCAAAACAATACCTACTATATGTATCGTAATATAGATCCTCCTGGAGTATTAATTGAAGTAGGATTCTTATCAAATCCTGATGATAGATATCGCTTAACTCACGAAAAATATCAAGATATAATTGTTGATAATCTTCTTTATAGCATTAAAAAATATTTTGCTACCAAAAATACCTAAAATCACAAAAAGTAAATTTAAAAATAAAATTAAATTTACTCGGAGTGTTGACAAAATCAATGCTCTTTTCTTTTAGAAAAAAATATGATAAAATTAATATGCGAGAAAAAAATTCTATTTTAACCAAAAGAAATAATCAACTTCTCGCTTTTTTATGGAAAAATGATTATCTAAGTTTTGTCAAATTACAAAATTTATGATATTA
>OIZL01000675.1_pt1 | contig 23251 bp, 25 predicted proteins | sample 1588541 | NCBI WGS metagenome assembly OIZL01 (sample SAMN03283285) | human gut metagenome | biome: human-associated habitat; material: feces | host: Homo sapiens | place: Peru | collected 2012 | reverse complement strand
GGTGTTCTCCATGTCGCTGGGCAATATCGCGTATTACGCGATGTGGCTGCGCCGCTATATGGTGGATGAAATGAACAAGGACTATGTGCGGCTGGCCAAGGCCAAGGGTGTGGACCGAAAGAAGATTACGCTTCGCCATGTTTTTCGCAACGCGTTTGTGCCGATGATTCAATATCTTCCCACGTCGCTGCTCTTCACGGTGGGCGGCTCGATTTATATTGAATCGCTTTATTCCATTCCCGGCATGGGCGGGCTGCTGGTGGACGTAATCGGCCGGCAGGATAACCCCATGATTCAGGCGCTCGTCATGATCTATTCGTGCATCGGAATCGTCGGCATGCTGCTGGGCGATTTGCTGATGGCCGTCATTGATCCGCGCATCAATCTTTCCAAAAAGGAGGGCGCGCGATAATGAAGGGCGTAAAGGATCACCTTTCGGAAAAGCTGGAAGATTCGGTTTCCTTTGATTTTGCAGCCTATGACCATGAAGCGGCGGAAAAGGCTGGCTATTCGAATTATTCCTATTGGGGCAGCACCTTTCGCTGCTTCGGCAAGAACCGGCTGGCGATGGGGCTGCTCGCGCTGCTTGCCGTGCTGCTGCTTTTTTCAGGAAAAGAGGTAAAGGCGGCGCAGGAGGAGAGCGTTTATCCGCATCTGATCCAGACCGTTTCAGACCGGGATATCAGCGAAGGACTGGCGGTGCTTGGATTTGCCGCGACGGAGCTTGCCGGGAGCGAAGAACCGGAGCAGGTCTATGAGGCGGTGAAAGATAGTGTCGTGCGGCTGGATATGGGGAAAGCCTATGGAAGCGGCGTCGTATGGCAGTTTACACCCGGCTATGCGGTGATCGCGACGAATGCGCATGTGCTGGAATTCTGGGATGACCGGACAGGCGTAGTGTGCTTTGCGCAGGGCTTTCAGAAGGGAGCGCAGCTCGCGGGAGTTTCCACATACAGTGATGTGGGATTTCTGAAAATAGAGCTGGACAGCTTCGGGGACGAGCAGCTCACGCAGCTAAGGCAGGTCAACACCGGACAGGAAGCCGGGCTGCCGCAGACGAAAGCCGGAGAGAGGATCATGCAGATAGGCGCCGGAGCCGATGAGACAGAATGGATCTGCACACAGGGGACGCTGGAGGATCTGGCTTTTTATATACCGGATCTGGGAGCGGAGATGCTTTACTGCGCCGCCCAGGCAAAGGAGGGAATGTCCGGAGGGGGAACCTTTGATCACTATGGACGGTATATTGGGATGCTGACCGGCGGAACGGACTACCGGGAGACAGCGAGCATCCCGGCACAGGTGGTCGCGGAGGCATACGAGGAAGTCTGTGCAGGATATTGATAGAGGATACACAGAAGAAAAGGAGGTACAGGATGGCACCGATAGTACAGTGTATGGGACTGACAAAAAGCTACGGCGGGAAGCTGGCTTTGAATCAGATTTATCTGAATCTTGAGAGAGGAAGGATCATCGGTCTGCTTGGGCCGAACGGAAGTGGAAAGTCGACGCTGATCAAGCTGATGAACGGTCTGCTGAAACCCTCTGCCGGGGAGATCCTGATCGATGGACAGCGGCCGGGGACCGATTCGAAGGCGAAGATCTCTTATCTTCCGGAGCGGACGTATCTTCCCGGAGGAATGAAGGTGATCGAGGTCGTGCAGTATTTTCAGGATTTCTACGCGGACTTTCGCGTGGAGAGAGCCTATGATATGCTGTCGAGACTGCAGATCCCGCCGAATGAGCGGCTGAAGAATCTCTCGAAGGGAATGAAGGAAAAAGTACAGCTTGTGCTGGTAATGAGCAGGGATGCGCAGCTTTATGTGCTGGATGAGCCGATCGCTGGCGTGGATCCGGCGTCAAGAGATTATATCCTGCACACCGTCCTGAACAATTATAACCGCAATGCAACGATCCTGCTTTCAACCCACCTGATCTCCGATGTGGAGCGAATTCTGGACGAGGTCGTGTTCATCAAGTACGGAAATATCATTCTGCAGGCTCCGGCGGAGCAGATCAGAGCGCGGGAAGGAAAATCGATCGACCGCTTTTTCAGGGAGGTGTTTGCATGTTAGGAAAACTGATAAAATATGAGTGGAAGGCGACCTGGAAGCTGCTGGTGCCGTTGGATCTTTTCATCGTGGTGATGGCGGCATTCGCCTATCTGACGATCAAACTGCACTTTTTTGAGACCGATTCGGGGCTGGTCTTTATGTCCGGCTCGCTGATCCTGGCAGGCTATGGAATTGGAATGTTGGCGGTGTCGGTGGTAACGGTGGTCTATCTGATCTATCGCTTTTATACTTCGGTTTACGGCGATCAGGGATACCTTCTGCACACGCTCCCGGTGGACAAGCACCAGATCATCATTGCCAAGGTGACGGTCAGCACGATCTGGATGCTGATCTGTACCCTTCTGATCCCGATTTCCTTCATTTCGCTGTTTTCGACCAACACGCCGTTTATCCAGAATGTGGCGGATAAGGTCAAGGTGTTTTTGGAGACGGCGGTCGGCAATGAACTGACGGACGGCTTCACTGCCGTGATGATGGTGATCGCCCTGATCTTTGCCATTGTGGCGAGCGTCCTGAAGATCGCGGCGTGCCTTTCGCTGGGACAGTTGTCGGCGAACCATAAGCTCCTGGTGTCGTTTGCCTTTTATTTTGCGATCTATATGGTCCAGAGGATCTGGGATCTGATCTACAGCGTGCTCACGGCAGATCTGGTGGAGCAGATGATAAAGGAGGGCGGTTCCCTGTATGGAAGGACCTGGGAGACCACGCTGATCGGCGATCTTGTGCTGAGCGCGATCTTCTATTTTATCACATGGTATATGATGGAAAAGAAACTGAATCTCGATTGACGGCAAAGCCGCCGCTGGATCGTGCACTCCGGGGAACGGTGCAGAGCACTCCGGAATCCGGGAACTTGACAGAAACGGGAAAAAAGAAGAGAATAATAAAGTATGCAGTTACAGAAAGATTCTCTGCCGGATTTTTGCAGAGATAAGAAAGGTAAGGTGTTAATATGACGAAGATCGACATCGTCTCCGGATTCCTGGGAGCCGGAAAAACTACTTTAATCAAAAAGCTGTTAAAAGAGGCTTTGGCAGGCACGAAAGTGGTGCTGATAGAGAATGAATTTGGTGAGATCGGCGTGGACGGCGGTTTCCTGAAAGAGGCCGGGATCGAGATCAAAGAGATGAACTCCGGTTGTATCTGCTGTTCGCTCGTAGGAGATTTCGGCACATCCTTAAATGAGGTGCTGGATACCTATGCACCGGAGAGGATCCTCATTGAGCCTTCTGGCGTCGGCAAGTTATCCGACGTTATGAAAGCGGTACAGGGAGCCATGAAAGACCGCGACGTAGAGTTAAACAGTGCGGTAGCGGTGGTAGACGCAAGCAAATGTAAGATGTATATCAAGAATTTCGGCGAGTTCTTTGTCAACCAGATCGAACATGCCGGAACCATTATCCTGAGCAGAACGGACAAGATGAGCGAGGAGAAGCTGACGGCCTGCGTAGCCATGATCCGCGAGCACAACGAAAAAGCAACGATCATCACGACGCCTTGGGATTCCCTGGATGGAAAGGATATTCTGGAGACGATCGAGGGAGCCAAGGATCTGGAGGCAGAGCTGATGAAAGAAGTGATGGAGATGCACGATGAGCATGAACATCATCATCACGATCATGACCACGATGAGCATGAGCACCACCATGATCACGACCATGAGGAGCATGAGCACCACCACGACCATGACCATGAAGAGCATGAGCACCATCATGATCATGACCATGAGGAGCATGAGCACCATCACGATCACGAACATGAGGAGCATGAGCATCATCACGACCACGGCCCGGACTGCACCTGCGGCTGCCATGACCACGACCATGAGGGACACCACCATCACCATCACGCAGATGAAGTGTTTACAAGCTGGGGATTGGAGACACCGACTCTTTACAGCAAGGATGAGATCGCACATATTCTGTCCGAGCTGGATAAGGAAGAAGAGTACGGGATCGTTCTCCGTGCCAAGGGAATGGTTCCTTCTACCGATGGCGGATGGATCTATTTTGACTATGTGCCCGAAGAGAGCAATATCAGAAGCGGAAAGCCGGATGTGACCGGTAAATTCTGCGTCATTGGTTCGAAGTTAAAAGAGGACAAACTGGCAGAGCTGTTTCGCAAATAGGTCGGTAAGACCGGAAACAGAAGCCGGATGAGGCAGAACAGGAAGGATGTGGATATGCTGATGAAACCCGTCTACGTGATCAACGGCTTTCTCGAGAGCGGAAAGACCGAATTTATAACGTATACGTTAGCACAGCCCTATTTTCAGGTGCGGGGAAAGACGTTGCTCATTCTCTGCGAGGAGGGCGAGAAAGAATATGACGAAAAGCTGCTGAAACGCAGCCATACGGAGCTGGAGCTGATCGACGAGGAGGAGGATTTTAACCCGTCGAAGCTGATGGAACTGGAGAAGAAACACAAGCCGGAGCGGATCATCATCGAGTACAACGGCATGTGGAACTACAAGGAGATGAAGCTGCCCTGGCACTGGAAGATCGAGCAGCAGATCACGACGATCGACGCTTCCACGTTCCCGATGTACTTTACCAACATGAAATCCCTGCTGGCAGAGCAGATCCGTAACTCGGAGCTGATCATCTTCAACCGGTGCGACGGGGTGAAGGATCTGAGCACCTATAAACGGAATATCAAGGCGATCAACCCCAAGGCAGAGATCGTCTTTGAGGATTCCAACGGAGAGATCAACGAGATCATGGAGGACGACCTTCCCTATGATCTGAAAGCGCCGATCATTGAACTGGACAATGAGGGATACGGGATCTGGTATCTGGACTCGTTAGACCACCTGGAGCGGTACATTGGAAAGACGGTGCAGTTTACGGCGATGGTCTTAAAACCGAAGGATTTCCCCAAGGGTTATTTTGTGCCGGGACGCATGGCGATGACCTGCTGTGCAGAGGATATGGCATTTCTCGGATTTGCCTGTGAATATGACGGCACGGACAAGCTGACGGATAAGCAGTGGGTCAAGGTGACGGCGAAGGTTTCCAAGGAGTACTTTGCGGACTATCAGGGAGAAGGTCCGATCCTGCACGCGCAGAGCGTAGAGCAGACGAAAGCGCCCAAGGAGACGGTGATCAGCTTTTCATAGGAGTTTGCCAGGAAAATCAGGGCAGATGGAAATGTCTGGAAGAAAGACAGGTATGGCATGCAGGGGAAAAGAGAACTCTGCATGCCTGTTTTGTTTCGGAAAGGAGAGAAGGATGGCGGACGACAAGGAGATACAGCAGCTTAAAAAGCGTCTGTTGGAGCTGGCGGAGCGTTCCTACAGTCAGAATATCTATACGTTCACAAATTTTATGGGACTGTCCTCCTTGCAGGCTTTCTACGAGATCCGGCGGGAACTGGAGTATGCGGGCGTTGATCTGGACGGCGGCGCGCCGGTGTGCGAACGGCAGATGGTGCGTTTCGGCTCGCCGGAATTGCTGGGCTATGAGACGGAATACCCGATCGTCTGCCTTCGGGTCGAACCGCTGCTCCTGAAGTTTGCAGAAAATCTGACGCACCGGGATTTCCTGGGCGCGATCATGAATCTTGGGATCGAGCGGGAGATGATCGGAGATATTTTTGTCGAGGAGAAGGCGGCGCATGTTTTCTGTGTGGAATCGATCGCTCCCTACCTTGCAGAGAATCTGGATCAGGTGCGGCATACACATGTGAGGTGCCGTGTCACAGAGGTGCCGCAGGCGCTTGCCAGTCCGAGTCTTGAGGAGACGTCGGTGTCGGTTTCATCGGCCAGAATTGACGGCGTGATCTCAAAACTGTATAATATACCGAGGAGTACAAGCCTTGAACTTTTCCGGGCGGGAAGAGTCTTTGTGAACGGACGGACGACGGAGAACAACAGTTATGCCCTGAAAAAGGGAGATTCCGTCACGGCAAGGGGCTTCGGTCGTTTTCTCTATGAGGGAGAACAGGGGGAGACGCGCAAAGGAAAGCTGCGGGTGCTCGTAAAAGTATACCGGTAGCTGTGGCTGCCGCAAGAGGGAGAAAAGTTATGCTGCATTATACATTTATCCAATGGTTGTTTTTCTTTTATTTCTACTGCTTTTTCGGATGGTGCTTCGAGTCCACCTACGTTTCGATCAAATCAAAGAAACTGGTAAACCGGGGATTTATGCGGGGACCGTTTCTGCCCCTGTATGGAAGCGGCGGCATTATGATGCTGGTGGTGTCCATGCCGTTTCAGGATAATGTTGTGCTGACTTATATTGCGGGCGTGATCGGGGCGACGGCGCTGGAGTACGTCACCGGTGTGACGATGGAAGCGCTTTTCAAGGTGCGTTACTGGGATTATTCCAAGAACAAATTTAATTTTCAGGGACATATCTGTCTGGGATCTTCGCTGGCGTGGGGAGGTCTTACGATCCTGATGACGAAGGTCATCCACAAGCCGATCGAGCATTTCGTGCTGTCGATCCCGACCACGGCGCTGACGGTGATCACGTGTATCCTGACGGTCTACATCGTGGTGGATTTTACACTTTCTTTCAAGGCGGCAATGGATCTGCGCGATATCCTGGTCAAGATCGAGCGGGCGAGAGAAGAGCTGGAGCGTATGCAGCATCGTCTGGATATCATTATTGCGTTTAACAACGAGGAGAAGGAACAGAAGAAGCAGGAGAGAGAAATGCGGATGGCAGAGCTTTCTGCAAGCCTCGAGCAGCGCTTTAACGGGATCAAGGAGGCAATTCAGAGTAAACCCATGGAGTACAGCGAGAGCGTGAGAGAGGAGATTGCCGATCTGAGGGCGCGTTTCAACCTGTACATGGAAGGAAGAAAGAATTTCAAAGGACTTCTGGATTTCTACAAGAGGGATATGATACGCAACAATCCCACAATGGCATCCAACAAATTTAAGGATGCCTTTGAGGAATTGAAAAATGCGGTCAGTCGTCGGTCAGAGTGATGTAGCGTCTTTTCGGCGCCTTGGGCTTTTGTGATCTGCGCATAGAATCGATAATATTGTTTTCCACTAATTCCAGGTTCCTTGCCTTGCGTTTTGCCAGGGCGAGGAGCCTGTTGTATACCCAGAAGGAATAGACCAGCAGGTCGTTCGCGCGGCCGAGCTTGGATTTCGTGGTATGCTCATAGTGCTTCCCGCCGACGCGCGTCGCCTTTTTCGAGCGCACATAGCGGATAAGGTCTGACTCATTTTGGATGTTATTCTGGAAAATGGTATAGCCGAGTCCCACGCAGGCTGCCTTGTGGGAGTCGCTGCCGCCAAAACAGGGCAGATGGTAGTGGGAAGCAAGCATCATGGCGCGGTTGTTGGAATCGGCGTCCTCACAGGCATTGTAACCTTCTATGAAATCGAATTTCTGATAGATGAGGTGTCCCTTCTTGCCGCGCAGCGTGTTGCGGATGCTCAGAAACTTCTCGCCGCAGGGATGCGCCGGACCGAGGATACCGCCGTAGTGGTGGACGATCTCGATCAGAAGCAGTACCGGAAGACCGCGCAGCTCAAGGATCGGGAGCTTCACGTCCGTAGGCATGATGACGAGGATGTGTCCGGCGTCGATGGTATCGTATTCAATCCCCTTCAGGACAACGAAATCCTTCGGCTTATTCCGGAGCTTCTGATAGTACCGGTAGGCTCTGTAGGAGTCGTGATCGGTGATCAACATGCCCTGATAGCCTTTGCTTTTGAGAATCTTTATCGTATCAAGGAGAGGAAGTTTGCCATCCGGCGAGCCTTCCTTGGTGTGACAGTGCATATCAAATTTCATAAGTGATCTCCATTCTTATTCCGTGGCAACGGTCCGGGATGACTGCAAAGTATCTTTCCCGGCGCAGGACCGCTATATTCTTTAGCTGACTTCCATATTTATATTGTATCCCTTTTAGTGTGATAATTCAAATGAAACGGGAAGATTGTCAGAATCTTACTGCATATGCATGGCTTCCAGGATCCAGGAACTTTTGACCAGCGCGATGCCCTGTTCTTCATCGCCCAGGACGAGCAGTTCGTCGCCGGGAGAAAGATGAAATACTTCGCAGGCTTTTGCAGGGAGGGTGATCTTACATTGCGCATCCAGTCTGACCGTGCCGAAGAGGTGCTTCCCTTTCGGAGGGAGCGGAAGTTTTTCGGTTTCTTCATCGTAGGAGAGGATGTCATCGATCAGAACGTGATACAGCATGGAAAGCTTCTGACAGCTTACGAGATCCGGCATACTGTCTCCGGCCTCCCACTTGGCGACGGTCTGTCTGGATACGCCGATCTTTTCGGCGAGCGCCTCCTGGGAGAGATCGTTCTGCTTGCGGAGCTGATAGAGATTTTTTGAGATAACGTTCTTCATGGTTTTCCTCTTTTCTGACAGAAACGGCGGCGCCGGTCGCTGTCTGTTTGTTCTTTTAGTATGACACGAAAGCGGAGGGACGGCAAGAAAAAACGCTCTGACGAAATTTTTGAAAATTACCTCTTGACATTTAGAAAAGGATGAACTAAAGTAAAAGCAGTTTAAGAGACGAAACCGTTGAGAGAGAGTAGTAGAAGCAGGTAAACTGGTTCAGAGAGCCGCGAAGGGTGGGAAACGGCACAGCAACTGTTTTGAATGGACTTTCGAGGCTGGTCCGAAATCCGAAGAGGACAGTAGGCACCGGCGGGAACCACACCCGTTATCCACGTGGCATATATAGTGTTGTATATGAAAAAGAGGATGCAGGGAACCTGCATCAAGTTGAGTGGTACCGCGATAATAAATGATTTTATTACCGTCTCAAGCATGTGCTTGGGGCGGTTTTTTGTTATGCTGACGGGGAAATTGCACGAGACAGAAAATGTGTTCCAAGTCGGGTAATGAAAAGCGGCTGCCAAAACCGGAATCGGTTCTTGAGCGGAAAACAAAAAAACCACAAGAGAGTATGGAGGAGAAAGATTATGAAAAAGAAAGCAATGGCAGTATTTATGACAGCAGTATTTGGCGCAGCAATGATGACAGGCTGCGGAAGCACGCAGGAGACGGCGGGAACCGCCGATGTACAGCAGACCGCTGGGAGCACAGAGGATGCGGCAGCGACGGAGGAAGCCGCTCCGGCAGAAGAGACGGATGCACAGGCGCAGAGCGGTACTGTTTATAAGGTCGGAATCGTGCAGTATGTCGATGACGCTTCCCTGAATCAGATCGAGGCATCGATCGAGGCAGAGCTGGATGCCAAGGCTGCGGAGCTGGGAGTGACATTTGATTACGCGGATTACACATACAACGGGCAGGCAGATTCCACGACGCTGAACCAGATCGCCACAGAGCTTGTAGCTTCCGGTGTTGACGTGATCGTTCCGATCGCGACACCGACGGCGATGATCATGCAGAACGCAACGGAGGACAATCAGATCCCGGTTGTATTTTCCGCAGTATCAGATCCGGTTGGAGCAGGTCTGGTAGCCAGCATGGACGCACCCGGTTCCAATATTACAGGAACGTCCGACGCACTGAACACTGACGCGGTGATGGACCTGATCGTTGCAGCAAACCCGGAGATCAAGAAGCTGGGACTTCTGTACAACAAGAGCGAGGATTCCTCCAAAGCGCCGATCGAGGCGGCAAAGGCTTACTGTGAGGCAAAGGGGATCGAGACCGTGGAAAAGACCGGAACGACCAACGATGAGATTGCTCTTGCAGCGGACGCGCTGGTAGCAGGCGGCGTGGAAGCAGTATTTACCCCTACCGACAACACCGTCATGACAGCAGAGCTTGCGATCTATGAGAAATTTGTTGACGCTAAGATCCCGCACTATGCAGGCGCAGATTCCTTTGCACTGAACGGAGCATTCCTTGGCTTCGGCGTCAATTATGAGGAGCTTGGAACAGCAACCGCAGATATGGTGGTAGATATTCTTGTAAACGGTGCAGATCCGGCGGCAACGGCAGTACAGACGCTTGACAATGGTATTGCAACCGTCAACACGGAGACAGCAGAGGCGATCGGACTGGATTACAGCATGTTTGCCGATATGTGTGCCGAAGTGAAAGAGATCGTGACCGCAGAGAATTTTGAATAATCCCTGCGTCCGGAGTAGAAAGAGATAGAGAGGTTTTTATGAGTTCCATATTTACATTGTCGATCATACAAAGCGCGTTAGAGCTGGGATGTATCTATTCACTGGTAGCCCTTGCGCTGTTTATATCCTTTAGTATTCTGAATATTGCGGATCTGTCCACGGACGGCTGCTTTACGCTTGGCTGTGCGGTGGGGGCGATGGTCACCATAGCAGGACATCCATTTCTGGCGTTCCCGGCGGCGATGGCTGCCGGGGTGTGCTCCGGCTTTGTCACGGCATTTTTGCAGACGAGGATGGGCGTGCCTTCCATTCTGGCAGGGATCATCGTGAACACAGGGCTGTACACGATCAACATCATGGTGATGGGCTTTTCCTCCAATGCGAACCTGTTTGCCTGCGATACTATCTTCAGTCTGGCAAAGGGGCTGACGGACGCTCCGGGTTATCTGAACTGGTATAAGATCCTGATTGTGGTCGCCATCGTGCTGCTGATCGGAGTGGTTCTTGCCCGTTTTCTGAATACAAGGCTGGGACTGTCCATACGGGCAACTGGCGACAATGAACATATGGTGAAGGCATCCAGTATCAATCCGGCTTTTACGATCACGGTAGGGCTTTGCGTTGCCAACTCGCTGACGGCGCTCTCAGGCGCGCTGCTGGCACAGTATCAGAAGTCCTGTGACATCAATCTGGGAACCGGAATGGTGACGATCGCACTGGCAAGTCTGATCATCGGGGAGACTATCATCGGAAAAGGCGGTATGTTCCGCAGAGTGGTCGGCGTCATCCTGGGAAGCTGCCTGTATCGGTTTATCGTAGCGATCGCGCTCAGAATGAGCGTTCCGGCAGAATGTCTCAAGCTGGTATCTGCGCTGATCGTCGCGCTGGCAATCGCAGCTCCATATCTGAAAGTTAAAGCAGGATTTTATAAAACAAAGAGAGCACTTGAAAAAGAGGAGAGAAGGGACGGTGGAAGAGCATGTTAAGTATCCGGAATATTTCCAAGACCTTCAATCCGGGAACGGTCAATGAAAAGAAGGCTCTGGAGAATGTCAGCCTGGAGCTGGCAGAGGGCGATTTTGCAACCATCGTCGGAAGCAACGGCGCAGGAAAGAGTACGCTTTTCAATGCGATCACCGGTACGTTCTATGTCGATCAGGGACAGATCTTTCTGGCGGGAGAGAATATTACCTACCGCAAGGAACATATCCGCAGCAAGGAGATCGGTCATCTTTTTCAGGATCCGCTCAAGGGCACGGCGCCGCACATGACGATCGAAGAGAATATGGCGCTTGCGTATCTGCGCGCATCCACATCGACGCACGCATATTTCAGCCATACCAGCAATAAGGAAAAGAAGGAGTTCCGACAGCAGCTGGAACTTCTGGATATGGGGCTGGAGGACCGGATGAAGCAGCCTGTGGGACTGCTCTCGGGCGGACAGCGGCAGGCGCTTACCCTTCTGATGGCAACGATGGTGACGCCTAAGATCCTGCTTCTGGATGAGCATACGGCGGCTCTCGATCCGGCGACGGCGGAGAAGGTCTTGAACCTTACCAGAAGGATCGTAAAGGAGAGAAAGATCACCTGTCTGATGGTGACGCACAATATGCACCAGGCGCTTGAGCTTGGCAACAGAACGCTGATGATGGACGGCGGACACATTGTGCTGGATATCAGCGGAGAGGAGAGAGCGCGGCTTACAGTGGATGATCTGCTGGAGCAGTTCAGACTGCAGGCGGGAAAGAAGCTGGACAATGACCGGATCCTTCTTTCAAGATAACGATATGATATAACAGTATAATTATAGAAGATAGAAAGACAGCTTTGCGAAAGTGAGGCTGTCTTTTTTCTTAACAGAAAGTTCGAGTCATAACCTGGACAATGGTTCATATATTGAGATAAGGGATGTCCTGCTGGGAAAAGGAGGGATAGACCGGATGAACAAAGAAGAATTGTTACAGATCTTTCCGGATTATATGAGAAAGCAGTGGGAGCCGGTTGCAAGGCGGGCGCGGGAAGTGCAGGAGATCCGGCTCAGGGCAGACCGGCCGGTCGCTGTTTGGATCAGGGGAAAAGAGTTTTTTCTGGAGCCTTCCGGGGAACTGACGCAGGAACCGGAGAGAGGCGTTTGCTGCCGGGCAGAGGATATGGAACGGATCCTGCAGCAGATCTGCCAGTTTTCAATCTATGCCTTCTCGGACGAGATCCGGAGAGGATATCTGACGATCGCTGGGGGACACCGGGTGGGACTGGCGGGACAGATTATACTGGACGGTGGGGAAAAGGTAAGGAATATGAAGTATATCCGGTGTATGAATATCCGTATTGCCCATGAGATCAAGGGCGTATCGGATCCAGTGCTGCCTCTGCTGTACCGCGAAGGGCGGATTCTCAGCACGCTGATCCTGTCGCCGCCGGGCTGTGGAAAGACGACCATGCTGCGAGATCTGATACGGAATGTGTCGAATGGAAACGCCTGCGGCAGGGGCGTCAATGTGAGTGTGGTGGACGAGCGGTCGGAAATCGGCGGAAGCTACATGGGAGTTGCGCAGAATGATATCGGAATGAGGACGGATCTGCTGGATGCGTGCCTGAAAAAGGATGGCATGATGATGTTGATCCGGTCGATGGCGCCGGATGTGCTTGCGGTGGACGAACTGGGTAACAAGGAGGAGATTGATGCGCTCCGTCTTGTCGGTGGTTGTGGGTGCCGGATCCTGGCTACGGTTCACGGGGCTTCGATCAAAGAGGTAAGAGAGAAACCGTATATGACGCCGGTTATGCAGGAGAAAATGTTTGACCGGATCGTGGTGCTGGGAAAAAGAGAGGGAAGGTGTGTGGTGGAAGGCGTCTATGATGGAGATGGAGAGCAATGCTTAAAATAACAGGTGTAATATGCGTGCTGGCAGGGTGTCTGGGGGCAGGATTCCAGAGGATCGCGCAGGAACAGCAGCGTCTGGAGCACCTCAGGGAGATCCTTCGCATTGTAAAACGGATAGAGGATGAGATGCGCTACGGAAAACGGACGGTGCCGGAGATCTGTGCGGTGCTTTCCGGCTGCGGCGGGGAGAGATACCGGAGCTGCTTTGGCGAAATCTATGAAAGGCTGATGCAAAGACAGGGAAGAGCCATGGAGGAGATCTGGAGGGAGAGCATGCAGAAGTGCTTCTGCGACGTTCCGCTCCGGGAGGATGAAAAGGCGCTCCTTATGCAGATTCCGGACTGCCTGGGGATGCAGGATGAATGTACGCAGGCGTCGAGCATTGTCCAGTTCCGCGAGCTGGTCGAGAGAAGGCTCAGGCAGGCGGAGGACGAGTATGACGGGAAACGGAAGATGATCTGGAGCGTAAGCGCACTTGCGGGGATATTTCTGGTAGTTATTCTGATATAAAGATACATAAGGGGGCAAAATGGGCGTAAGTCTTATTTTTAAAATTGCAGCGGTAGGGATTCTGGTCACGATCCTGAATCAGGTCTTAAAACATAGTGGAAGGGAGGAACACGCCTTTCTCATCAGTCTTGCGGGTCTTATTCTGGTCCTGACCTGGCTGGTTCCTTATATATATGATCTGTTTGTCATGGTGCAGGAGATGTTCAGCCTGTAAAGGCGCGGAGGGGAAGAATGACAATCGTAAAGATCAGTCTGCTGGCTGTTATGGGAGTTATGCTGGCAGTCTCTGTCAAGAGCTGTAAAGGGGAGTACGGAGCATATCTGGCGGCGGCGGTCTGTCTTGTGATCGGCGGGATCGCAGTTGGATGTTTAAGCGAAATAACGGGTGTTATAAATAAATTGCAGACGTATCTGCCCAATGAGGGAAATTACATTGCGTTGCTTATCAAGGCGGTCGGGGCGACCTACGCCTGCGAACTCTGTGCCGGCATTTGCAGGGATGCGGGATACGGAGGGATAGCCGGGCAGGTGGAGATGGTCGGAAAGCTGTATGTATTGCTGCTGGGGCTTCCGGTTCTGCAGGCGCTTATGAACTGTATACAGAATCTTGTATACTGACCGGCTTTGCAGAGAGGGACTGTGCAGGAGGAAAGAGAATTGGAAACGGCAGGGGCGGAACTGTGGGATGAACTGAATATGACGGCTGTCAACGGACAGCTGGAGCGTATGTTTCCGGAGATCTGCTTTGACGGGGATGCGGTCCTGCAGCTTTTGCTGAAAGGGGATATCTGGCACGCTGTATGTGAACTTGGAAAACAGATAACGGGTGTTTTTCAAATGCAGGGGGGAGAGATACGCAGCCTGTTTGTCAGCATCCTGCTGTTGGGGATCCTGGCGGCGGTGCTTACCGATTTCGCCGACCTGTTCCAGAACCACCAGGTATCGGACATTGCATTTTTTCTGATCTATCTTCTGTTTGTGACAATCCTTCTGAAGAGCTTCGCCCAGACAGCGGATATCGTCAGGGAGATCCTGACGGACATCACTGCGTTTATGAAGCTTCTGATCCCAACCTATATGATCGCCGTGGGAAGCGCCAGCGGCGTGGTTACGGCAGGGGCGTATTATCAGCTGCTCACACTGCTTACGATGCTGGTGCAGTGGTTTTTCCTTCATCTTCTGCTACCGGCTGTCTCGGTCTATATGCTGCTCGCCGTCATCAATGGGATCTGGATGGAGGAGAAGCTGGCGCTGCTTCTGGAGCTTCTGGAAAAAGGGATCGGCGGGACTATCAAGGTTGTTGTCGGGGCAGTGTCCGGGTTCAGCGTGCTGCAGGCGATGATCTCTCCTGCCATCGATTCGCTGCAGATGACGGCGGTACAGAAGGCGGCCGCTGCGATACCGGGGATTGGCAACCTGACGGAGGGGATCATGGAGCTGGTGCTGGGATCCGCCGTGCTGATCAAAAACAGCATTGGTATTTACATAACACTTGTTCTATTATTTATCTTCCTTGTGCCGATCGTGAAGATCGCGCTTCTGGCGGGCGTGGTGAAGCTGAGCGCGGCGCTGATCAGCATTGTGAGCGATAAGCGGATGACCAACTGTGCGAACCGGGCGGGCAATGGGAACTTCCTGCTCCTGAAGCTGGCGGTTGCGTCGATCGGTATTTTTATTATCCAGATCGCGATCATCGCGGTGGCGACCAACCGGGGGATCCATTAGAGGAATAACGGCTATCGGAGGCAGGAACTGAAAGGTCAGACAGAGACTGAAAGAGAGGGAGACGGATATGGCAGGATTTGTAGAAACGATCCGCAGAGTCGGACTGTTTCTGGTGGTAGCGCAGATGATCGTCCATCTGTCGCCCGAGAAACGGTATGAGAAATATATCCGGTTGATAGCGGGTGTTATTGTTCTGACGATGCTCATAGGTCCGCTCCGGGAGGCGCCGGAGGATCTCTGGTTGCAGATCCAGAGAGAAATGGATGCGGACACGGGAAGACGGCTTGCCAGCCTGACGGAAGGCGGTGCTTCCGGCTGGAATGGCGAGAGCCTTCCGAATCGTTATGAAGAGACACTAAACAATAAAATTAAATCTAAAATTAACAATATAGTATCGAAACAAGGATATCAGATCGAGGAGGTGTCATGGAAGGAGGAAGGGGAGGCGTATTTGTGCGTCATCGTCAGAAAAGAGGAGCAGGAGTGCGGGACAGGCAGTGCGGATGCGATCGGGATCGAGCCAGTCAGGGTTGAACTGGGGGTAGAGAAGCCGCAGATGGAGAGCAGCGATGAGTCAGAGGAGGCTGCGCAGCTTGGGAAAGAGATCGGCGATGCGTTAGGCATGGAAGAAAATAGTGTGAAGGTGGTGATCCGGCAATGAAACTTGTGGAGGAGGCAGAAAAGCTGCTGAAAAAGAAAAAAATAGGAAAGGATCAGTGTGTGATCCTGATTCTGGCAGGAATCCTGCTGTGTATCATAGCACTTCCGGTAAAAGATGACACAGAGTCCCACCTATGGGACACAAAAAATGGTAAGATACAGAAAATAACGGACGCTGAAGGGAAAACGGCAGAGACGTCGTCTGACGATACGGAAGAATTGTATGAGGCATACTGGGAGAAAAGGCTGGAGGAGACGCTTTCCTGTATAGAAGGCGCGGGACGGGTGAAGGTCCTGATCACGCTGCGGGAGTCTGAAGGAAAGGTAGTGGAGAAGGAAGGAAAAGAGGAGAGCGAGGAGACGCAGGAGAGCGACGCGGGAGGCGGAAGCCGCACGATCACAGTGAGGAGAGTGGAGAAGGATACGGTCTATACGGTGAACGGTCAGGGACAGAATGTTCCTTATGTAGTGAAAACAACGGCGCCGGTGGTAGAGGGGATCGTGGTCGTGGCGCAGGGAGGTGACAACATTTCCGTGAAAGAGAATATAATTGCGTCGGTGCAGGTATTATTTAATCTGGACGTGAATAAGATTAGAGTAGTTAAGATGAAAAATATCAATCAGTGAAGGGGAGAAGAAATTGAAGAATATGATTAAGAAGAACCAGATGATGATCACGGCGTTAGCGATTATGATCGCGGTGGCAGGCTACCTGAATTTTGCGGGGACAAAGGTGACAGATGAGGATATCATGAGTGTCAACGGTGAGATCGCAACGGATGATTTCGGCAATATCAAGATGGATGAGGTGCAGGATACGGCGCTGCTCGATCTCTCGGATGAGGATATCGAGAAGGCACAGGGAGATATTGAAAGTCTGGACAGCGATGTGACGGTCGCACAGACCGATACAACGGAGGAGGATCTGATGGAGGCGCTCAGCGAAGAACAGCTTCAGGAGGTGCCGGGAGAGGCAGTATTCACTTCGGCAGGCGCATCCTCTGTCCTTTCCGGGGCAAAGCTGGAGAAAGAGCAGACCAGAGCGCAGAACAAGGAGACGCTTCTGGAGATCATCAACAACGCCAACATCGGGGAGACACAGAAGCAGGAGGCAGTGACCAGTATGATCTCCATGACCGATGTTGCGGAGAAAGAGACAGCGGCGGAGATCCTTCTGGAAGCCAAGGGATTTGACGATGCGATCGTGAGCATTGACGGCGACAGCGTGGATGTGGTTGTCAATACAGCGGAACTGACAGAGGCGCAGCGCGCGCAGATCGAGGATATCGTGATCCGCAAGACCGGTGTCAGTGCAGACGCGATCATTATCAGTACGGTCGATGCAAATTAGGTGCATTTTCCGAAAGGATATGTTATGATAACAAAGTATGGGTATTTGTCCCAGCAATCGAAAAAAGAGAGATTTCAATGCGAATGACAGATAGAGGAGGAAGCAAAGGATGAAGAGAGTTTTTCTGATCGTGTTAGACAGCTTTGGCATCGGGGAGATGGAGGATGCCGCAGACTACGGAGACAAAGGAACCAGTACGATCGGTTCGGTGTCCAAAAGCCCCGAGTTCGCCATGCCGAATATGGGAGCGATGGGTCTGTTCAATCTGGACGGCGTGACCTGCGGTACGCCGGTGAAGGAGCCGACCGCGAGGATCGCGCGTATGAAAGAGGCGTCGAGGGGGAAAGATACAACGATAGGACACTGGGAAATCGCGGGCGTGCTGTCCAGACAGCCGCTGCCGACCTATCCGAACGGATTCCCGCAGGAGATCCTGGACGCATTTTCAGAGGCGACGGGAAGAGGGATCCTGTGCAACAAGCCGTATTCGGGGACAGAGGTTATCAAGGATTACGGAGATGAGCATATAAAGACCGGAAAGCTGATCGTCTATACGTCAGCGGACAGCGTATTCCAGATCGCGGCGCATGAGGATGTGGTTCCGGTGGAAACTTTGTATGAGTACTGCCGCAAGGCAAGAGCCATCCTGCAGGGAGAGCATGGCGTGGGAAGAGTGATCGCAAGACCGTTTATCGGTACGAGCGGAAACTATACCAGAACGCCCAAGAGACACGACTTCTCTCTGGAGCCGCCGGCAGTCACGATGCTTGACCAGCTCAAGGACGCCGGAAAGGCAGTGATCTCCGTCGGAAAGATCAAAGACATTTTTGCGGGACGGGGAATCACCGATTTTGTATATACCAAGGGAAATGAAGAGGGCATTGAAAGGACGCTGGAATATCTGGATCAGGACTTTGAAGGACTCTGCTTCATCAATCTGGTTGATTTTGATATGCTCTATGGACACCGCAACGATGTGGACGGCTATGCGAAGGCTCTTTCTTATTTTGACAGCAAGCTGCCGGAAATGCTCGGGAAGCTGCGCAGGGACGACATTCTGATGATCACGGCAGATCACGGCTGCGATCCCGGCTATACGGTTTCGACGGATCACTCGAGAGAGCACACGCCTTTCCTTATGTACGGAGAGGGAGTACAGCCTGCCAACCTTGGAACGAGACAGACCTTTGCGGATATCGGCGCGACGGTGCTCGATTATTTCGGCATCCGTCCGGAGTTTGCAGGAACATCCATGCTGTAAGGCACGGAGTAATATTTTTTGGAGGATAAAAACGTGGGCAACTATGCGGATGAAATTAACAAAAGAAGGACTTTTGCCATCATATCCCACCCGGATGCGGGTAAGACCACACTGACAGAAAAGTTTCTGCTCTACGGCGGAGCGATCAATCTGGCGGGAAGCGTTAAGGGAAAGGCGACGGCGAGACATGCCGTGTCAGACTGGATGGAGATCGAAAAGGAGAGAGGTATCTCGGTAACCTCCTCCGTATTGCAGTTTGAGTATGACAATTTCTGTATCAATATCCTGGATACCCCGGGACATCAGGATTTCTCGGAGGATACCTACCGTACGCTGATGGCGGCGGACTCGGCGGTCATGGTCATCGACGCGTCGAAGGGTGTGGAGGCGCAGACCAGGAAGCTGTTCAAGGTCTGTGTGATGCGTCATATTCCGATCTTTACCTTTATCAATAAGATGGACCGGGATGCGAACGACACCTTCGCCCTGCTGGACGAGATCGAGAAGGAGCTTGGCATTGCGACCTGCCCGATCAACTGGCCGATCGGCTCCGGGAAGAATTTCAAGGGCGTGTATGAGCGGGAGAGCAAATGTGTGATCACCTATTCGGATACCGAAAAGGGAACGAAGGAGGGACATGCGACCAGAATCCCTCTCTCCGAGGAGAATACCCTCAGACAAGCTATCAGCGATGCGTTCTATGAGCAGCTGACAGACGAGATCGAACTGCTGGACGGCGCGAGCGCCGAGTATGACCTGGACGAGATCCAGGCGGGAGATCTGACGCCGGTATTTTTCGGATCAGCGCTCACGAACTTTGGCGTTGAGATCTTTTTGCAGCACTTTTTGAAGATGACGACAACGCCCCTGCCGAGAAAGGCGGATATCGGGCTGATTGATCCGGTGGAACACTCTTTTTCCGCCTTCGTGTTCAAGATCCAGGCGAACATGAACAAGGCGCACAGGGACAGAGTCGCTTTTATGCGGATCTGTTCCGGACGGTTTGACGCAGGCGAGGAAGTGAAGCATGTGCAGAGCGGTAAGGTGATGCGTCTGTCGCAGCCGCAGCAGATCATGGCGGATGAGAGGAAGATCCTGAACGAGGCGTATGCGGGAGATATCATCGGCGTCTTCGATCCGGGCATTTTTTCCATCGGCGATACGATCTGTATGCCGAAGGAACAGTTCCGCTATGAGGGAATCCCGACCTTTGCACCGGAACACTTTGCAAGGGTGCGCCAGATGGACACCATGAAAAGAAAACAATTTGTGAAAGGAATCACACAGATCGCGCAGGAAGGAGCCATCCAGATCTTCCAGGAATTTAACACGGGAATGGAAGAGATCATCGTCGGCGTGGTCGGTGTTCTGCAGTTTGATGTGTTGAAGTATCGTCTTGAGAATGAGTATAATGTGGAGATCCGGCTTGAGAATCTGCCTTACGAGTATATCCGCTGGATCGAAAACAAGGATATCGATCTCAATAAGCTGACGGGTACTTCGGATATGAAGAAGATCAAAGACCTGAAAGACAATCCGCTGCTTCTGTTTGTAAACCAGTGGAGCATCGGGATGACGGAAGAGCGGAATCCGGGACTGGTACTGTCTGAGTTCGGAAGGAACTGACGTCCGGCTGATTCCCTGCGGTGGACAGGCTCAAAGATCTGCTCTCTGTGCGGGTGTGATGTGGGATCATAAGGTATGAAGAAGATAGGGATACTGCTGATCAGCATGCTGACGATCACCGGCTGTCTGGTGTATGCCAGAGAGAGGGCTGCCTGCCAGCAAAAGGAAAAATATATCCAGGAAGAGTTTGCATCCGGCGGGATCTACGATGCGGTGGAGGGACAGCTCCTAAAGAGGGAGCAGGAAACCGCGGGAAGGCTTGCCGAAACGTGCTATGCCTATTCGATGCTTCCGGTGACACAGCAGCAGCTCTACCTTGAAATTCTGGATGCGCTCACGGAATTTCGTGAGGACGTGAGGCTGTCGAGCTGCGATACGGAGGAAATATCGAAGGTATTCCAGTGCGTGATGAACGATCACCCGGAAATATTTTATGTGGACGGATACACCTACACCGAGTATACGCTGGGGGAGAAACTGCGGAAAATCACTTTCAGCGGAGTCTATCTTATGGATAACGACGAGGTTCTGCGCACGCAGAGAAAGATAGACCGGTACGTGGAGAAATGTCTGGGCGGTATAGCGCCGGATGCGGATGAGTACGGGAAGGTAAAATACATTTACGAATATCTGATCAGCCACACAGAGTATGACGGGACAGCACAGGATAATCAGAATATCTGCTCGGTTTTCCTGCGGGGAAGATCCGTGTGCCAGGGCTATGCCAAGGCCATGCAGTACCTTTTGCAGAGGGCGGGAGTCTATTCTACGCTGGTGCTGGGCAGAGTTATCAACGGCGATTCGCATGCGTGGAACCTTGTCCGGATCGACGGAGAATACTATTATGTGGATGTGACCTGGGGAGATGCGTCTTATCAGACTTCCGGACAGGAAAGTTCCGGGGAGCGGAAGATGCCGGCGATCAACTATGATTATCTCTGCGTCACGACGAAACAACTGGAAATGACGCACCAGATCGACACTGTGGCAGCCATGCCACAGTGCGACAGCATGGATGCAAACTATTATGTGAGAGAGGGCGTGTATTTTACCGAGATGGAAGAAGAACGGCTGCAGGAGATCTTCCGGAACGCGCTGGATGCGGGGGATACTTACATCACGCTCAAGTGCGCGTCGCAGGACGTGTATCAGCAGATGCGGAAAAGCCTGATCGACGAGCAGAAGATCTTCCGGTATCTGGATATTTCCGGAGAGAGCGTGTCCTATTCGGAAAACGAGAAGCAGTACAGCATGAGCTTTTGGCTGTGACGGATTTGGACTAGGCAAGAAACGGAAATTTTGGTATACTTAACGCAAACTAGGTATGTAATGCGCAAAAGCGTGCGCGGAAATGAGGAAAGATATGGAACAGGAATTAGGAAAAAACACGTATGTACTTCAGGAAGATGAAAAGATCGGTTCCGTTAAGATAGCCGACGATGTGGTAGCGATGATCGCCGCGCTGGCAGCAACCGAGGTCGACGGCGTGGCAGCCATGGCAGGAAACATGACGAACGAGCTGCTCAGCCGCGTTGGCGTCAGGAATCTTGCAAAGGGCGCGAAGGTGGAAGTCCTGAATAAGAAGGTAAAGGTTGATATCGCCATTACGGTGGAGTACGGCTACAATATCCCGTCCACCTGCCAGAGCGTACAGACCAAGGTAAAAAATGCGATCGAAAACATGACCGGACTTGAGGTGACAGATGTTAACATCCGCATTGCCGGTATCAGTTTTTCCAAGCAGAATCAATAAAACGAATGAGAACAGGTGTAGTTATGAGCAGAAGAGAGTTACGCGAGCAGATATTTAAGCTGTTGTTCCGTGTGGAATTTAACAGCGCAGAGGAGATGCCGGAGCAGGAAAGGCTCTTCTTTGACGATGAAGAGGCCGCCAAAGAAAAGGATGCAGAGTATGTATCCGAAAAGTATCAGAAGATACAGGAAAAGCTGCCGCAGATCGACGAGATGATCAACGAGAAGGCGGAGAAGTGGGATACGGCGAGAATGAGCAAGGTAGACCTCACGATCCTGAGACTTGCCGTCTATGAGATCATGTTCGACGAAAGCGTGCCGACCGGCGTTGCGATCAACGAGGCGGTGGAGCTTGCCAAGAAATTCGGACAGGATGCTTCTTTTTCGTTTGTAAACGGGATTTTGGCAAAGTTTGCCTGAAGAAGTTTCCACGGGTGTCCTGCGTGACAGAAAGCGCGGAGCGCCCGCAGTGAGTATGGTGAGATGCAGAATATATATACAGTTGCACAGGTTAATTCTTATATCAAAAATATGTTCACGCAGGATTTTGTGTTGCAGTCTCTCTCGGTAAAGGGGGAGGTCAGTAACTGCAAGTATCATCCTTCTGGACATATTTATTTTACATTAAAGGATGCAAAAGGAAACATAGCATGCGTTATGTTTGCTTCGAACCGCGCAAATCTGGCATTTCGACTGGAAGATGGACAGCAGGTCGTGGCAACCGGAACAGTGGATGTCTATGAACGGGATGGCCGCTATCAGTTGTACGTAAAACAGGTGGAACGCGATGGAATCGGAGCGCTGTATGAACGGTATGAGAAGCTGAAGCGTGAGCTTGAGGAACGAGGGATGTTTGCACAGGAGTACAAGCAGCCCATTCCGAGATATATTTCGACATTGGGCGTGGTGACGGCTCCTACCGGAGCGGCAGTGCGGGATATTATCAATATTGCCAAGAGAAGAAATCCGTATATCCAGATCATATTATATCCTGCCATTGTTCAGGGGACGGAAGCTCCCGGAAGCATTGTAAGGGGAATTCGTGCACTGGAGAATTACGGCGTTGACACGATCATTGTTGGCAGAGGCGGTGGTTCCATAGAGGATCTGTGGGCTTTCAATGAAGAGATTGTTGCACAGGCTATTTTTGACTGTGCAATTCCCATTATTTCAGCAGTCGGCCATGAGACGGACACGACAATCGCAGATTATGTGGCGGATCTGAGGGCTCCGACACCTTCGGCGGCAGCAGAGCTGGCGGTCTGTGATATGGAGAAGCTGAAAGAGCGTATGGAGGAGTACGCGTATACCTTGCAGCATTTGCAAAGAAGGATCACCGCAGTCTATCGGAGCAGGTGTGAAAATTATGCGCTGCGGC
>OIZL01000674.1_pt1 | contig 23311 bp, 20 predicted proteins | sample 1588541 | NCBI WGS metagenome assembly OIZL01 (sample SAMN03283285) | human gut metagenome | biome: human-associated habitat; material: feces | host: Homo sapiens | place: Peru | collected 2012 | reverse complement strand
CTCGACTATCCCGACGAGGATATCGAGGACTTCGGACTGGACGAGCTGGCGGGAACGCTGGAATTCGCCGACGCGGAGCTGCAACGCCTGCTGGCAACCTACGAGCGCGGCACGTACCTCAAAAACGGTGTCCGCACGGTGCTGCTTGGCAGGCCGAACGCCGGAAAATCCTCGCTGTTCAACGCGCTGACGGGCTTTGACCGCGTGATCGTCACGGAGATCGCCGGAACGACGCGCGACACCGTTGAAGAAACCGTCCGTGTCGGGAGCGTCCTCCTGCGTCTGACGGATACCGCCGGAATTCGCGAGGCCGCCGACCGCATCGAGGCTCTCGGCGTGGAACGCTCGGAGCAGGCGGCACAGGCGGCGGAGCTTGCGATCTTCGTCTGCGACGGAACACTGCCGCTGAATGATGAGGATCAACGCGCGATGCAGGCTGCGAAGCAGGCACCGTATTCGCTGGCCGTTATCAACAAGGCCGACCAACCGCTGGTCGTCCGCCCGGAGGAGCTTCCGTTTGAAACGGTCCTCACCCTCTCGGCGCTGACGGGTGAGCATTTGCAGGCGCTCACCGACCGCATCGAGGCGTGGTTCGGCGGCGAAACGCACTGTGACGGGTCGCTTTTGACCAATCCGCGCCAGTTCGGTGCCATTACTCGCGCCGAGACCGCCCTCGCCCGCGCCGCCGCTGCTCTGCGCAGGGGCATCACGCCGGACGCGGTGCTGACCGACGTGGAGGATGCCATGCAGGCCCTCGGCGAGGTCATCGGCCGCACCGTGCGCGAGGACATCACAAATCGTATCTTCTCGCGCTTCTGCGTGGGAAAATAGGAGCGCCTATGAAGGGAATTTTACGCGAGGAGGCCCGGCTGCTGGGCCTTTCTCTGAGTGAGGAGCAGCTGGCGCAGTGCGAACGCTTTTCCGACGCGCTGCTGGAGAAAAACAAGGTCATGAATCTGACGGCCATCACCGAGCCGGAGTCTGTCGCGCGGCTGCATTTTGCTGATTGCTTGGCGCTATTGACCGTCGAGGAGTTTCGCGGCAAGCGCGTGATCGACGTCGGCTGCGGCGCGGGCTTTCCGGGCGTTCCGCTGAAGCTCGGCGAGCCGACAATTGAGTTGACACTGCTGGACAGTCTGCAAAAGCGCGTCAACTGGCTGCGTGAAACGCTGGAAGCCCTTGCCGTCCCCGCAGAGTGCGTCGCTGCACGCGCGGAGGAATACGGCCACCGGGAGGAATTTGATATTGCCGTTTCCCGCGCAGTCGCGCGGCTGAACGTGCTTTGCGAGCTTTGTCTGCCGTTTGTTAAGGTCGGCGGCTGCTTTATCGCAATGAAGGCGGCATCTGCGCAGGAGGAGATTGACGAGGCAAAGCGCGCCGTTTCTTTGCTCGGCGGCAAGGTTGAGCGCGTCGTGTCCTATTCCGTCGGCGAGGCGGAGCATCGCGCCGTCGTGATCCGTAAGCTCCGCCCCACGCCGGCCGCCTATCCGCGCCGTTTTTCCAAAATCAAGCAGTCCCCGCTGTGAGGCTGCGCCGCAAAGGATCTGATCGAAATGCAATATTTTGCCGGAAGCTATGATGTCGCCGTTATCGGCGCAGGTCATGCCGGAATTGAGGCCGGTCTTGCCGCCGCACGACTCGGCCTGCATACGGTGGTCTTTACCATCAATCTGGATGCTGTCGGGAATATGCCCTGCAACCCCGCCATCGGCGGCACGGGCAAGGGACATCTTGTCCGAGAGCTGGATGCACTCGGCGGCGAGATGGCCAAGGCGGCCGATGCCTGCTGCATCCAATACCGGATGCTCAACCGGGGCAAGGGTCCTGCCGTGCATTCCCTTCGGGCGCAGGCCGACCGCCGCCGCTATCAGGAGCATATGAAGCACCTGTTGGAGCGGGAAAAGAATCTCGACCTGAAGCAGGCAGCCGTCACGGAGCTGCTGACTGAAAACGGTGCGATTTCAGGGCTTGTAACGCAGCTTGGCGCGGTATATCATGTCCGTGCCTGCGTCATCGCGACAGGCACGTATCTTGACAGCCGCGTTATCACCGGCGACTGCTCCATCGCCTCCGGGCCGGACGGGATGCGTGCCGCGCTGGAGCTGACGCAGTCGCTGCGCCGCCTCGGCCTGTCGCTGCGCCGCTTCAAGACCGGTACACCGCCGCGCGTCAACGCCCGCAGCGTTGATTTCACGAAAATGGAGGTCCAGCCCGGCGATACCGAGCCGGAGCCGTTCTCCCTTTCGACGCAAACGCCGCCGGTCAATCAGGCGGTTTGCTACCTGACCTATACGAACGAAAAAACCCATGAAATCATCCGCGCCAACCTTGATCGCAGCCCGATCTACGACGGCTCGATCACCGGTGTCGGTCCGCGCTACTGCCCCAGCATTGAAACAAAGATCGTCCGCTTTGCTGACAAGCCGCGGCATCAGCTCTTTCTGGAGCCGTGCGGACTGAACACGGACGAAATGTATTTGCAGGGCTTTTCCTCCAGCCTGCCGGAGGACGTGCAGCTTGCAATGCTGCACACCGTGGCAGGCCTCGAGCACGCGGAAATGCTGCGTCCGGCCTACGCCATCGAGTACGACTGCATCGATCCTACGGAGCTTTCGGCCACGCTGGAATGTAAAAAGGTACCGGGGCTGTACGGCGCGGGGCAGTTCAACGGCTCGTCGGGCTATGAGGAAGCTGCGGTGCAGGGCTTTGTCGCCGGTGTGAACGCCGCGCTGAAGCTGCTGGGCCGGGAACCGATGATCTTGAAACGCTCGGACGGCTATATCGGAACGCTCATCGACGACCTTGTGACCAAAGGCACGGAGGAGCCGTACCGCATCATGACCTCCCGCAGCGAATATCGCCTGCTGCACCGGCAGGACAACGCTGACGAGCGCCTTTGCCCGATCGGCCACCGCATCGGCCTGATTTCGGACGCACAGCTTGCCGCCGTGGAGGAAAAATACGCACAGGTCAGAGCAGAAATGCGGCGGCTGGAATCCAGCGGCGTAGCTGCAAGCCCGGCACTGAACGATTTTCTGGCCTCGGTCGGCTCTGCCCCGGTCGTCAGCTCGGCGCGGCTGGCTGACCTTCTCCGCCGTCCGGAGCTGAACTATGACCTGCTTGCGCCGTTTGATAAGGAGCGGCCTTCCCTGCCCCACGCCGTCACCTCGCAGGTTGAAATCCGCATCAAATACGAAGGCTATCTCACGCGGCAGGAACGGCAGATTGCCGAATTCGCCCGCGAGGAGGAGCGCCTGCTCCCGCCGGACCTGGACTACGAAAGCATCGGCGGCCTGCGTCTGGAAGCGCGGCAAAAGCTGGCGCAGATCCGCCCGCGCTCCGTCGGCCAGGCCGGACGCATCTCCGGTGTTTCCCCCGCCGACATCGCCGTCCTGCTTATCTGGCTGGAGCGGACAAAAAAATGACGCTGTTTTTTCACAGCGTCATTTTTTGTTTACAAGCGCAGCCCGAGGGTTAGGATGCCGAGGTTGGCGCGGTAGATTTGGTCGAACTGGGAAAGCGGAAGGGGGCTTTCGCCCTGACCGACCTCGATGGTATAGCCGGGGCGGTCGAAGTCCTGAATGAACCAGTCCTTATAGCCCGCAAAGCCGGAGGCGAAGGGGGTGTTTTCCAGCGCATAGCCGCTGACGCGGGCAAATTCCTGTCCGATTGCCTCCGCGCCCGCCGGCTCGATATCTAGGAATTTCCAGTAGATCACCTCGCCCTGTGCGTGATAGGAAAGCGTGAGGCGGGGCTGCGTTTCACGCGTTAATTTGGCCATCGCCGCGCTTTCCGGCTGGTCGAGCGGGGCCTCGCCGACGTAATCGCGCGGAGCCGGCCCGGTGAAGCCGAGGGCAAATTTGTTCTCCCGTGCCTGCTCCCATCCGGCGGGATAGTTCAGGTTCAGATCAACCCCCATCAGGTTGGCCTTCCAGCCGTTCGGAAACGGGATGGAAGGATAATAGGCGGCGACAAGACGGGCCGCCTCATACTGCCCGCTCTCCGGCGCGATCGCACCCGTCACAAGATCGACCCCATCAGGGTTGACCATCGGCACCAGATCGAGCCGGGTGCGTCGAAACAGCGTTGCCGCGTCCATGCCGAAAATCGTTTCCTCATTCATGACCGCCTCGGCGTACTGTTCCAGAAAATGCAGCACGACCGGTGTGGTGATCCATTCGTTCGCGTGGTGGCTGGCATTATACAGGACGCTGCGCCTCCCCTGTCCCATCCGCAGCAGCAGGACGTTCCGGCCGTAGGCGCTGGTAGCAATGACGCTCCGCACGATAAACGGATAGCGGGCCGTCAGCCCCTGTGTGCAGACGTTCACCAGCTCCGAGGTAAACGGCACGTCCGTCGGCACCACCGGAAAGCCGAACGGCACAGTCAGATACTGCCCCACGCGGAGCAGCTGCGGGTCCTGCCCCGGATTGGCGGTACGAATAGCGCGAACCGTCGTACCAAACCGGCGTGCAAGTTTATAATACGTATCACCGCGCTGGACCATATAGCGCTCATAGCCCAGCAAAAACGGCATCAGCCGCTGCATGGTCAAAATATCCTCGCCGCCAGATGGATATAACCCCTCCCGGAGCTGGAATTCCGCAAGCGATGCCGCGCCCGCCCGGCGCAGCGCAAGTTCCGTCAAGCTCAAAAAAATCCCCTCCCGCACACCCTATGCGGAAGGGGCTTTGTTTATTCGCGCATCAGCTCGCCGAGATAATCGTAGGCCGCCAGGAGCTTTTCCAGATGGTAATTCATGACAATCGTGTCGCTTGGGTCACAGCGGCGCAGGGCTGCTGCGGGCGGTACGACACCAAGGGACTTCAGGCGTTCGGCGTTTTCTTCGCTCAGCTCACCGAGGGAATCCATGCCGCAGACCACCTCCAGCTCCTGCACCATCCTCTGGGCGAGCTGGCGGCAGCCGAACAGGACCGCCTCGTCGTCCTGCCTGCGCAAAAAGCGCTGGGAATGGTACAGCTCCAGCTCCCGGTCGAGGCTCCGCAGCAGCATAACGAGCGGCTGTACGTCGGGAATGCACTCACGCACAACGGCGGCCACAGCCTCCGGGATGCTCTGGCGGAGCTGATCCAGCACGGAGAGAATTCTCCGGCGGTTATTATACGGGCGGATGCAGACGTTCACGACCAGCGCCGTTACCAGTCCGATGGCTGTGCAAATCAGGCGGCGTGCACTGTCATTGACGACGTTTTCCGTCGGGATAACACAGGAGGAGAGAAAAATCACGCAGGCCAGCGATGCGGAAAAGTTCAGGCGCAGCGCATTGAGCAAAAACAGCAGCAGGAAAACGCCCAGCCCGATCACCCAGAACGGCGCGGGCGGCGGGAACAGCAGCACGGAGGCATAGCCCAGCAGCGTCCCGCAGGCGACGCCAACCAGCTGCGTCAGTCCCTGCCGGAGGGCACGGGAAACGGTCGTTTCCATCGCAATCAATGCGCCGAAGGCCGCATAAAACAGCGACAGCGGCTCCTGCGTCAGCAATCGCGCCAGCAGCACCGAAAGCGCAGCGGCCAGCGCCGTTTTTAAAATACGCGGGCCGGGAGAAAGGCGGGATTTTGTTGGTTCCATGGCGCACTCCTTTCAGGATGTTACAGGTCCAGTATAGCAGAAATAAAAGATTATGCAACCCCGCTTTTCGGGCTTGTCAGGGCGCGGCAGGATTGGTATAATGCAGAAAAAGGAGGCGATGGCAATGACCATTCGCGATGCAGTGGCTGCGGACGTTCCCGCAATGCTGGCAATCTATGCGCCGTTTGTGCGGGAAACTGCGGTCAGCTTTGAATATGAGGTGCCTTCGGAGGCAGAATTCTGGCAGCGGATTCAGGCGCACCGGAAAATTCTCCCATGGCTGGTCTGCGAGGAGGACGGGCGCGTTATCGGTTACGCCTATGCCGGACTGGCCTTTGAGCGTGCCGCCTATCGGTGGAATGCGGAAATCTCCTGCTATCTTGCCCCGGAAGCGCGACGGCGTGGCATCGGGCGGCAGCTTTACCGGAAAATCGAAACCACCCTGACCGCGCTTGGCTATCGGAAGCTGTTTGCCGTCGTCACCTCGGCCAACGACGCGTCCCTCGCGTTTCATCAGGCGCTCGGCTTTCACGAAACGGCCCGGTTTCCGGCGGTCGGGTTTAAGCTCGGACAGTGGTACGATGTGGTCTGGCTGGAAAAGCAGCTCCCCACCGAAGAAAATCCAAAAAATTTTCCGAAACCCTATTGACAAATCCATACACCGGCAGTATAATAAGCACATGATTAGAAAACAAATTATTGTTTAGGTGGTGATGGCATGACACAACGGGAACGGCAGATCCTGCAATGGATCGAAGCCGACCCTATGATCTCGCAGGAACGCCTCGCCGAGAAGGCTGGAATCACCCGCTCCTCGGTGGCCGTACACATTTCCAACCTGATGAAAAAGGGCTACATTGCCGGAAAAGGCTATGTTCTCCGCAGCGGCAGCTATGCGGCCGTCGTCGGCGGTGCGAACATGGACATCGGCGGTATCGCCGCCGCACCTCTGGTAACGGAGGATTCCAACCCCGGCTCGGTCACGATGAGCCTTGGCGGCGTAGGGCAGAATATTGCTCGAAATCTGAGCTTGCTGGGCGTTGACATCCGCTTTCTGACTGCCCTTGGCAATGACCTGTACGGCCAACGCATCACGGCGGCCTGCGGTGAGCTGGGCATTGACATTACCCATGCGCTTCAGGTGCAGGACGGTGCAACGTCAACGTACCTGTTCATCTGCGGGCCGGACGGCGATATGGCGCTGGCACTCAACGATATGGCGATTTGCGACCGCATCTCTCCGGCGTATCTGCAAAGCAAGCTCCCCCTGCTGAACAACGCGCAGGTCGTCGTGGTGGACACGAATCTCCCCGCTGAGTCGCTGGAATACCTGTGCAATCAGTGCACGGCACCGATTTTTGCCGACCCGGTTTCGACGATCAAGGGCGAAAAGCTCCGGCCGCTGCTCGGTAAGCTGCACACGCTCAAGCCCAACCGGCTGGAGGCCGAGCTGCTGTCCGGCATTGAGATCAAGGACGAGCAGAGCCTGCGTCAGGCGGCGCAAACGCTGCTTGCCACCGGGCTGCACCGCGTGTTTATCTCCCTCGGTTCGCACGGCGTGCTGGCGGCAGATCGAAAGCAGACGCTGCTGCTCCCGCCCTCCAAGGCCGTGATGCGCAACGCAACCGGCGCAGGCGATGCCTATATGGCCGCGCTTACGTGGGCCTATCTCGAAGGAATGGATCTGACGCAAACCGCTGCCTGCGCTGCCTGTGCCGCAGCGATGGCCGTCGAATCTAAGCAAACCATCAACCCGCATCTGTCTTCCGATGCCGTCAAGGCGCGGATGGCGGATTACAAATTAAACTTAGTAAAGGAGCTTTGAAACCATGCTGAACAAATATCTGGAAGTCAACCCCGAGGTCGCTGAGGCCCTTGCAGCGGGCAAGCCCGTTGTCGCGCTCGAATCCACTATCATTTCCCACGGTATGCCCTATCCGCAGAACGTCAATATGGCCCGCGAGGTCGAGCGCATCATCCGCGAAAACGGCGCGGTCCCCGCAACGATCGGCATCATCGGCGGCAAGCTGAAGGCCGGTCTGACCGCTGAGGAGCTGGAATACTTCGCAAAGAAGGGCCCGGCAATCGCTAAGGCTTCCCGCCGTGATCTGGCTGTGCTTTGCGCACGTGGCGAGGACGGCGCTACCACCGTCACCACGACCATGATCGTCGCCCATATGGCTGGCATCAAGTTCTTCGCGACCGGCGGTATCGGCGGTGTGCATCGCGGTGCAGAAACCACGATGGATATTTCCGCTGACCTTGAAGAGCTGGCAATGACCCCCGTGCTGGTCGTCTGCGCCGGTGCAAAGGCCATCCTTGACCTCGGCCTGACGCTGGAATACCTGGAAACCCACGGCGTTCCCGTCATCGGCTACGGCACGAAGGAGCTGCCCGCGTTCTACAGCCGCCATTCCGGCTTCTCCGTCGATTATGAGATCGACACGCCGGAGGAGGTCGCCGCTGCTTTCAGGACGCAGCAGGAGCTTGGCCTCAAGGGCGGTATGCTCGTCACGAACCCCATCCCCGAAGAGTACGCGCTGGACGGCGATGCCATCAACGCGGCCATCGACGAGGCGGTCAAGGAAAGCCGCGAGCAGGGCATCCACGGCAAGGACACGACCCCCTTCCTGCTGGCGAAGGTCAAGGAGCTGACCGGCGGCGAAAGCCTCGACTCCAACATCCAGCTCGCCTACAACAACGCCCGCCTCGCCGCGAAGATCGCGAAGGCCTACAGCAAGAACTAAGATATCGCATTCGGGAGCGCTTCGATTGGAAGCGCTCCCGAATTTTGCTATGCAAAAGCATAGCAAAACAAGAAATGTGCCATTTCCTCGCCCCTGCGGGGCAACCGGAAATGATGCACAAAAACTTCATGCACCAACATTTGCGCATTTTCGTGGTGCAGTGCTCATGCATGAAGTTTTATACCTTAATCAATTCCTGCACCACGTAGCCCGCAAGCATCAGGCCGGCGCAGGAGGGGACCCACGAAACGGAGCCGGGGATGGTGCGGCGGCCCGGAGGCGGCGCTTCCAGCTCGTCGGGCTTTTGCGGCACCTCCTGACTGTAAAGGACGGTATGATGCTCGATGCCCCGCGCCCGCAGCTCCCGGCGCATGATCCGCGCGAGGTGGCAGCCGCTGGTCTTGGCGATATCCGTGATGCAAAACTGCGTCGGATCGAGCTTGTTGCCGGTCCCCATCGCGCTGACGATCGGAATGTTTCGTTCAAGCGCAGTCTGGATGAGGCTGAGCTTGCAGGATACCAGATCGATCGCATCGACGATATAATCATAACGCTGCGAGAAAAAGCGCTCCTTACGCTCGTCGTTATAAAGCTCCGGCATTGAGGTCACGCGGCAGTCCGGATTGATATCCAGAATGCGCCGGGCCATCACATCCGATTTGTACTGTCCGATCGTGGAGTGCAGCGCACAGAGCTGGCGGTTGAGGTTCGTCCGCCCCACCGTATCGTTATCCACCAGCGTCAGCGCGCCGACCCCGGCTCTGGCCAACCCTTCGGCGACGTAGCTTCCCACGCCGCCGATGCCGAAAACGATCACGTGCGCCTGCGCCAGCCGCTGCATCGCCGCAGCACCCAGCAGCATTTCCTCCCGAAGAAAAGCGTCGCTCATAACTTATCTCCCTTCAAAAAAATCAGCCCGCCGTTGCAGCGGGCTGATTTTTGGATGATTTCTTAGTTGCTTCTGCTGGTGTTCAGCACACGATCGACGGAGGCGTTCATTGCGGCACTCTCGTCATAATTGCAGACGGCAATGGCGGCGTCGGTCACACCGTCGTACCAGTCGGTCCGAAGCTGGTTGGTGACGTTGTTGTAGCGGAGCGTATGCTCGTTCAGGCCGACAAAGTAGACAAAGTACGTGCCGGAGCTGCCCTTGAATACGTTCCAGTCGCCTTCCTTGCGGGTCTCAAAGGCACCCCACGTCAGCGCGTCCTTGGAGAACGCGGAGAACGTATTTCTGCCCATGGCCTCCTGCACGTCGGTGGAGCTGGTGGTGTATTCACTCGTCAGGGCGACGAAGTTTTCCCGAGAGCCGTCAGCCTCGAGGGAGGACTTGATGGCCGCGACCTTCTCATCGGCGGTCTTGGTTTCCGTGTCGGTATCCGTTTCAGTATCCGTTTCGGTGTCGCTGGAGGAGGTCGTGTCGTTGGGAACGTACATATACAGCAGGTCGAAGGTCGAATAGTCGTCCTTGTTCACAAGCTGAAGGACGTAGTAGGTGTTGCCGTCCTCGCTGGCGAAGAGCTTCGTATCACCGGGCTTCGCGTCGCCGAACATCCAGCTCGCAGCTTCCTCGGTCACGGAGGAGGTCACACTCTGCTTGGTGTAGTCGGCGATAACGCTGACCTTTTCGTTCTCGACGTCGAACTTGGCCTCCATCGCCTCGGCAGCCTTCTTGGCCTCGGCGCGATTTTCGTCTGTCGGCTCGGACGACTCGTCGGATTTCTCGCCGGTTTCCTCATCGGTCGTGCTCTCCATATACTCGGAGGCGCGGACAACGTAGCTGTAGTAGGTCGCCTTGTCGAAGGTTTCCGGGCTTTCCTCATAGCGGGCGGCGATCTCGTCGTCGGTATAGGTCAGCGTCTGGGGATAGTGGCCGGCAATTTCGGTGGCCTTGAGGTACTCGCGGTAGCCGCTCTCGCTGCAGCCGGTGCCGAACAGCAGCTCGATGTACTTGCTCAGGCTGTAGCCGGCATTTTTGGCATAGCCGCTGAGCGTTTCAATGTTGCTGTCGATCTCGGCAAGCGCTTCCTCGTCCAGCTCGAAGCCGTTCTTCTCAGCCTCGGCGCAGACAGCGTAAACGCTGGCGGCATTTTCCATCGCGGAATGTGCAAGGAACTGTGCCCACGTGATGTTGTAGTACTCGTCGGTGCTTTCCACGGTGTCAAGGTATTCGGTGTTCATGCCGAACAGGCCGAGGAAGCTCGCCGCAGAGGTCTTGACCTGCTGGTCGGCAAGGCCTGAGCCGCTCTCGATGCCGAGATAGGAGGCGTAGTTGCCGATATTGCTGACGAGGGAATAATAGAAATAGTTGAATTCCTTAACGGAAACATCATGGCCGCCGGCGGTCAGGACCGTCTTGTTGCGCTGGGCGGCGCGGTAGCCAAACAGACCGCCGAAAACGATCGCTACCACCAGCACGATGCAGATGGTGAAGATCCAGCCCTCGGACAGCTTCTTGGTTTTCTTCTGCTGCGGCGCAACAGGCTCATTGACCTGCTCAGCGCGCTTTTTTCTTTCGCGGGAAGCACTCATTTTCCTTTTACCTCTTTCGTGCGTAGTTTCGGTGTTATCCGAATGTATAAGCGAAGGCTATTATACTATCAAATTCTCGGAGTTGCAAGCGAAAAGTAAGTAAATACAAAAAAAGTTTACAAAAAAACGCAGAAAAACCCCGCCGAGGCCGTGTAGCTCTGTTTATAACCTGCACAAAACGGCAGGTGGGTTGTCTATCCATGACTTATCAGCTTCCAACGTCCATTCACGGTCGAAGCCGGAACGGGAGGCCTGCACGCCGTCATGAAAGTACTTCGACATCCCGAAGAAATGATGTGGGTTTAAAGAGAGCTATCACGCACCCAGCAGGGAACTTTCTTATTCTGTTTTCGTCAAAGAAGCAAGCTCATTCGTCCTCGGCTTCTTCGTCGTCCTCGTACATCTGGTCGAGCAGCAGGTCGTAGACCGCCTCCAGCTCCGCCTCGTCCTCGACGACCTCCAGCACCGGCTCACCGTTTTCGTCCTCCGTCGAGCGAAGAATGCTGATCTCCAGCTCCTCGTCGTCCTCGGAAGCATCCGCAGGGGTCAGGGCCAAGTATTCCGCGCCCTTGTAGGTCACGGAGGAAAGGACCTCCAGCTCATACTCCTCGCCGTTTTCGTCCGTGATCGAAATAATATCCGCGCCGTAGTCCTCCATCAAGGCGACCTCCTATGCTTTGTTCGGTAGCTCTATTGTAACCCCTCCGGCGCAGAAAATCAAGAGGAAAAGCACGAAAAGAAGCCTGCACTAATTTTTCGTTTTTTTAAGAGCAGAGCTCCTCCAGCCGCGCGGCAAGCTCCGTCCGCGTTTTGCAGACGATGCCCCGCCGCAGCCGTTCGCGATCCGAGCGCGGCAAAAGGTCCGTGCGGACCGCAGTCCGTTCGCTCGTTTGCTCGTCCGTGTGCTCTATCACAAGGCAGCCGTCCTGCTCACCGATCACGTAAGCCGCAGAGGCACGGACACTCAGAATTCCAAAAAACAGGAGGCAGATGCAGATCATGCCAAACATCCGATTCATTTTCTTCACCCCGCCGTAGTTTTTCTAAAAATACCTTGATTTATCCAACAAAAAAAGCGATAATACAGATTTGACAAGCGTGATATAATGATATAGATAGGGATAGTGACTTTACCCGCCGGCGGTGTAGTGCCGCAGGCTTAAGAATAATCATTTCCGGAAAGAGAGGTTTCTCCCATGGCCGACAAAAAGAATCTACCTGCCAAGCAGCCCCATCTTGCCTGGCGGATTGCCCGCGTAGCGCTGCATATCCTTGGCAAGATCACCCTCTGGGGATTGGTGATCGCTGCGACCGTTGCCGTGATCGCTGCCGTATCCGGCTCCATTTTTATGACAAAATTCTCGGAGTATCTGAAAACCGACGTTATCCCCAAGGCAGAGGAATACGCCGAAAATCTGGATCTGGACAGCATTTCCCTCGCCCAGACCTCTATTATTTATTATACTGACCCGGCGACCGGCGAATACCGTGAGCTGCAAAAGCTCTATGCCACGCAGAACCGCATTTGGGTCAGCTATGACCGGATCCCGCAGGATATGGTCAACGCCGCCGTTGCCATTGAGGACAAGCGCTTCCCGGAGCATAACGGCGTGGACTGGCTGCGGACGCTTTCGGCTGTGCGCAACTTCATCGGCGGCGACTCCTCCTTCGGCGCGTCCACCATCACACAGCAGCTCATCAAAAATCTCTCCAAGGACGACGAAACGACTGTCAACCGCAAGGTGCAGGAGATCTTCCGTGCGCTGGCTGTGGAGCAGCGCTACACAAAAAACGAGATCATGGAGTGGTATCTCAACACCATCTACCTCGGCGAGGGCTGCTACGGCGTGCAGAGCGCGGCGCAGGTTTACTTCGGCAAGGATATCAGCGAGCTGACTCCGGCCGAGTGCGCCAGCATCATTGCCATTACGAATAATCCCTCCCTGTACGACCCCTATATCCGCCCGAAGAACAACCGCGAGCGCCAGCTTACCATCCTCAGCGAGATGTATCGGCAGGGCTACTTTAAGTCCGAGGCGGATTATGAGGCGGCCAAGGCGCAGGAAATGGTGTTCCACAACGGCAACTATGACGACAAGACCTTCCGCTGCGGCAATTGTACCTTCAAGGGCACCAGCGACGAATACAAGCTCGGCGAGGACGGCCAGTACTACTGCCCGTGGTGCGGCGAGGTCAACTACGCCGTGGACGACAGCAACGTCTATTCCTACTTTGTCGATACCGTCTACCGTGATGTCATCGACGACCTCTGCGAGAAATATGAACTCACCGCGCAGGCGGCGGAGCAGAAGCTCCTGACCGGCGGCTACCGCATCTACGCCACCATCAACCCTGAGGTGCAGCGCATCGTGGACGAGGTCTACGAAAACGTGGACAACGTGCCGGATACCATCAGTATCCAGCAGCTCCAGTCCGCGATTACCGTCGTGGATAACGAAACGGGCGATGTCGTCGCCATCTGCGGCGGCGTGGGCAAGAAGGAATATCCGCTGTCCTATAACCGCGCGGAGGCAAAGCTGCCCACCGGTTCTTCGATCAAGCCGATCTCCGTCTATGCCCCCGCGCTGGATGCCGGTGTTGTCACGCCCGCAACCGCTTTTGAGGACTCCCCCTTCTACGACGACAGCAACTGGCCGCAGAACGACTCGCGCTCCTACAGCGGTATGTGCCTTGTGCAGCGCGGCGTGACCAGCTCACTGAACACCATCTCGGTCAAAACGCTCAATGCCCTCGGCTTGCAGGAAAGCTACGACTTCCTAACGCAAAAGCTCGGCATCACAACGCTGGTGGACAGCATCACGCTCGGCGGTAAGGACTATACGGACATCGCCTACGCCCCGCTGGCGCTCGGCGAGCTGACCTTCGGTCTGACCGTCCGCGAGATGACGCAGGCCTTCGCCACCTTCCCCAACATGGGTACGTTCCGCGAGGCGCGGACCTACACCCGCGTCGAGGACGGCGACGGCAAGGTCGTTCTGGACAACGCACAGGAGAGCCACACCGCCATCAGCGACCATGCGGCTTTCTATATGAACAATATGCTCACCGACGCAGTTTCCTACGGCACCGGCACTCCCGCCTACAAGAACAATGTTGCCGTCGCCGGTAAGACCGGTACCTCCGGCAACAACCAGACGCGCTGGTTCGCGGGTTATACGCCGTATTACACCGCCGTCGTCTGGTGCGGCTACGACGAGCCGGAGCAGGTCATCCTTTCCGGCTCCTACACGAACCCCGCCATCCGGATGTGGCGGCAGGTCATGGATCCGCTGCATGAAAATCTGGAATACCGCTCCTTTGACGAAGTGGAGGGCTACGGCTGGTACAGCGTCTGCTCCGACTGCGGCGGCTACGCGACCGAGGCCTGTGAAAAGGATGTCCGCGACGACGGCAGAAGCCGTGTCACCTCCGTGAAGCTGTTCTATGAGGATGCGCCGTCCGGCTCCTGCACGTGCCACACGCTGGTAAAGATCTGCGGCGAATCCGGCAAGATCGCAAACGAATACTGCGAGAAGGTCCACGGCAATGAGATTAAAGAAGTCGGTATGCTGATCTTTAACCCCAAATGGAAGGTCAACAAGGATGCCCCCTACGTCTATAAGGAGGACGATGCGAGCGCCGTCTGCACCATCCACACGGCCAGCTCCACGGAGGGGCCGACGGAGGAAACGACCGAGCCGCCCACCGCGGGGCCGCAGCCGACCGAGCCGACCCCCGAGCCGCCTGCCCCGACCGAGCCGTCGGCGGCAGCCCCGCCGGATATCACCGAATGGTTTGAACGGCGGCGCATTGACCTATAACACCCTATTACACGTTTTGAATCAACAGACAGGAGATTACGCCCGCTATGTGGAAGGCAGATCAATGGAAGGACTATGAGGTACTTGACACCTCGGACGGCGAAAAGCTGGAGCGCTGGGGAAAATATTATCTGGTACGCCCTGACCCACAGGTCATCTGGTCCACGCCGAAAAAGCACCCGCGCTGGCGGAGCTTTGACGCGCGCTACGCCCGTTCCAGCTCCGGCGGCGGGCAGTGGTCGCAGCATCATCTGCCCGAACGTTGGCAGATTGCCTACCGCGACCTGACCTTCAACGTCAAGCCCATGAATTTCAAGCACACCGGCGTTTTTCCGGAGCAGGCGGCGAACTGGGACTTCATCGCCGCACAGATCCGCGCGGCAGGGCGACCCGTTTCCGTGCTGAATCTGTTTGCCTACACCGGCGGTGCGACGCTGGCCGCGGCGAAGGCGGGCGCGTCGGTCTGCCACGTGGACGCGGCAAAAGGCATGGTTGCCTGGGCCAGGGAAAATGCCGCCTCCTCCGGTCTGTCCGACGCGCCGATCCGCTGGATCATCGACGACTGTGCGAAGTTCGTCGAGCGGGAGATCAAGCGCGGCCGCCGCTATGATGCGGTCATCATGGACCCGCCGTCCTACGGACGCGGCCCTTCGGGCGAGATCTGGAAGCTGGAAAAGGATCTGTATCCGTTTTTGCAGCTCGTCACGGGCGTTTTGTCCGATGATCCCCTGTTTTTCATCATCAATTCCTACACCACCGGTCTGGCCCCCTCGGTGCTGACGTGTCTGATGGACAGTCTGATCACGCCGCGCTACGGCGGCAGCACCGTGTCCGACGAGTTGGGCCTGCCTGTGACGACCTCCGGGCTGGTCCTCCCCTGCGGCGCGACCGGCCGGTGGACAAGCAAATAACTTAGAACGGATTTACACTATGAGCGAAGCAATTCTTACGGAAAAGCTGCAATTTTCTTATTCCCAGGCCGAGGGTGCGCGGATTTCCGTGTTCGACGGGCTGGATTTGCAGATTGCCGAGGGCAGCTTTGTTGCGGTTTTGGGCCGCAACGGCTGCGGCAAATCGACGCTGGCCAAGCATTTTAACGCCGTGCTGCTCCCGGAGGGCGGCAGCGTCCGTGTGTTCGGTATGGACACGGCAGACGAGGCGCTCCTGCTGGACGTTCGCCGCACGGTTGGCATGGTCTTTCAGAACCCGGATAACCAGATGGTCGCAAACGTGGTCGAGGAGGACGTAGCCTTTGCGCCGGAAAATCTCGGCGTTCCCTCGGAGGAAATCCGCCGCCGCGTGGACGATGCGCTCAAGGCCGTCGGGATGTATGAATACCGCAGCCACGCCCCGCACCTGCTCTCCGGCGGACAGAAGCAGCGCGTCGCCATCGCCGGCGTGATTGCGATGCGGCCGCGCTGTATCGTCCTCGACGAGCCGACAGCCATGCTCGACCCGCACGGACGCGAGGAGGTGCTGACCACCATTGAGCGCCTGAACCGAGAGCAGGGCATCACCGTTGTTCTCATCACCCATCACATGACCGAAGCGATCCGCGCTCAGCGCGTGATCGTGATGGACGGCGGAAAAATTCTGCTCGACGGCACGCCGAAGGAGGTTTTCCCGCACGTCGAAGCGCTCCAAAGCGCCGGGTTGAATGTCCCGGCGACCACGCAGCTTCTCTACGCCCTGCGTCAATCGGGAGAAGAACTCCCGCTCGACGCGCTTTCCATTGAAGAATGTGCGCAGGCACTTTGCTCCTGGGCGAAGGCTTGACCACAGAAGGAGGCCCCGTTTGGCATCTGCGATCATTGAGGTCCGCGACCTCTGCCATATCTACAGTGCCGGTACGCCCTTTGAGCATACCGCGCTGAAGCATCTGAATTTCAACATCGAACAGGGTGAATTTCTCGGTATCATCGGCCACACCGGCTCCGGGAAGTCCACCCTCATCCAGCATCTGAACGGTCTTTTAAAGCCCAGCGAAGGTGACGTTTTACTAGGTGGCGAAAGCATCTGGAAGGACAAGCGCACCACCCGCGCCGCCCGCTTCCGCGTCGGACTGGTGTTCCAGTATCCGGAATATCAGCTCTTTGAGGACACGGTGTTTCAGGACATCGCCTTCGGGCCGAGGAATATGGGCCTCGGCGAGGCGGAGGTCAGACAACGCGTGCTGCGGGCGGCGGAATTTGCCGGCGTGGACCCCGGTGTGCTGGACAAGTCCCCCTTTGATCTCTCCGGCGGGCAGAAGCGCCGCGTCGCCATTGCGGGTGTAATCGCGATGGAGCCGGAGATCGTTGTTTTCGACGAGCCGACGGCCGGTCTGGATCCAGCGGGCTGCACTTCCATTTTGGAAAACATCCGCGCCTATCGCGAGGCAACCGGCGCGACGATTCTGATGGTCAGCCACTCGATGGATGACGTGGCGGCGATGGCCGATCGGCTTCTGGTGCTGAACGAGGGCGAAATTGCCTATCTGGCGCCCCCCGCCGAGGTGTTTTCTCACGCCGAGGCGCTGAAGGCAATCGGTCTGACCGTCCCGCAGGTGACGCAGCTCTTTTTGCGTCTGCGGGAGCTGGGTCTGCCGGTCGATCCCGCGACGTACACCCTTGACGACGCGCTGCGGCAGCTCCGGGCGCTGAAGGGAGGCGGACGCGGATGCTGAAGGACATTACACTAGGTCAGTATTTCCCCGGAAATACGCCCGTTCACCGGCTCGACCCGCGCACAAAGCTGTTGCTCGTCGCGGTCTATATCGTTGCGTTGTTCCTTTGCGAGTGGTTCATTTCCTACGGACTGATGGCGCTGTTTCTTGTCACTGCAATCGTGCTTTCCCGGATTCGCCCGAAGGCGCTGCTGCGGGGGTTGAAGCCGCTGCTCATCATTATTCTGTTCACCGCCCTTTTGAACCTGTTTTTCACCGACGGCGAGGTACTGGTGCATTGGTGGATTTTCCGCATCACGCGCGAGGGCCTGACAAACGCATTCTTCCTTGTGCTGCGCATCATGCTGCTGGTCATGGGGACGTTCCTGCTGACCTATACGACCTCGCCGATTGCGCTGACGGACGGCTTGGAGTCGCTGCTCTCCCCGCTCAAGCTGCTGCACTTCCCGGTGCATGAGCTTGCAATGATGATGAGCATCGCGCTGCGCTTTATTCCGACGCTCATTGAGGAAACGGACAAGATCATCTCCGCACAGAAGGCGCGCGGCGCGGATTTTGAAACCGGAAATATCTTCCGCCGAGCAAAGGCGCTTATCCCGATTCTGGTTCCGCTCTTTGTCAGCGCATTTCGCCGCGCCGACGAGCTGGCAACGGCGATGGAGTGCCGCTGCTACCACGGCGGCAAGGGCCGCACGAAGCTCAAGCAGCTGCACTTCCGTACGAGCGATGTCGTCGCGCTGCTGGTCGGCGTTCTCGTTCTGGCCGGCGTGATCGTGCTGCGCTGCTTTGGACTGTAGGGGGTGGTCGGATGCGCAATATTGCACTGTTTTTGAAATATGACGGATCAGCCTACCACGGCTGGCAGGTGCAGAAAAACGCCCGTACCGTCGAGCAGACGATTGAGGAGGCCGCCGCCCGCGTGGTCGGGCATCCGGTGCATCTGACCGGCTGCGGCCGGACAGATGCCGGAGTCCACGCCCGCGTTTACGTCGCAAACTTCCGCACGGACAGCCGCATCCCCGTCGATCGCCTACCCTACGCGCTCAACACGCATCTGCCGCAGGACATTCTGATCTATGACGCGCGGGAGGTGCATGAGAGCTTCAACGCCATCGGCTCCTGCGTCCGCAAGGAGTATACCTATCAAATCTACAATTCCCGAATGCGCGACCCGTTCTACGTAAATCGCGCATGGTTTTATCCCAAGCATCTGGACGAGAATATTATGCGCCGCGCCGCCGAGCAGTTCGTCGGGACGCATGATTTTGCCGCCGTCCGCTCCGTCGGCACGGACGTGAAATCCACCGTCCGGACAGTACATCACTTTGAGGTGGAGCGGCAGGGTGAGCTGATCTTCTGCCGCATCTGTGCAAACGGTTTTCTCTATAACATGGCACGTGCCATGACCGGAACGGTGGTTTACGCTGCGGAAGGAAAGATCGCCCCGGACGAAATCGGCGCGATTCTGGAGCGCGGCGACCGCACCGCCGCCGGCCCCACGGTCCCGCCGGGCGGCCTGTTTATGACCCAGCTTTGGTATGACGACGGAAAGGAAGTGTTTCATGTCCGCTAACGTGCATTGCACGGCGCAGACAGAGAAAAACCGCCCGTGGCTCCGCTTTGGCGCAGCCTTTGCATTGATTTTCCTTGTATTTTTGATCGTTTTGGCACTTACTACGCCGCTGCTGGACCCGATGCGGCGGCGACTCTCCCCGGCAGCCGAGCTTCCGGTCGCCGAGGGGACGTTTGCAGCCGCCGGTAAGCGGCTGCTCTGCGCGGGCGAAACCGCACTTTGCGTCTATTCGCCGGACGGGACGGTTGCGGAGTTCCCCACCGACTTTTCCGTGCCGCGCTTCCGCACTGCCGGAGGGCAGCTTCTGGTTTTTGACGCGGGCGGAAAGGAATTTGCCCGGTTTTCCGACGATGACGGCGCAGAACCAACACTTTCCGCGACCGACGGGACTTTTTTTGACGCGGCCGTCGCGGAAAACGGCGCGTATGCGCTGCTTTTCGATCAGCCGGATTGCCGCGCCGTTCTTGAAGTCTATGACAGCAACAGGGCGCTGCGCTTTCGCCTTCAGTCGAAAACCGCTTTTTTGAATTCCTGCGCGCTCTCGCCGGATGCGGCGCTGGTTGCAGTCACGGCGGCGGGACAGCGCGGGCTGGAATTTGAAGCCTCGCTCTGCCTTTACCGAACGGACAGTGAGGACGCGCCGATCACCTGGCCGCTGGAGGGACTCCCCTACGCCTGCGGCTTCCTGTCCGATGAGGTACTGTACACCGTCTGCAACGACGGACTGTATCTCTACCGAACGGACGGAGCGCTGCTGCAATCGCTTCCCGGCGCTCGCCTGCTGGCGCAGCCCGACGGAGCGCTGCTGGCCGTTTCCGACGGGACGGTGCAGCTATTCGACGCGGACGGCAGCCAACGAGCCGCCGCAACGCTGGAGCAGGAACCGCTCTCCGGCGCATTAAACGGCGAGTATCTTGCCCTTCAATTTGACGATTTCCTTCGCGTCTACACGCGCGACTTTACCCTGCGCGGTCAGACCGATACAGCGGAGGCGTTCTGTCTTTGTCGAGACGGGGCCGTCTGGTGCATCAATGGTCAAACCGCCGCGCAGTTTATTCCCTGATTTTCCCTGTTAGGAGGTATCCGAATGAAACCGACGCTTTGCAGTAAATGCAAAAAGAACGTTGCCGTGATTTTCATCACGAAGGTCGAAAACGGCCAAACCACAAACGAGGGCCTGTGCCTGAAGTGCGCCAAGGAGCTTGGCATCAAGCAGGTAGACGACATTGTGCAGCGCATGGGCATTTCCGACGAGGACCTGGAGGCGCTCAGCGGCGAAATGATGTCGCTCATGCAGCAGCCGGACGAGGGCGACGACGAGGACGAGGTCGGCAGCCGCACGGCCACCTTCCCGCATATGAACCGCCTGTTCGGCGGGAACGACCTTGCCAAAAAGGAGGAACCGGCCGAGCGTAAGGAGCCGGCTTCCGACAAGCCCAAGAGCAAAAGGCACAAGTTCCTTGACACGTATTGCCTCAATCTGACGGCGAAGGCGCGGGACGGCAAGCTCGACAATATCATCGGCCGCGAAACGGAAACCGAGCGTGTGATTCAAATTCTCAACCGCCGCCAGAAGAACAATCCCTGCCTCATCGGCGAGCCGGGCGTCGGCAAGACTGCAATCGCGGAGGGCCTCGCCCAACGCATTGTTGCGGGAAACGTCCCCTTCAAGCTGCGCGACAAGGAGGTCTATCTGCTCGATCTGACTTCTCTCGTTGCAGGAACGCAGTTCCGTGGGCAGTTTGAAAGCCGTATGAAAAGCCTTATCACCGAGATCAAGGCCTGCGGGAACATCATTCTGGTCATCGACGAGGTGCATAATCTGGTCGGCGCGGGCGATGCGGAGGGCTCCATGAGCGCCGCGAATATTCTCAAGCCCGCCCTCTCTCGCGGCGAGATTCAGGTCATCGGCGCGACGACCTTCGCCGAATACCGAAAGTATATCGAGAAGGACTCCGCACTGGAGCGCCGTTTTCAGCCGGTCACGGTCGCCGAACCGAGCATTGAGGAATCCGTATCGATCATTCGCGGCATTTCTCATTACTATGAGCTGTTCCACGGCGTACGCGTCACGCCGGAAATTGCGCGGCAGGCCGTCATTCTCTCCGAGCGGTATATCACCGACCGGTTTTTGCCGGACAAGGCGATCGACCTGCTCGACGAGGCCTGCTCCGACTTGAACCTGCATACAAAGGAAATCTCCGACCTCGCCGAAAAGCGCAAGGAACGCGATGACTATCAGCTTGAGGTCAAGATGCTCTCGGAGGATACGGAAAACGAGAACTTTGAGCGCCTTGCCACCCTCCGCAGCAGCATCTGCCGCCTCGACAGCGAAATTGCCGAGCTGGAGGCCAAGCCCGCGCCCGTGCTGACGATAGAAAACCTCGCCCGCGTGATCGAGCTTTGGACAAAAATTCCCGCCAGTAAAATTCGCGCACAGGAATATGAACAGCTCCGCTCCCTCGATCAGCGGCTCAAGCAACACATCGTCGGGCAGGACGAGGCGATTGCCGCCGTTTGCTCTGCCATTCGCCGCAACCGCGTCGGCATTTCCACGAAGAAGCATCCGGTTTCCTTCATCTTTGTCGGCTCGACCGGCGTTGGCAAAACGGAGCTGGTCAAGCGGCTGGCCGACGAGCTGTTCGACTCCGTGGACGCGCTGGTCCGGCTGGATATGTCGGAATACATGGAGCGGCACTCCGTTTCCAAGCTCATCGGCTCGCCTCCCGGCTATGTCGGCTACGACGAGGCCGGTCAGCTCACCGAAAAGATTCGCCGTAAGCCCTATAGCGTTATCCTGTTCGACGAGCTGGAAAAGGCGCATCCGGACGTGCTGAACGTCCTGCTGCAAATTCTGGACGACGGGCGCATCACCGACGCGCAGGGCCGCGTGGTCAATTTTGAAAACACCGTCATCGTCATGACCTCCAACGCAGGCTCTGACCGAAAGGACGGCTCGGTCGGCTTCGGCCGCAGCATGTCCGAGCAGAGCAAGGACAAGGCGATGAAGGCCCTGTCCGAGTTCCTGCGGCCGGAATTCCTCAACCGCGTGGATGAGATCATCTGCTTCAACCGTCTGAGCGAGGAGAATTTCCGCGGCATCGCGGCGATCATGCTGGGCGAGCTGAAGGCCAACCTCGGCGAGCGCGGCGTTGCGCTGACATGGGGCGAGAGCATCATCGACCATCTGGTCAAGGCATCCTACTCCGTCACCTACGGCGCGAGGAATCTGCGCCGCACCATCCAGCGCGAGCTGGAGGACGGCATCGCCGAGAAGATCATCGACAGCTTTGAGGCCCCCATCACCGCCATCGCGCTGACCGTCGTTGACGGAAAGGTCGTCATCACGGCAAGCTGACAGGAGGTTCTATGAGAAAGATAAAGGCGGCTTTTTTCGACATCGACGGCACGCTCGTATCGCTGAAAACGAAAGTCTGTCCCGCCGACGCAAAGCAGGCCATCGCAGATCTACGAAGCAAGGGCATTTTGTGCTTCGTCGCGACGGGCCGGTCCCGGTTTGAGATTGCGTCGGAGCATCTGCTCGACGGACTGGCATTCGACGGCTATCTTACCGACAATGGGCAGGATGCCTATGATGCCGACGGGACACTGCTCTACGGCCGGTCCATTCCCCGCAGCGATGCCGCCGCCGTGCTGGACTGGGCCGAGCGGACCGGCTGCGCCTGTTGGTTCGTCGGCGCAGAGAAAAGCTGCGTGAATTGCCATACCCCCATCGTTGCCGAGGCCATGGCGGCCATCCATACCCGTCCGCCGGAGCTCGGCGACCTGCGGCCGATGCTGGAGCTGCCGATCTACAAGATCGTCCTCTTTCAGCGGCGGGAGCAGGTGCAGGCGGTCGCCGCACTGGCCCCGAACTGCGTCATGACGGAATGGTACCCGCTGGGGCAGGACGTGATCTCAAAGGAGGGCGGCAAGCGCAACGCGATGCTCGGCGTTTTGGAGCAGTACGGCATCCAGCCGGAGGAGAGCATCGCCTTCGGCGACTCAGAGAATGACAACGAGATGCTGCGCGCCGCCGGAATCGGCGTTGCCATGGGCAATGCCGCGCCGGACACGAAGGCAGCCGCAGACTATATCACCGACGACTGTGACGAGCACGGCCTTGTCAACGCGCTGAAGCATTTCGGCGTGCTATAATAAAATTCGCGGAGATGGTACAAAACCATCTCCGCTGTTTTTCTGCTTTTTACACGTCCAAGAAGCCGTAAATTTGTCATTGCGAGTCCATAAAATGGCCGTGGCAATCTCGTGCAGGCATCTGCCAAAAGGACGTGGGTTACGGATTGCCACGTCGCTTCGCTCCGACCGGCTAGCGGAGTGGCCGCATCCGTAAGGCGGCAAAGCCGCCAACGGCTGCGACATC
>OIZL01000669.1_pt1 | contig 23413 bp, 25 predicted proteins | sample 1588541 | NCBI WGS metagenome assembly OIZL01 (sample SAMN03283285) | human gut metagenome | biome: human-associated habitat; material: feces | host: Homo sapiens | place: Peru | collected 2012 | reverse complement strand
CCGAACTGCAAAACAGGTGCGGACGCATTGAAACTCGATCCGCACGAGCCTATGTGTCCATATATGGAATTTCATAACGGGCAGACTTGCACAAAATATGTGCCTGTCGAAAAAGATAACGGCTAATAGCAAACAATCTACGGACGGAGGTGTTTATCATATATACATATAAAGATTTACAGATTATGCAGAGCTGGTCGCTTGAAAGAAAAGTACGGGTTACACAGCTTCGCATAATGGAATGGTACAAGCATTTTAACGGAAAAGTTAAGGTGTCGTTTTCCGGCGGCGTAGCCGATCTCATTTCGCCCGACGCGCAGCCGCCGTTTCGCTACGGTGATCTCGGCGTGCTGCTCGGCCGCGCAATCTATCGCTCAAGGCTCTGCGCCGGGGCGTTCCTACGGGCGCAGGAAACCATCCGCGCTACCGTCATCGGTGCGGGCAGCCACGCCACGACGCTTTCCGGCAGCACGATTTTCTATGACGGCGTGCAGTTCCCGATGAAAAATCTCCCCGTCGCGGCGCTGTCGCGAGAGGATGAAGCGCTGGAGCCGGAGGAGCTGGCCCGCCGCATCCGGCAAAAGACCGCCATCGTCTGTCCCGGCGGTGAGAAAAGCGTTCTCGCGCTGGAAGGACGGCAAAGCCCGCGCTTTTCCGAGCTGTGCCGCCTTGCCGACGGCATTGCGCTGGGCCTGCAAAGCACCGCACCGCCCTACGTCATCGCCGTCCGCAGCGACATGGGCAAGGCGCTGGGACAGGCCCTCGGCACGCTCCTGCCCGGTACCGGTCTTGTCTGCCTCGACGGCGTATCGCTCCGTGACGGCGCATACCTCGACATCGGTACCCCCGTCGCCCACGGCCAAGCCCTCCCCGTCGTCATCAAAACGCTGGTCCTCTGATCCCGCGCCCACAAGCACACGTTGCAATATGGTTTGCAGTAAAATCAAAGTGCCAGCAATTAGCGGGCAAAGCCCGCTGTCCTTGCAGCGCAAGGACACAATCCCTCAGTCAGCTTCGCTGACAGCTCCCTTTACACAAGGGAGCCCTAAACCCAACGGCTCCCTTGTGTAAAGGGAGCTGGCGCGCGCAGCGCGTCTGAGGGATTGTCTTCGCGCCAAAGGCGCGAATTTCAATCCGTGCCGAAGACACACCATGTTATATTATTCACTATTCAATATTCACCATTCACTATTCACGAAATCGACACTGCCCGCCCTACGAATCGCAATTACATTCGCACCATGCAAAGGAGCTGATTCTTTGAAATTAAAAACACTGCTATTCGGAAAAACCTATGCCTTCCGGGACGTCAAGGAGGTGCTGGCCAAGGCGAACGAGGAAAAATCCGGCGACCGGCTGGCCGGGGTGGCGGCCGAAACGGCGCAGGAGCGCGTGGCGGCAAAGGTTGTCCTTGCCGAGCTGACGCTACACGATCTGCGGGAAAATCCTGTCGTCCCCTACGAAGCCGACGAGGTCACACGCATCATTCAGGACGACCTCAACGAACGCATTTACGATGAAATCAAGGGCTGGACGGTTTCGCAGCTCCGCGAATGGCTGCTGGCCGAAACGACCTCCGGCGCGGACATCCGCCGCATCTCGCGCGGTCTGACGGCGGAGATGATTGCGGGCGCGGCCAAGCTCATGAGCAACCTCGACCTCATCTGCGCGGCAAAGAAAATTCGCGTTACGGCACACTGCAACACCACCATCGGCCTGCCGGGGACGCTTTCATGCCGCCTCCAGCCGAACCACCCGACCGACGACATCGACGGCATCACCGCCTCGCTCGTCGAGGGGCTGAGCTACGGCGCAGGCGATGCCGTCCTCGGGCTGAACCCCGCCGGGGACACCGCCGAGAGCGTGAAAAAAATCCTGACGCGCTTTGACGAAATCAAGCGAAAGCACGCCATCCCGACGCAGACCTGCGTGCTGGCGCACATCACGACGCAGATGCGCGCCATCGAAGCCGGTGCGCCCGCCGACCTCATTTTCCAGTCCATCGCCGGCTCGGAGAAGGGCAACGCCGCCTTCGGCCTCGACGGGAAGCTCGTCGAGCAGGCGCGGCAGCTTGCTCTGACACAAGGCACAGCGGAGGGGCCGAACGTGATGTACTTTGAAACCGGCCAAGGCTCCGAGCTGTCCAGTGAGGCGCACCACGGCGCCGATCAGGTCACGATGGAGGCCCGCTGCTACGGCTTTGCCAAGCGCTATGCGCCGTTTCTCGTCAACACGGTCGTCGGCTTTATCGGGCCGGAGTATCTTTACGACGCGCGGCAGGTGCTGCGGGCGGGACTGGAGGACCATTTCATGGGCAAGCTCACCGGCATTCCGATGGGCTGCGACGCGTGCTACACCAACCATATGAAGGCCGATCAAAACGACATTGAAAATCTCTGCACGCTGCTGACGGCAGCGGGCTGCAACTACTTCATGGGCATCCCGCACGGCGACGACGTGATGCTCAACTACCAGACGACCGGCTTCCACGAAACGGCGACGCTGCGGGAGCTGTTCGGTCTGACGGCCATTCCGCCCTTCCAGCGCTGGCTGGAAAAAATGGGCTTCGTCGAAAACGGCCGCCTGACCAAAAAGGCCGGCGACGGCTCGGCACTGCTATGACAAGGAGGCGAAACAGATGAATCAGGAAGAATTGAAGGCCCTTGTCGCCCAGATGCTGCGCGAACGCACCGCCGCACCGGAGCCGCCCGTCAAGGCCGGCGATTACAAGCCAAGCGTCCCCGCTGCGGACGAGGGCGCGCTGCCCGACATCACAACGGTCGATCTGCGGCAGCAGTATCTCGTCGAGGAGCCGAAGGACGGCCCGGCCTTTCTCGCGCTCAAGGCCAAAACCCCAGCCCGCATCGGCCTGGGACGAGCCGGAACGCGCTATAAAACGGCGACGATGCTGCGCTTCCGCGCCGACCACGCCGCCGCGCAGGACAGTGTGTTTTCCCCTGTGCCGGAGGAATTCGCGAAGGAAAACGGCCTCGTCCCGGTGCAGACCGAATGCACCGACAAGGACGAATATCTCACCCGCCCCGACCTCGGCCGTCGCTTCGACGAGCATAACGCCAAGGTGATCGCCGAGGTCTGCAAGGGACGGCGCGTTCTGCTGGTCATCGGCGACGGACTGTCCTCGGCGGCGATTCTGGCCAACGCGCTCGACTGCGCCGCCGCCATCCGGCAGGGTCTGAAAACCTACGGCATTGACCCCGGGCAGAGCCTGTTTGTCCGCTACTGCCGCGTCGGCGCGTCGGACCACATCGGCGACCTGACGGGCTGCGAGTTGGTGTGCCTGCTCGTCGGAGAGCGGCCGGGGCTGGTCACAAACGAATCCATGTCTGCCTATCTCACCTATAAGCCCCACCGCGGCATTTCCGAATCCAAGCGGACGGTCGTTTCCAACATTCATCAGCAGGGCGTCGCGGCGGTGGAGGCAGGTGCGCACATTGCCTCGCTCATCGACCGCATCCTGCGGCAGAGGGCCTCGGGCATCGACCTGCGGGAGGGAGAGGCATGACCGGCGACCGCATCCCCGTGACCGTCCTGTGTGCGCAGCACATCGCAAATATTTCCGAGGGGCTGCGCAAGTCCCTGCGGCTTCCGGCGCACTGCCGCTCGGTCGCGCTGCTGTCCACCGACTGCGACGACGCGACCTATATCGCGCTGGACGAGGCGACGAAGAAGGCCAACGTCGAGGTCGTCTACGCCCGCAGCCTGTATGCCGGCGCGGCCAACGCCTCGACAAAGCTGGCCGGTGAAGTCATCGGCATCCTCGGCGGCGAGAATCCGTCCGAGGTGCGCAGCGGTCTGCAAGCCGCAGCGGCGCTGCTGCAAGCCATTGGCTTTCAGACCGCAAACGACGAGGGCAGCGTCGTCTGCCTTGCCCACTGCGTTTCCCGCACGGGCAGCTATCTGTCCAAGCTGGCGCATATCCCGGCAGGGCAGGCGCTGGCCTATCTCATCGCGCCGCCGGTGGAGGCCATTTACGCCCTCGACGCGGCGCTGAAGGCAGCGGATGTGAAGCTGCAATCGCTGTTCGCCCCGCCGAGCGAAACGAATTTTGGCGGCGGCCTGCTCACCGGAACGCAGTCCGCGTGCAAGGCGGCCTGCGATGCCTTCGCCGACGCGGTGCGGGCGGTGGCGGCGCGGCCCATCGATACAGGAGGAAGATTGCATGGAATTGGATAAGGATCTGCGCTCCCGGCAGGAGGCGCGAACGCTGGTCGCAGCAGCGCAGGAGGCCTTTGAAGCCCTCAAGCGCTTCGATCAGGCAAAAATCGACCGCATCGTCGATGCCATCGCCGACGCAGGCGAGAAAAACGCCGCCGCGCTGGCCAAGCTCGCCGTCGAGGAAACGGGCTTCGGCAACGAGGCGGACAAAACCGAGAAAAACCGCTTCGCCGCCCGCCGCGTGCAGCAGGCCATCGCCGGTCTGCGCACCGTCGGCATCCTGCGGGAGGACGAGCAGCGGCGCGTCTGGGACGTGGGTGTCCCCGTCGGCGTGATCGCGGGCATCGTCCCCTCGACAAATCCGACCTCGACCGTCATTTATAAATCCATGGTCGCCCTCAAGGCGGGCAGTCCCATCGTCTTTTCGCCCCATCCGGGCGCGGTAGGCTGCACGGTCAAGACGGCGCAGCTTATGGCCGAGGCTGCGGAGGCGGTGGGCTGCCCCAAGGGCGCGATCGGCTGCATCTCCACGCCGACGATGGACGCAGTAAATGAGCTGATGCACCATAAATTTACTCGCCTCATCCTCGCCACCGGCGGCAGCGCCATGGTTCGCGCGGCGTATTCCTCCGGCAAGCCCGCCATCGGTGTCGGCGCAGGCAACGGCCCGGCGTATATTCACAAATCCGCCGACATTCCCGATGCCGTCCGGAAGATCATCCGCTCGAAAACCTTCGATAACGGCACGGTCTGCGCCTCGGAGCAAAGCGTCATTTTGGAGCAGTGCTGCGCCGAGCGCGTGAAGGAGGAATTTCTGCGGCAGGGCTGCTATTTTCTCTCCACGCAGGAGGCAGGCAGGGTCGCGGCGCTGCTGCTGCGCTGCGACGGCTCGATCAACCCCAAGGTCGTCGGCAAAACGGCGTTTCAGGTTGCGCAGATGGCGGGCGTTTCCGTGCCGCAGGAAACGCGGGTGCTGCTGGCGCACGAAACGGAGGCAGGCCCCACGCGCCCCTATTCGCGGGAAAAGCTCTGCCCCATTCTGGCCGTGTTCGTCGAGCGCGACGAGAAAACGATCTTAAATCGTGTCTGCGAGGTGCTCTATGGCGAGGGCGCGGGGCATACCTTCTCCATCCACGCAAGCGACGAGGCGGTCATCCGGCGCTTTGCGCTGGAGATTCCGGTGTCGCGCTTTCTGGTCAACACGCCGTCGGCCCTCGGCGGCATCGGCCTGAGCACCGGTCTGTTCCCGGCGCTGACCCTCGGCTGCGGCGCGGTCGGCGGCAGCTCGTCATCAAATAACATCGGCCCGCTTGACCTCATCAACATCCGCCGTGTCGCGTGGGACACGCAGAGCGGCGATATCACACCCGATTCCGCGTTCATCGAAGCGCTGACGCAGGAAATTTTGAAAAAACTGAAGCTTACGGAGGAATGAAGCAATGATTGCAAACACGAATGCCCTCGGCATGATCGAAACGCGCGGCCTCGTCGCCGCCATTGAAGCCGCCGACGCAATGGTAAAGTCGGCCAACGTCCAGCTCGTCGGCAAGGAGCAGGTCGGCGGCGGTCTTGTCACCGTCATGGTGCGCGGCGACGTCGGCGCGGTAAAATCCGCCACAGATGCGGGTGCGGCAGCAGCGGAGAAGGTCGGCGAGCTGATCTCCGTCCACGTCATCCCCCGCCCCCACACGGAGGTTGATGCCATCCTGCCGAAAGGCGGCAGCGCCGCAGGCGAGGGCTGATGCTCTACACGCTGGAAAACGTGCGGGCGGGGCTGCGGGTGCTGGACGGCAAGCGGGTATTCTACCTCGGCAAAGCCGACCGGCTCAGTCCCGCCGCACGGGACTGGCTGCAAGCGGAGAACGTCCGCATCGCCGCCCCGGAGGAGGCCAAAACGACCTACACGACCCTGCTTGGCGGCAGCTTTTCGGAAAAGCCGGAGGAGCTGACGCACCTTCAGGGCAACGTCCTCGTTCCGAAAAGCCATCCCCGCATCGCCTTTCGCGGCATGATCGACGCGCTGGAGGCGGAGCTTCTGCTGGCGCAGGAGGCTGCGGCGGGGCATGACGCGCTGATCGTGGCTTTTCAGGAAGTGCTGGATTTTGTCCGCTCGCTCATCCGCGCGGACGTGCTGGGCGAGCCGGTGAAGGAGATCCGACTCTGCGGTCTAACGGCGCAGGAGCTGCGCGAGCACAGCCATTTCCCGCAGAAATACTACGGCCAGCCGCACTTCATGCCGTCATACACGGACGGCCCAGCCATGCTGCGGCTCAACCGGCTGCGCACCGTCGTGCGGCAGACGGAGCTTGCCGCTTACCGTGCCTTTTCCGACCGCGACGGCCGGCTGGAGCGCCGCGATATCCTCCTCGCCCTCAACCGCCTGTCCAGCCTCTGCTGGATCCTCATGATCCGCCTCAAGGCCGGAAAATGCTGAACCGCCAGCGGCGGCGGGCTGAGGGCAGCCCGCCCTACAGCGGCTATCGGACTGCCATCATCGGCGGGCAAAGCCCGCTGTCCTTGCAGCGCAAGGACGCAATCCTTCCGTCAGCTTCGCTGACAGGTCTCACTGCGGCTCGGTCACCTCGCGGCTCTGACATGCCACCGGCATGTCATTCACTCCCACGAGGCCGCTTCGCTACCCTTTGCACAAGGGAGCCTTTGGCTGGTACGCACCCATAGGGCTTCCCTGTGCAAGGGAAGCTGTCAGCCGTAGGCTGACTGAAGGGTTGTTTTCGCGCCTTTGGCGCGAATTTTAATCCGTGCCGCAGGCACACCACCACTATTCACTGTTCACTATCCACTGTTCACTATTCCCCGCCTGTACACAGCTTCACCGAAGGAGGAATCATCATGGAAGCACTGGCGCAGCAGCTTGCCGCCGCAATTCAAAAACGGCTGTTCATCGAACTGGAGGCCTCCGGCCGTCATGTGCATCTGACAAAGGAGGCCGCACAGACTCTGTTCGGTCACAGCTTGACCCCTGACCGCCCGCTCTCGCAGCCGGGGCAGTTCGTCGCAAAGGAGCGCGTCAGTCTTATCACGCCGAAGGGCCGGTTCGACCGCGTCGCCGTCCTTGGGCCGGAGCGGAAGGACTGTCAGGTCGAGCTGTCGAAAACCGACTGCGTCGCCCTCGGTCTGAACGTCCCCATCCGGCTGAGCGGCGACAACAAAAACACGCCCGGCATCGTCATTGCCAACGGCGACCGCGTCGTCACGCTGCAAAGCGGCGTGATCGTCGCTCAGCGCCATCTACACATGACCCCGGAGGACGCGGAAAAGCACGGGGTCAAAAACGGCGACACCGTCCGTCTCCGTGTGCTGACCGACCGGCCGCTCGTGTTCGATCGCGTCGCCGTGCGCGTCAGCCCGGACTTCCGCACGTATGCGCACCTCGACTTTGACGAGGCCAACGCCTGCGATCTTCACAAGGGCGATCTGGGGATGATTCTATGCAGGAGGAGCTGATCGCGCAGGTCGTCCGCGAGGTGGAAAAGCGCCTTGGCCGAACACCGCCGGAAAACGACCCCCGCCCCACGGCGCTGCTGCTCGGCCGCGCCCCCGACCGCGACCTCGGCTGGCGCTACGTCAGCGAAAATTACGGCGCGGTCGTGATCGGCTCGATGAGTGCCTATGCGCTGCTGCACTTCCCGGACGAGGCCAGCCTCGACGCGCTTTTGACGGGCAGGCCGGTCTACCTCTGGGAGGGCGGGCTGGACTACCGGCGCTTTGCCCACTGCGCCAACCGGGCGCTTTGGACGCGCCTGCTTTCGGCTGAGCGGCAGCTCCGGCAATGGGGCGTGCAGCCGCTGCGAGAAAACGACCGCCATCTCGTCACGGCGCAGGAGGCCCGCCAGCGTCTGCGTGACGGTCAGGCCGTAACGGGACGCTTAACACCCCTCGCACGCGACATTCTGGAGGGCCGCCAATGAGGATCGGTACGGTACTTGGCCCGATCTGGGCGACAAAAAAATGCCCGGCGCTGGCCGGACAGATCTTTTTACGCGTTGCGACAGAAGGCGGTGAGGTCATCGCCGCCGATCGGGTCGGCGCGGGCGTGGGCGAGCGCGTCGTCCTCGTCAGCGGCGGCGCGGCACGGCTGGAGCGGCGGGACGTGCCGGTGGACGCGGCGATCATCGCAATCTTAGACGAAACGGAGGCGCGGCATGAGCGTCGATAAAATCATTTTATGGGGTATGGCGATTTTTGCGCTGCTCGGCGCGCTCGACCGCATTTTCGGCAGCCGCTTCGGCCTCGGCAAGCAGTTTGAGGAGGGCATTCTCGCCATCGGCGCGCTGTCGCTGTCGATGCTGGGCATTTTGTCCCTCGCGCCGGTGCTGTCGCGGCTGCTCAAGCCAGTTTTGGTGCCGGTTTACGGCTTTCTCGGCGCGGACCCGGCCATGTTCGCCGGCAGCGTGCTGGCAAACGACATGGGCGGTGCGCCGCTGGCCATGGAGCTGGCGCAGACGACGGAGGCCGGGCAGTTTGGCGGGCTGATCGTCGGCGCAATGCTCGGCGCGACCATCGTCTTTACCATCCCCGTCGCCCTCGGTATTATCGCGCCGGAGGACCGCCCGGCTCTGGCCAAGGGCGTGCTGGCGGGTGTGGTCACCATCCCGTTCGGCGCATTTCTCGGCGGGCTGACGGCGGGCTTTTCCGTCGGGATGCTCGTGCGCAATCTCGTTCCCATCGTGCTGTTCGCGCTTCTGGTCGCACTGGGCCTGTGGCGGTTGGAAGCGGCAATGGTCACGGGCTTTTTGTGGTTCGGGCGCTTCGTCGTTGCCGTGATCACCGTCGGCCTCGCGGCGGCGGTCTTTACGGAGCTGACCGGCGTGAGGCTCATTTCCGGCATGGCACCGCTCTCTGAGGGCGTGGAGGTCGTGGCAGGTATCGGCTTTGTACTGGCGGGCGCGTTCCCACTGGTGTTCGTGCTGACAAAGCTCCTGAAAAAGCCCCTGCGTGGGCTGGGCCGACTGCTGGGTATGAACGAAACGGCAGCGGCGGGCCTTCTCGCCAGCCTTGCAAACTCCATTCCCATGTTTGGCATGATGCGGGACATGGACGAGCGCGGCAAGGTGCTCAATGTCGCCTTCGCCGTGTCCGCCGCCTTCGTGTTCGGCGACCACCTCGGCTTCACGGCGGGCTTCGATGCGGCCATGCTCGTTCCCGTCATCGTCGCCAAGCTCTCCGGCGGCCTCTTCGCCCTACTGGCCGCCCTTCTGATTACCCGCAAACGCTAACAACAAAACCGCCCCCAACACCGAGGGCGGTTTTTGCTTTTTTTACATTATTCATTATTCATTATTCACTATTCACTATTCACTAAATCAAAGCTGCCTGCACGAGATTGCCACGTCGCTTCGCTCCTCGCAATGACAAAAGGGGGCGTTTTTGCACAAACGGCGTACCGGTCAGCTCCGGTACGCCGCTATTTAAAATGACTTATACGTTAAACAGGAAGTTGACGATATCTCCGTCCTTCATGACGTACTCCTTGCCCTCGCTGCGAACCAGCCCCTTGGCCTTCGCCGCGCTCATGGAGCCGCAGGCCTTGAGGTCGTCGAAGGCGATGACCTCGGCGCGGATAAAGCCGCGCTCGATATCGGTGTGGATTTTTCCCGCGGCCTTCGGGGCCTTGCTGCCGCGGACGATTGTCCAGGCATGAACGTCGTCGGGTCCGGCGGTCAGGAAGGAGATATAGCCCAGCAGGTCATAGGAGGTTTTGATCAGACGGTCAAGGCCGCGCTCGGTCAGGCCGAGGTCCTCCATAAACATGGCGGCTTCCTCGTCGTCCATATCGAGGATATCCTCCTCAAACTTCGCCGCGACAGGCAGAACGGCCGCGCCCTGCTCGGCGGCAAGCTCGCTGAGGGCGAGGAACTGCGCGTTATTGCGGTAGTCGGCCATGCCGTCCTCGTCGAGGTTGGCGGCGTAGATAATGGGCTTGACGGTCAAAAGGCCGCCGTCCTGTAAAATGTCCTTGTCCTCGTCGGTGAATTCAAACGAGCGGGCGGGCTTACCCTCGGACAGATGGGCCAGCAGCGCCTGACACATCTCGGCCTCGCGTTTATATTTCTTGTCGCCGCCCTTGAGGTTCTTGTTTGCCTTGTCCAAACGGCGCTCGACGACCTCCATATCCGACAGGATCAGCTCCAGATCGAGCGACTCGGCATCGCCCCGCGCATCGGCGGGCGAGGTGAACAGCAGATCGTTATCAAAGCAGCGCACGACGTGTACCAGCGCGTCGGTCAGGCGGATGTTTTGCAAGATCGCGCTGGATTTACCACCCTTGCTCACGCCCGCAACATCAACAAAATCGATCGAGGCCGGAGAATATTTCTTCGGCTGATAAAAATCATACAGCCAGTCCAGCCGCTCGTCCGGGACCTTGGCCTGCCCGATGTTCGGCTTGGCGGACGTGCTGCCGTAGCTGCTGGTTTCGGCCTTGGAGCCGGTCAGCGCGTTAAAAAGCGTAGTCTTGCCCACATTCGGCAGACCGACAATACCTAATTTCATGGATATTTATTCTCCTTTGTGCGTTCTTTCCGTGCTTTTCATCATATCACACGGCGCTGCATTTCTCAAGGCGTTGCGGAAAACTTTTTTGACGGTTCAAAGTATTTTCGCAGTGGAAATTGGTCGTAAAACGTCCAGTGCTTCTCGTAGAAGGCCGAAAAACGCCCGATCACCCAGCCGTTGACCAGAGCGCAGACGACCGTCCCCCAGTTCACGCCCACAAACTGCCCAAAGCCGAAGGCCAGAAAGCTCAGCGTGACGCCCGTCAGGCAGCTCACGCAGTCGTAGACGGTCTTAAAGCGGTTGATGTTTCGATGGAACCGCGCGGAAACCTCCTTCACGAACAGCTCATAGACCTCCGGTGAAATATACGTATGGAACATCGCCGAAACGCCCGCCGCCGAAAACAGCAGACCCAGCACGTAATAAATCGCCCGCAGCCAGACGGCATTCGCCGGAAGCAGCCCGCCCAGCAGCATCAAGCCGTCCAGCACGAAGCCGTAGACCACCGCCGTGACGAAGGAAAACAGATACGACACCCGAAACCGCCGCAGCACCAGCAGCATCGCTGCCAGCAGCACCGCCTGTAGGCAATACTCCGCCATACCGAAGGTGAAAAACGGCCACGTCGGCGACAGCCAACGGTACACCAGATACGCCGGGGCCACAATCATCGACACGCCGAAATCCGCCTTCTCCATCAGCACAACGCCCAGCGCAACAAACACGATGCCGAACACATAGGCAAGCTCCGTGCGAAACCCTCTCTTTTTCATACGTTCCCTCCCGTAAAGAATGAGCCTCTCCCGTTTGATACAGAAACGGGAAAAGCTCATGATGCTTTATGCTTCGATGTTCACTCCGCGCGGCGGCGGTTATAGAGCTTGGCGAGGCCGCCCTCGCTGGTTTCGCGGTAGCTGGCACTGAGGTGATGGCCGGTTTCCTTCATCGTACGAACAACCATGTCGAAGCTGATATTTCTTGTGCCGCACAGCAGGCTGGACAGGTTAAACGCGTCCATCGCCCGCTTGGCCGCAACGGCGTTACGCTCGATGCACGGGATCTGCACCAGACCGCAGATCGGGTCGCAGGTCAGACCGAGCTGATGCTCCATGGCGATCTCGGCGGCGTATTCCGTTTCGGCGATGGTCATATCCTTCAGCGTACACAGCGCCGCAGCGGCCATTGAGGTCGCCGTACCGATCTCCGCCTGGCAGCCGCACTCCGCGCCGGAGATGGAGCCGTTGCGTTTGACCAGTGCGCCGATCAGGCCGGCGACGGCCAGGGCCTGCAATATTTTCTCGTCGGGCAGTCCGTGCCGCTCCTGCATATACAGCAGCACCGACGGCAGCACGCCGCACGAGCCGCAGGTGGGCGCGGTCACGATCGTGCCGTTATCGGCGTTTTCCTCCGCGACAGCGTAGGCATACGAGCAGATCAGGCGCAGCTCGCGCACCTGCGGCAGCTCATTGGTCTTTTCATGGTCAAACAAGAGCTTTGCCTTGCGCTGCACATTCAGTCCGCCGGGGAGGATGCCCTCGGCGTGCAGTCCAATCGTGACCGAGCGTTTCATCGCCCGCCAGACCTCGGCGAGGAAGTCCCAAATTTCAACGCCCTCGTTCAGCTCCACATATTCGCTGAGCGTAATGTAGCGCCAGGAGCAAAACTGATGGATTTCGGCGAAGGAGTTTTCCGGGTACACGTCATCCGCCTCCTGCTCCTCCTCGCCCTCGATGACAATATCGCCGCCGCCGATGGACAGGACGCGCATCTTGCCGATGCCGTTGCCGTCCTCGTCGAGGGCGAAAAAGTCGAGCGTGTTCGGGTGCGGCAGCGGCTCCTTGGAATAGTCGCAGAACTGGACCTCTGTCTTGCTCTTGCCCAGGACCTCATACAGCACACGGTCGGTACCGTGGCCGCGGCCGGTCTTACTCAACGACGCATACAGCCGCACACAGTAAGATGTCGCATCGGGATAGCGCTCCAGAAAAATTTTCGCGGCGCGTTCCGGCCCCATCGTATGGGAGCTGGACGGACCTTTGCCGATCTTATATACATCGCGAATCGATTTCATTCGTATCGCCTCTCTGTTTTTCAGTAGTCATACAGGGACATTATATCATGCGTACGCAAGAAATACAATGCCGAAATCAATTTTTCGCCGCCGCTTCAAGGGAAAGCTCCCCCGCGAGCTTGAACAGCGCGTCGGCCAGCACGGTTTCCAGCGGCAGACCCGCGTTTTCCGCCACGCGGCGATAGAACGCGGCGACGATCGGATCGAGTAAAATATGAACAGAGATCAAAAAAATCCCCCCTTGACGATTCTCTTCCCCATCCTATGGCGAGGGCTTGACAGACGTGATAAAATGCTTATAATGAGTATCATTCGGGACAAGTGCCCCGCAAACAGAAAGGGTGGAAAACGTGGCAAAAGAAAAAAAGGTTGAACAGATCACGGATATGGAGGTCGATTTCGCCCAGTGGTATACCGACGTGTGCACCAAGGCAGAGCTGATTGACTATTCGTCCATTAAGGGCATGTTCATTTACCGTCCCTACGGCTATGCCATTTGGGAGAATATTCAGAAGCTGATGGACGCGGAGTTCAAAAAGACCGGCGCGGAAAACGTCTATATGCCGATGCTGATTCCCGAATCTCTGCTGCAAAAGGAAAAGGATCATGTCGAGGGCTTCGCACCGGAGTGCGCGTGGGTCACGATGGGCGGCAGCGAAAAGCTGGAGGAACGCTACTGCATCCGTCCGACCTCGGAAACGCTGTTCTGTGAGCATTTCCGCAACGTCATCCAGTCGCATCGCGACCTGCCGAAGATGTACAACCAATGGTGCAGCGTCCTGCGCTGGGAAAAGACCAGTCGCCCGTTCCTGCGCCACCGCGAGTTCCTCTGGCAGGAGGGCCACACCATGCACGCCACCGCCGAGGAGGCCAAGGAAGAAACCGAGCGGATGCTCAACGTCTACGCCGACTTCTGTGAAAACGTGCTTGCCATGCCCGTCACCCGCGGCCAAAAAACCGAGAAGGAAAAGTTCAACGGCGCCGAGGCGACCTATACGATCGAATGTATGATGCACGACCGCAAGGCTTTGCAGGCCGGTACGTCCCACTTCTTCGGCGACGGCTTTGCCAAGGCGTTTGATATCACCTTTACCAACAAGGAAAACCAGCGCGTCCACCCGTTCCAGACCTCTTGGGGTGTTTCCACCCGTCTGATCGGCGGCATCATCATGACCCACGGCGACAACAACGGTCTGGTCCTGCCCCCGAAGATCGCCCCCATCCAGATCATCGTCGTTCCCGTTGCGCAGCATAAGGAAGGCGTGGTCGAGGCGGCAACGGCCCTTTGCGACCGGCTGACCGCTGCGGGCTTCCGCGCAAAGCTCGATACCTCCGACAACAGCCTCGGCTGGAAGTGCGCCCAGTATGAGATGAAGGGCGTTCCCCTGCGCGTCGAGCTTGGCCCGAAGGACATCGAGCAGGGCCAGTGCTGCATGGTGCGCCGCGACAACCGCGAAAAGACGTTCGTTTCCCTGACGGATGCCGAAGCCGTGGCCGCTGAGCTGCTGCAAAAGGTCCACGACGGCCTGTACGAGCGCGCCAAGAAGAACCTCGACGAGCATACCTATGCGGCTCACTCGCTGGAAGAGGCCAAAAAGCTGCAAGAGGAAAAGGGCGGCTTCATCAAGACCATGTGGTGCGAGGACGAGGCCTGCGAGCTGAAGATGAAGGAAGTCGCCGGTATGACCAGCCGCTGTATGCCCTTCGCGCAGGAGCATCTCGACGACGTGTGTCCCATCTGCGGCCGCCCCGCAAAGAAAATGATCTACTGGGGTGTCGCGTACTGATATCCGGTATATAAAAATGTCAGGCAGTCAACGACTGTCTGACATTTTTTTGCACTTTTCCGCACAGTCCGCGCAGCAGCCGCTACAGCCCCTGCTTTTGTGCCGCCGCAGGAAAACGACCGCACCCACAAGCCACAGCGCCACAAGCGCCACGATCAAAATCTCCGGCCAACTCACAGCAGGCACACCAATTGATAGACCCCAAAGGCGGCGATCCATGCGATCAGGCACTGGAACACAGCGACGCAGGGCCCACGCCAGCGCCCGCCCAGCTCCCGGCCGATTGCAGCCGTTGCAGCGACGCAGGGGGTATAGAGCAGCGTAAAGGTCAGGAAGCTGATTGCCGAAGCAGTCGTAAACAGCGCCGGCAGACCGAGCGCCAGATCCTCGGTATGGATCAGAATGCCAAGCGTACTGACCACGGCCTCCTTCGCCGTAAAGCCGGTGATCAGCGCGGTGGAAATGCGCCAATCGGTGAAGCCGAGCGGACGGAATACCGGCGCGAGGAATTTGCCGATCATCGCCAGCAGGCTGTCGGCGCTGTCGGTCACGAAATTCAGCCGCGCATCAAAGGATTCCAGGAACCAAATTACCAGCGTCGCAACGAAAATGACCGTAAACGCCCGCTGCAAAAAGTCCTTCGCCTTGTCCCAGAGCAGCATTGCCACGCTTTTTACCGACGGCATCCGGTAGTTCGGCAGCTCCATGACAAACGGCACGGGGTTGCCGCGGAACACCGTCTTGTTCAGCAGCAGCGATACCAATACACCCAGCAGCATCCCGCCGAAGTACAAAATGCCCATCGTCAGGGCCGCATACTGCGGAAAGAACGCCGCAGAAAAGACCGCATAGATCGGTATCTTTGCCGAGCAGGACATAAACGGCGTCAGTAAAATCGTCAGCCGCCGGTCGCGGGCCGAGGGCAGCGTTCGCGTCGCCATCACAGCCGGGACGGTGCAGCCGAAGCCGATAATCATCGGCACAAAGCTCCGGCCGGACAGGCCGATGCGCCGCAGGAGCTTGTCCATCACAAAGGCGACGCGCGCCATGTATCCCGTATCCTCCAGAATGGACAAGAAAAAGAACATAACTACGATGATCGGCAAGAAGCTCACCACGCTGCCCACACCGGCAAAAATGCCGTCGATCACAAGGCTGTGGATGACAGGGTTGATGCCATAGGCGGTCAGACCCGCATCCACGACGGCGCTGAGCCTGTCGATGCCGAGCGCCAGCGCATCCTGCAAAAATGCGCCGACAACGTCGAACGTCAGCCAGAAAATCAGCAGCATGATGCCGAGGAACACCGGCAGCGCGGCATATTTGTTCGTCAGCACCCGGTCGATGCGCACCGAGCGCAGATGCTCCTTGCTCTCATGGCACTTTACGACAGTTTTTTCGCACAGGCGTTCGATATAATCATAGCGCATGGAGGCGATTGCGGCATTACGATCCAGTCCGCCCTCATCCTCCATCTGCACAATGCTGTGCTCGAGCAGCTCTCGTTCGTTCTGGTCGATGTCCAGGCGGCGAATGATGTCCTCGTCGCCCTCGATCATCTTCGTCGCGGCAAAGCGGCGGGAAATTCCGGCGTTGCGGGCGTGGTCCTCGATCTGGTGCGACACAGCGTGGATACACCGGTGGACCGGGCCGTCGTCGCAGAAGTCCACGCGTTTGGGCAGGCGTTTGCCCCGCGCCTCCTGCACCGCCTGCTCGATCAGCTCGTCGATGCCCTCGTTTTTCGCCGCAACGATCGGCACGACCGGAATGCCCAGCTCGTCGCTCATGCGATTGATGTCGATCGTCCCGCCGTTGCCGCGCACCTCGTCCATCATGTTCAGCGCCAGCACCATCGGGATCTGTAATTCCAAAAGCTGGAGCGTTAAGTAAAGATTGCGCTCGATATTCGTCGCGTCAACGATGTTGATAATCCCGTCCGGATGGCGGTCAAGAACGAAATCTCGCGTAACGATCTCCTCGGCGGTGTACGGCCGCAGAGAGTAAATGCCCGGCAGATCCGCGACCTCACAGTCCTTCTTGCCGCGCAGCAGGCCGAGCTTGCTGTCCACAGTCACGCCGGGGAAGTTGCCGACGTGCTGATTTGCGCCGGTCAGTTGATTAAACAGGGTGGTTTTTCCGCAATTCTGGTTGCCCACCAAGGCGAACATCACTTCTGCTTCACCTCCGGCAAAATCTCGATCTGTGCCGCATCGTCCAGCCGCAGCGTCAGCTCATAGCCGCGCAGGCGAATCTCCATCGGGTCGCCCATCGGCGCAATTTTTTGCACCGTAACCTTTGTGTTGGGAATCAGTCCCATATCCAGCAGGCGGCAGCGCAGCACGCCCTCGCCGCCGACGGCGGTAATCACTCCGCTTTGTCCGACCGGTAATTCTTTTAATGTCATATGCCCTCCAAGTTAGCTCTGGTTAACTTTCGGGAAGAGTATACCACCGAACCGCAGGGTCTGTCAAGTCAAGCGGGAGGAAAAAATAAATCCGGCCGAAATTGGCCGGATTCGTTTGATGATTTGGTATGCATATTACAGCGGCTCGTCCATGAGCCGGTCGAATTCGGCTGCAACGCGATCGAAGTCCTCCTCCGGGATGTCGATCAGCTCGAAGTCGTCGTCCGTCGGGGCATAGATGTACAGATACACGTCATCCGAGCCGTCGAAGGCCTCCAGCGCGATGTACTGCTTGTCGTCCAGATCGAACACGCCCATAATGCCGCATTCAAAGCTCTCGCCGTCGTCAAATTCCAGATTGATGATCTCGTCGTCAGAATACTGTGCACGCTTATCTTCCATTTTTATTTTCCTCCTTGAAAATATCGTCTAAAAATTGCCGGTAGGCCGTCGGCAGGCCGATGCTCTGCCGCAGCCGGTCCGGGGTGAACCACGAAAATCGGTCCGGCATCGCCGCGCATTGCAGCCAGACGCCGGTCATGTGCCATTCCACATGAGTAAAAATATGCTTGCGCCGAACGGTCCGCTCGATGCCGATGGGGTGCGTTCCCCACGCGGCGGCAAGCTCCAGCGCTTCCTGCGCCGTGAGCGTTCCCTCCGTGTCAGGAAGCTGCCAAAGGCCCGCGAGCAGGCCCGTTTCCGGGCGGCGGCAGACGGCGAGCGCCTCGCCGCAGCGCAGCAGGAGCACCGTCCGATCCTCGACCCTGCGGGGCCGTTTTTTCGCCTTGACCGGGTAGAGAAGCTGCTGTCCCTGCGCTTTGGCGCGGCAAAGGCCGGCCAGCGGGCAGCATTCGCACAGCGGTGCGCCGTTCGGCAGGCAGACCGTTGCCCCCAGCTCCATCAGCGCCTGCGTGAAATCGCCGCAATGCCCGGCGGGATAGACCGCCGAAAGCAGCACGGCAACCCGTTTTTTCGTCTTTTCCTCGCCGATCGGCGCGTCAGAGGCAAGGTAACGGCTATAAACCCGCAGCACGTTGCCGTCCACCGCCGCCGTCGGCTGCTCAAAGCAGATCGAGCAGATCGCACCGGCCGTATAGGCCCCGATGCCGGGCAGGGCCAACACCTCGGCGTAATCCTGCGGAAACGCGCCGCGCTTCTCGATCTCCTGCGCCGCCCGCTGCAAATTCCGCACACGGGTATAGTAGCCCAGTCCCTCCCAGAGCTTCAAGAGCTGCTCCTCCGGTGCGGCGGCAAGGGCCGTGACCGTCGGCAGCGCCTGTAAAAACCGCAGATAATAGCCGCGTACCGCCTCGACCCGCGTCTGCTGGAGCATGATCTCCGAGAGCCAGACGTGATACGGCTCCCGATCCTCGCGCCAAGGCAGCGTCCGCCGGTTCGCGGCGAACCACGGCAGCAGCAGCTCGGGCAGCAGCGCCAGCAGCGCCTCGTCCGTCATGCCTTCTTCTCCGGCGTGGTGCGGCGGCGGCGTTTGCGGCGGCGCGGACGGAGATTCTGCGCCAGCTCGTCGAATCTCTTTGCCGCGTCCGACGCGCCCTCATAGATCATCCGGCTGACACGCAGCGTGCCGTCGTTGTCCTTTTGCAGACGGATACGGATGAGATAGCGTCCATGCTCCGGGCATTCGGCCATGGTCATATAACGCCGTCCCTCCTGTGAAATCCACGCGCCGTTCGGCATGGCCGCGCCGCACTGCGGGCAGTGGCTTTTCAGCTCGTTCATTGCGTTCATCGCCACGGAGTGATCCGCATAGCCGCGGTACACCGACCGGCTGATGCAGCCCTCCGGCGGCGCGCCGTGGAAGCCGTTGACGTGGCTGTCGAGCGCCTTCTGATATTCGGCAACGCCCTTCTTGAGGTCCAGCTTCGTGCAGATGAGCGCGGTATGGTACGCATCACCCAACGCGTCATGGGCCGGGCGGCTCGGCTTGATGCCCAATAGCTCCATTGCCGAGGACAGCGCCTTCTGCGACGTACCGCAGCCGGTCTGCGCATTGAAGAACATCTGCGCATTGTACCAGTGGTGCACCCAGTCCGGGTCGCCGTCGTAGAGCAGAATATTGTCCTCTAAAATTCGGATATCGTCAAAGCCCCAGGTCAGGAAAATGCACTTCCCGCCGATCCACGTGCGGAAGCGCTCGATGGCCTCCGGGAACGGCAGGCCCTGCTCCTTCAGGACCGAATCGCGCAGACCGGTCAGCTTGGAAACGCGGCTGTTGAGCTTTTTATAATACTTTGGGCGGACCAGAACCTGAAATTCATCGGCGATTTTGCCGTTTTCCGTGATACGGACCGCGCCGATCTGAATAATTTCTCCATGGATTTGGACCGGCAGCACCTGCCGCGCCGCATAAGACCCCGGCCAGGGCTGGTTCCATTCCATGTCCAAAACGATATACTGCATTCCGGTCGCTCCTTTCCGATGCTCTTTATAGCATACCATACTTTTTCCTGCCGCGCAACTACGGGTTTGACTTTTCCGGGCGAATGTATTATGATTAGTGCAAAATAGGAGGTGGATTTTATGATAACCATCCGCAATGAAGGTATTTTTTATCAAAACGGGCTGCCGGTCCCGGCGGCGGGGGCCGCATTTGACCCCGACGAGGGCCGGAAGCGCACCATGACCTACGGCATTCTGACCGCCCACAACACCTCCGGCGACGACCGGCGGCTGAAGCTGCGGTTTGACGCAATGGCATCCCATGACATTACCTATGTGGGCATCATTCAAACGGCGCGAGCCTCCGGATTGGAGCGCTTTCCGCTGCCGTACGTGCTGACGAACTGCCATAATTCCCTCTGTGCCGTCGGCGGCACGATCAACGAGGACGATCACATCTTTGGCCTGTCCGCGGCCAAGCGCTACGGCGGCGAATTCGTCCCGGCGCACCAGTCCGTCATTCACAGCTATATGCGCGAAATGTACGCGGGCGGCGGGCGGATGATCCTCGGCTCGGACTCGCACACCCGCTACGGCGCGTTCGGCACGCTGGCCATCGGCGAGGGCGGCCCGGAGCTGGTCAAGCAGTTGCTGGAAAAGACCTATGACATCGCCTATCCCCGCGTGGTCGGCGTGCATCTGACCGGCAAGCCCCGTCCCGGTGTCGGCCCGCAGGACGTGGCGCTGGCGATCATCGGCGCGACCTTCCATGCCGGAACGGTCAAAAACAGCGTCATGGAGTTCTTCGGCGACGGCATCGCGCAGCTTGCGATGGACTACCGCTGCGGCATCGACGTGATGACGACGGAAACGGGCTGTCTGTCCTCCGTCTGGCAGACGGACGAAACGGTGCGCCACTGGCTGGCCGCGCACGGACGGCAGGAGGCTTACCTGGCGATGGCCCCGCAGGCCGGCGCGTACTACGACGCGCTGATCGAGGTTCCGCTCGATCGTGTGGAACCGATGATTGCTCTGCCGTTCCATCCCTCGAACGCCTACACCATCCGCGAGTTCAACGAAAATCTGACGGATCTTCTGCATGAAGTAGATCAGCGCACCGTTGCCGCGCTTGGTTTACATAATGCGCCGGATTCGCTGCTGAAAAAGGTCCACGGCGGCAAATTCTACGCCGATCAGGGCGTGATTGCCGGCTGCTCCGGCGGCACGTTCCAGAACCTGACCATGGCGGCGCAGCTTCTCGGCGGCAAGCCGCTGGGCGACGGCGCGTTCTCACTGTCCTGTTACCCTGCCAGCCAGCCGGTCATGATGGAGCTGTTGCGCACCGGTGCGCTGACGAAGCTGATGGAATCCGGCGCTTCCGTCCGCAGCGCCTTCTGCGGACCGTGCTTCGGCGCGGGCGACGTCCCGGCCAACGGCGCGTTCTCCATCCGCCATTCCACGCGCAACTTCCCCAACCGCGAAGGCTCCAAGCCCGCCGAGGGCCAGGTCGCCTACGTCGCGCTGATGGACAGCCGCTCCATCGCCGCCTCCGCGTTGAACGGCGGCGCGATCACCCCCGCGACGGAGCTGGCCGAGCTGCTGCCGGAGCCTGCGGAGCTGGAATATCATTTTGACGCGACACCTTACCGCCGCGTTTACCACGGCGTCGGCAAGCCCGACCCGGCGCAGCCGCTCGTCTACGGCCCGAATATCGCCGACTGGCCTGCGCAGATCGCGCTGCCGGAGCATCTTTATATTACCGTCGCCTCGGCAATCTACGACCCGGTCACGACGACCGATGAGCTGATTCCCTCCGGCGAAACATCCTCCTACCGCAGCAATCCCCTGCGCCTGAGCGAGTTTGCTCTGAGCCGCAAGGATCCGGATTATGTCAACCGTGCGAAGAAAATTCGCGCAGTGGAGGAGCAGCGTCGCGCAGGCCGCCCGCTGACCGACCCGGCCCTCGCCGCCATCGACCCGAAAACGACGGGCTTCGGCAGCGCCGTAATGGCCATTCGCCCCGGCGACGGCTCTGCCCGCGAGCAGGCCGCCTCCTGCCAGCGCGTTCTCGGCGGCGTGGCAAACTTCTGCGAGGAGTACGCGACGAAGCGCTACCGCAGCAACGTCATCAACTGGGGTATGTTACCCTTCACAATCGAAAATATTGCGCAGTATCACATCCAGCCCGGCGACCGGATCTATGTTCCGAACATCCGCACTGCGCTGGAGGACGGCGAGGAGGCCGTCCCCGCACAGCTCTGGCACGGCGACCACAGTATCCAGCTCACGCTCCACCTTGGCCCCCTGACCCGCGAGGAGCGCGACATCATCCTCTCCGGCTGCCTCATCAATTACTACGCAAAGCGCTAAAAAATGAGTCCCCGGCGGAGCACCAACGCTCCGCCGGGGAATCGTTTCCTTTCAATGCAGCAGATAGCTGAAACCAAGCAGCAGATACAACGGCGCAAAGCAGTAAACCATGAACATTTCGTCGTGCGGGATTTTTTCATGGAAGCCCTTCGTGAGATGCAAAAATTCGCAGCAATACGCCGCCATGCCCAGCAGATATGCGGCAAATTTCAGCGCTCCGTTGCTGTGGTCAAACAGGATGGACACCAGAAACAGGACCGTCGCCGCCAAGACAAACAAATTCCGCAGCAGCAGCCCCAGCTTCATGGAAAAACGGTGCAGTGCTTTCTTTTTTTCTTCCTGCATACGAGTCGTTTTCTCTCTCCTTATGCCTGCATCGCGGCGATAACCTCGTCGATGGTGCTGTAAACACGGTTGTCAGCCAGCCCGCCGACGAAGTTATTCAGGCGATACGTTTCGTTATAGTAATTCCGCACGTCGCTCTTATAGAGCACCAGCTTCTTGCCGAGGCCATAGCCGAGGCCGATCTCGGCAGCCGTGCCGGAGTCGATCTCGATGCCGTTGCAGTTGACCACAAGGTACTCCGCCAGTCGAATCGCCTTCAGGTCCATATAGAAGCAGCCCGCCTTGACCAGCTCGCTGCTCTTGTTCGTAATGACGATCTCCTGCGGCAAAAACGTCGTATACCCCAGCGCGCGCAGGCGGTCGGAATTGCGCTGATTCGTGTAGCGGTCGCCCTCGTTAAAGAGCGGCCCCGCCATGTAGACCGGCGTTTTTCCATCCTCGTAAGGGTTCATGTATTTGTCCAGCGCAGCAACAGTCTCCTCCTCCGTAATCTCCTGCATCCCGTCGCGGAACGGGAAGCCCTCTGTTCCGTACTTTTCCGCAAACACCGGATAACAAACGCCCTCGCGCTCATAAACCGCAAACAACGGGTCGGTATCGCTGCCCAGGTAATACTTCATAAGAAATCCCCCTTCTATCGAATTTGTTTTATCAATAAATTGATTGTATCAGCCCACCCCAATAAAGTCAACGCCCGATTTCCTCCCCCCCGCAAATAATGTGGGGCATCTGCGATGCGCAAGCTGGAAAATGTGCCGGGTGTGTGATATAATGATGCTGACAAATTGAACTTGACAAAGGAGTGCGATGATATGAAAAAAACGATGGGCTTGATAGCCTTGCTGATTCTAATGATGGGGCTGTTCGGATGCAACGGAAAAACGGTCAATATCGACTTTCCTTTTGAAGTTGGAGATGTCGAAAATATTGAAGTGTATCGCTACGCAGGAGTACCTGTATCTGCAGAAAAGAAAGTAGTTGTTGCAGCAACTGACATAGCAAACTTGTATGATAGGTTTGAGGCCTTATCATTAAAAGAAAAACAAGTTGAGGAAACCGCTGGGGCAGACGTGACCAGTTTTCGGTTTAACCTTTCGGATGGGACAAGCTACGAACTGATCTATGTCTGTAATGGAGTCAAAAACGGAAAGCTGAAATCTTTCACGGGCAATTTTGAATACTTTACAAGTTCAGATATCGGTTCCTATTGGTCCGATATTGACCTTGAAGCAGTACCGGTTGAAGAAAGCGAATTGCCAAAGCAGCCCGACTAATACTGATTCCTGATTAAAATATTTCATCAAGAATCCCGTGTGCTATGCACACTCGCATCGTGCGAATGCA
>OIZL01000667.1_pt1 | contig 23452 bp, 15 predicted proteins | sample 1588541 | NCBI WGS metagenome assembly OIZL01 (sample SAMN03283285) | human gut metagenome | biome: human-associated habitat; material: feces | host: Homo sapiens | place: Peru | collected 2012 | reverse complement strand
GGGCCGATGTGGGCATCGGCCCCTACGCACAAGGGGAAAAGGATGTGATGTTGGTTGGCGAAGCAGAAGGTGAAGCCGAAGAGCAGTCAATTACAGATCGATTTGGGTCGGCCAAATTCGGAGGCGCAGAAGCGGTTTTTTGCGTCGCGGTCGAAGTATACCGCATTCGGCGGTGCACGAGGCGGCGGCAAAACATGGTGCTCGATGCGCAAGGGCTTGGGCGGGGCGCTGCAATACCCCGGCATCAAGATTCTGTTTATCCGGCGAGAATATGAGGATTTGCGCAACTCCATCATTGAGCCGATGCTGGCGATGCTGCCGCAGGGCTTGGCGACCTACAACGCAACGCTGAACATCATCTACTTTCTCAACGGCTCGACCATCAAATTCGGCAACATGCCGGGCTACGGCGCGGCAGTCGCGGGCAAATACCAAGGCCAGGAATACGACTGGATCTTTATGGAAGAGGCGACGCAATTCACAGAGCAGGAATTTCGCGGCATGGGCGCTTGCCTTCGCGGTGTCAACGAGATTCCGAAGCGGTTCTATCTGACGTGCAACCCCGGCGGCGTGGGGCATCACTGGGTGAAGCGGCTGTTTGTGGACGGGCGGTTCAACCCGGGCGAAGACCCGGAGGACTACACCTTTATCAAGGCAACCGTCGAGGACAACGTTGACCTGATGGAGGCAAACCCCGACTATGTGCGGGCGCTGGAGCTGCTGCCGGAGGACATCCGCAACGCGCACCGCTACGGCGACTGGGACGCGCTGGGCGGGTCGTACTTCCCGGAATTCCGGCGGGGCTGGCACACGTGCGCCCCGTTCCGGATTCCGGACGAGTGGGCAAAGTATCGGGCGTTTGACTACGGCCTTGATATGTTCGCCTGCCTCTGGGTGGCGATCGACTTTTCCGGGCGGTGCTGGGTGTATCGCGAGTTTGCGGAAAAGGACCTGATCGTGTCCGGCGCGGCGGAGGCGATGAACGCGGCGACGACGGCAAGAGAACGAATCCAATTCACCATTGCGCCGCCGGATATGTGGAACCGGCGCAACGACACCGGCAAGACTGCCGCCGAGATTTTTATGCAGAACGGCGTCGGGATCGTGAAGGCCTCAAACAGCCGCGTGCAGGGCTGGCTGGCGCTCAAGGAGCTGCTAAAGCCGATGCCGGACGGGAAACCGGGGCTGATCATCTTTGAGGACTGCAAGGGGCTGATTGATTTTATTCCCGCCTTGCAGCACGACAATACCAACCCGACCGACTGCGCCAAGGAGCCGCACGAAATCACGCACTTGCCCGACGCGCTACGGTATTTTTCCGTGATGCGGACGATGCCGGCCATCACACAGCACGTGTTCGAGGACTACGGCGAGGAGGACGAGCGGCAGGAGGACTACGACGAGGTGATGCGCGGCGGGAAGCCGACGGCAAGCTATTTGTTTGCGTAGGGATGCGCCTGCGGGCACGGGGGGAAAACCCCTCAGTCAGCCGTTGGCTGACAGCTCCCCTTACACAGGGGAGCCTTGAACAAGGTGCGACATCGCAATGACAGGAACGAAGGAGCGGATGAAATGGCAAGTATTCGAGGGTCGGTCAAGCAGACCGACGTGAACTATTCCAAATTTCTGGGGATTTATGAAGCGCCGGACGGCGACACGCAGATGAAAAACGGCGTTTCGCCGGAGATGGAGAACTTTCAAATTACGGAGAGCTTTCACCTGAAAACGAGGCCGGGCATTGTGCCGTATAAAATCATTCCGACGGACGATCCCATCAAGGGCGCGAGATGCCGCGGGTACTTTTCGGATGAAACACTGGAAATCGCGATTTTTGACAATACGGTATACCGGCGGCTGTTTTCTGCGAACACGACAACTTCCGACGGGTGGGTGTCGCTCGGTGAAATATACTTCCCGCCAATCCATCGGCGGCCCTTCAACGGCAGGCCGAGCGACGCGTCCATCTTTGCTTTCGGCGACCGGTATTACATTATTACTGGCAGAAGGTTCTACTGGTGGGACGGCAGGTCGGCTGCGGTTTCTGAGGTAGTCGGATATGTCCCGCTGGTCGTGACCGGCGCGGCACCGAGCGGCGGCGGCACAACGCTCGAGCGCGTGAACCTGCTGACGAACCAGCGGCGCGTGCAGTACTCCGCAGACGGGACGAGCAAGCGGTTCGTGCTTCCGGAGCAGATTGAGCGGCAGGAGGGGGAAACGCTGATTCTGTCCGTAACGGTGGACGGCGCGGCGGTGACGTGGACGGAGGTCAGCACCGAGGCGGCGAACACCTACGCGGCAGAGCTGGCGACGGCACCGGCAAAGGGCGTGAACAATGTGGAGATCACCTATCAGAACCCGCGCGTAGACGACCGTACGCTGATAACGCGCTGCTGTTACTGCGAGAAGTTCAACGGCGCGACGGATTCCAGGCTGTTTGTATACGATGGCAATAGCAACATTATTCGCTACAGCGAGCCGACGCTCTCGGGGGAGGCCACAGGCGCTTATTTTGCGGCGCTGAACGAAATTAAAATTGGGGATGCTTCTTCCCCAGTAACGGCATTACAGCGGCACTACGGGCGGCTGATGGCGTTTAAACCAGATGGCTGCTATGCGGTGGCATACGACACGCTGACGCTGCCGGACGGGACGGTCACGGCGGGCTTTTACGTGAGGACAATGCACCGTTCGCTCGGCTCGGATGCAGCCGGCCAAATCTGCGTAGTACAGAATTTCCCCCGGACGTTTTGCAAGGGCTGCCTGTACGACTGGAAGCAGACGGCGAGCTACTATCAGGACGAGCGCTATGCGAAGGTCGCATCTGAGCCGGTGCAATTCTCAGCGCAGGAGGCTGCGCCGGGGATTCTGTTTTTGTACGATGACGATGACCGGCGTCGGTTCTATCTGTTCCTGAATGACGAGGCCGGGACGGTGCTGGTCAACGCCTACGAGCAGGGCGTATGGTTTAAGTACACCGGGTTCCAGTACGTCACGGCGGCTGGACGTGGGAAGAATGGGGCGCTGGTGTTTGCAATGCAGCACGGCGGGGTGCAGGGGCTGTTCGCTCTGGATGACGCACATACCTACGATTACACACCGGTTATCTCGGCGGAAGCGGCGATCACGGGCTACACAAGGGAGCCAATCTCCTGCCGCTGGGAGAGCGGGCACATGGACTTCGGGCGGAGCAACACGCGGAAATACAGCTCGTATATCTGGGTGACGCTGAAGCCGGGGCGGCGCGTGCGGGCATGGCTGACGGCGCGAAGCGACCGGAGACCGAGCTACGCCGAGAAGCCGGTGGAAAACGCCGTGACCGGTCTGTTCGACGAGACGGATTTTGCCGACTTCACGTTTGAAACCTACGAGGTGCCGCGGGCGAGGCGGCTGAAAATCAAGGTCAAGAAATTTGTGTTTTACAAGCTCCTCATCCGCTGCGACGGAGGAGAAGAGACGACCGTGCCGGAGATCCCGGAGAGCACGGACGGGGCGGTGACGGTGCTGTCCGTTGACCAGAGAGTAAGGTTTACGAGCGATGCGAAGTAAGGAGATGACGAGATGACGACCGGACAACAGGTTTTTGACATGGCAATCCATCTGATGGATGAGCAGAACGAATCGAGCGGCGCGACACAGACGGCGGATACGAAGGAGTATCAGCTGCGGAGCGTGAATCTGATCAACATGCTGCGGCACGAGTGCTTCCCGCGCTCGGACACCTTCCGCGGCGGGGAGAACGGCAAGCGCGGCATCTGCGCAGAGATCACGTCGCTGGACGACGCGCTCGATCTCGACGACGCGGTGGCGCAGGGCGCTCTCCCCTACGGCCTTGCAAGCCGCCTTTTGCTGGGAGAAAACGACGTGCTGGCGGATTTCTTTGAGCAGAAGTTTCAGGAGATGCTGCAAAAGCTGGGCAATTCCTGCCCGGCGCAGTTTGAGAGCATTCCGCTTTACTACGGATTTTGAGAGGTGACAAACGATGGCAAACGAGAAAAAACTGATCAATGACCCGAACGAGACCGCAAAGGACGGGAACAACGCCTCGCAGAACAAGGAGCGGAGAACGCTGGACGCGGTCGTGCCGCAGTCGGGGGCGCCGAGCCTGACCACGCAGCCGGTCGCACCGCAGACAAGCATTGCCTCGGCCTCGCCGGTCAGCAGTCCATCACAGCAGAGCGCTCCGGCAAGCTATGACGCGAACACGGACTACCAAGCGAAGATCAACGAGGCGGTAGCTGCCGGAAACTACGGCGCGGCGGCGGAATATGAGCGGGCGCGAAACGCGAAGATTCAGGGGCAGGGGCTGGGCTATGACCAGACCCACCTTTACGAATCGTATCTTCCCGGCGGGAGCAATTACGTCTCCGACCTTTTGGGCAAGGTGAATCCGAACGACCCGAGCAGCATTTACGGCGCGTATCGGGAGATCATCACGCAGCCGGGGCAGGTTACGGATTTGAGCGAGTATCTGCGGCAGATGTACGACGCAAATCTGAAGGCGCAGAAGGCAGGGCTGGAGCAGGAATACGCCGGGTACAATGAGGCCCTCGACGCACAGGCGAAGAAGGCGGAGGAAGCGGCGCAGCAGAACATGACCCGCACAGCGGTGGAATCGCAGCAGGCGCAAAAGGCATGGGCTGAGGCACAGATTGCCTACGGTCTTTCCAGCGGCGCACAGGGACAGGCGGCACTGGCTCGCAGCAACCAGCTCCAGAGCGACGTGACGGCGATCCGGACGGCACAGCAGGCGGCGCTGGCGGGCATCGAGCAGCAGCGGACGACCTACAAGCAGCAGTATGAGGCGGCGCTGCGGGAGGCAGCGGCAAGCAACGACTACCAGCGGGCGCAGGCGCTGTATCAGGAGGCGGTGCGGCAGGACGAGGCCTTGAAGGCACAGCAGGCGCAGATCAACGAATGGGCGCTGGGGTATCTTTCCAATCTCGGCAGCACGGCGAGCTATCGCGGCTCGGGCGGCGGTTCCGGTGGCTCTGGTGGCTCCGGTGGCTCTCGGCTTTCGGCGAGTGAGGTGCAAAAGCTCCGTGAGCGTGTTCTGAACGGTGACGCGGAGGGCGTGGAATACGCGCTGGGGCGGCTGGCCGTCGAAAACCCGGGAGCGCTGACCAACAGCGACTACAATTATATTTGGAACGGAAGCCAGCAGAGCACAGCCGGCGCGCCGAACGGCTACACAGGGGAAATCCCGCCGGGGCGGCAGTACGGCGGCATTGTTTCCAAGAGCCGCGATGCGCGGCTGAACTAAGGAGGGCTTATGAGCAAAAGCTGGGAAGAATATGTAGCGGAACAGCAGCAAAAGCAGAGCGCCGGAGGAGAACGGATTGCCACGGGCGCCCTGCGCCCTCGCAATGACAGAACCGGCGGTGCCTCCGGCTCCTGGGAGCAGTTCGTGCAGCGGATGCAGAGTGGCCAGCCGACGGCATCGGACAGCGCGATCTATCAGAAAAGCGGGATGGACGCGCTGCGGAAGGACGCGCACACGCTGACGGGCGGCCTGACGCATTATTTCAAAAATAAGCATACGGCAAACGCCATCGACCCGCAGTACCGGCAGAAGACGCGGGCGATGCTGGACGCGATTGCAAACGAGCGGAAATACTTCGAGTATTACAAGGACAGCTTTACGGCGGAGGATTTGCAGAAGTACACGGCGGAGCTGGATGAGTATGAGGCACAGCTCAAGGCCTATGACGGCTACTTCGGCAACGGCTACGGACGCGCGACGGACAAGAACTCCGCGATCTGGGGCTCCGGCTATTCGGCGCTGTCGAACGGGCTGACGAGCTTTGACAAGGACGTGCGCGGGCTGATGCAGGGCGGAAGGGTCGTGACCGACGAGGCCAAGACGGACTTGCAGCGGCAGCAGCAGGCGCTTTCCTCCCGGCTTTCGGCGACGAAGCGGTACATGGAACAAAACGCCGCGCTGTTTACTCCGCAGGAGCGCAAGCAGTGGCAGGATGAGTTTTCCCGGTACGAAAGCTATCTGAACGGGGTCGGGTCGTACTTAACGAGCGGGCAGCTCGGCATGACGAATCCGCTGACGGGCAAGGCTGTCCCCGTTCCGAACGGCGGGCTGACGCTCGAGCAGGACAGGCAGCAGCGCGAGGCGGTGCAGCAGAAGATCACAGACGTGATTGACAGCTTTTCCAACGCGGGCAGGCTGGGGATTACGGCGAAGAATGCGAAGGAGATTGCCGAGGGCTCCCGCAGCGGCGTAGAGCGCGGCAATCGCGAGATTGCGCGGCTGGAGCAGCAGCGAGCCGAGATGGAACAGCAGCTCAAGGCAATGCCGGATAGCGAATGGCAGGCGAAAAATGCACTGGTCCAGCAGATGCAGGAAGTGGACAGCCAAATCGAGGCAAAAAAACGGTCGCTTTCCAACATGGAGAAGCGGGCAGCGGCGGCAGAGGCAGTTCTCACGATCGACACGCGCGGGAAGGACATCCAGATGTCGATGGAGGCCTCCGTGAAGCGGCAAAAGGAGCTGGAGGCGCAGCTCAAGCAGGCCCGAATCCCGAAGGGACGGCGCGACGGGAATGAATGGGTATCGGAGCCGGTGGACGAAGCGGAGGTTGCGCGGCTCGAAAGCGAGATTGCCAAAGAAAAGCAGCAGCAGAAACTCGCCGAACGGCGGCAGAAGGAGCTTGCGGAGTTTTCGGCGGCTGCGGACTACTATAAATATTACTCGTTGAAGAACAACGAGGACTTCAAAGAGAAGTCACGCCCGCTGCCGGACGTTTACAAGTACAATCCGAAGGGCATCTCCGATTTGGAGCAATTCGGCTACCATATGGCAGCAACCTTTAACAATGTTTCGAGCGACCAATTGATGCAAGAGCCGATTTACGGCTACATCAACGCCATGCAGGGGCGCAAGGATGCCATCAAGAAGCACTACGCATACGGGACCGGCGAACGGGACAGTCTGGAAAGCTACGACTACATGACTGCCGATGAGCGGCACATCTTCAATTACCTTTGGGCCACAGAGGGGAAGGAACCGGCGATGGCCTTCCTCGACACGCTCAAGCCGACGCTGGACTACCGGCACGGCTCGGCGGATGCGGAGGAGGATAACGGCTGGCTGATTGACGACCTTTGGAATCCGATACAACGAGGGTTGCGAAGCACGGCCCGGAATGTGGACGCGTGGTTTTCCGGCGAGGAGCTTTCTACGCTGCCGTGGGAATACGAAACGGCGATCCGCGCAGAGAACGCCGGGCCGCTCGAACGGGGCGTGATCAACGCGGCTTCGAGCTTCGGCCAGATGCTTCCGGCGCTGGCGCTGGCGGCTCCGGTCGCACCGGTGGCCGGAGCGCTTGGGGCGAGCGCGACAGCGGCGGGTCTTCTCAGCGGCGGGGTAGGCGCAGGTGTAACATGGCTGACCAGCGGCGCGGGAGCGTATCAGGAGGGCCTGCGGCAGGGCATGAGCGAAGGACAGGCCCGCAGCTATGGCGTTCTTGTCGGCGCGTCTGAGGGGCTGCTGCAATTCGCGTTGAGCGGCATCCCCGGAATCAAGGGCTGGGGCGTGGAGCAATACGGCGAACGAGCCGCCGGGAAGGTCGCGAGTGCGCTCAAACGCACGGCGATCAAATACGGCGCAAGCATCGCTGGCGAGGAAATCGAAGAGCATTTGCAGAACTACCTTGAGCCGCTGTTCGTTACGATGCTGACCGGGAAGGACTATGACGCGCCGGGCTGGGATGAGTTCGTGGACACGACGCTTTCCGTATTGCTGCTGACCGGCGCGACGAACCTTGCGACTGTCGGCTCGACGCTCAAAAATGAGCGGGCCGAGGTGGAGCAGATCAAGGCGGCGCAGGCGCAATTTGCGTTGGCGGCGCTGAGCTTTGATAAGAGCAGCCCCGTATATGCGATGGGCGAAAAGGTCGCGGCGGCACTGGATAACAAAAAATTCCTGACCGGGCAGGAATTCCGCGCGATGCTGCAAGAGGCCGGGGCAGATCAGGCGACAGTCGATCGCATCAACAAGGGCGCCTTTACGGCAGAGGATGCCGAGCAGGTCGCGCAGATGGCACAGGAGGCGGCAAAGCGACTTCAAACGGAACGCTTCGAGCAGAGCTACACCGAGGGTGCCGGGGCGTGGAGCAAGGAACGCGCGAGCGCTGCGGCAGGGGTGCTATACCGCGTTTGGCGCGGCGAGAACGTGCGCAATGCCGACATTCAGAAGCTGCATCTAAACACAAAGAAGGGCGCGGAGGCGCTGCAAAATGCGCTGGGCGTGCCGGTCACGAAGGCCGGGAACAACAACGTCGCGGCGAATCAGACCTTCCGGGAGGCGGAAATGTCGTACCGGATGGCAAGAAGCACGGCGAAATACGGCGACGCGGCGATCAACTGGAAAACGCTGCCCCCGACACAGGAAAGCGCGGACGCGATCATGGTGCATCCGGAGGCAAAGACGGCACTGGAGGAAATCCGCAACAAGCCGTTCACCGGAACCTACGCCGAGCAGACGCGGCAGATCATGCAGCAGCTCAGTATCTGGTGGGCGGCAAACGCGTCGCGCTTTACGCCGGAGGCGGCGAGCATTCAGGTGGAGCGCTGGCGGGCAGAGCATCCGCAGGAAAATGCACAATTTAATATTGACAACGCCGAAGATTCGGGATATACTGAAAGCAATGGAGGTGTTTCCAATGAAAGCGACAGAATGGCTGGAGGAATGGCTGAAGGAGTTCCCGGAGGACAATTTTCTGGTAGACGAGATGCGGGAGGACGGCAAAACGGACGAACAAATCAAGTCTTTTCTGGAAGGGGTTTAAGCCAAAACCTCCAACGAGCATTTGAGCAGCGCGGCGTTGTAGCAGCGGAGTTGTATAACTTCGATGCAGACAGCGCCGCGTTTTCTGCTGCGTTGGAGGCGGCGCGGACGGCAGACGCAGACCACGGCTGGGCAGTAACGCCGCAATCCGTAGAGGACCTTCAGGGGAAAACGCTGCTCATGGATGAGGGCGGTACGATAGGCTTTGCTGTTACCGCGGACGGCGATATTGAAGCCGTGTTCAAAAACAAGCAGCTTAACCATACCCCGCACGCGATGGATGGCGTTATTCCGCAGGCTATCGCAGCGGGCGGCGTGAAACTGGATTGCTATGGGAAAGACCTTGTGCGTATTTATGAGCGCTACGGTTTTACGCCGGTTGCCCGCGTGGAGTTCAATGAACAATACGCTAACCCCGGCTGGGACGCAAGCAAGGGAACGCCATACATCTATTTCATGGTGCACAACGGCGATTCTGCGGAAACCGTCGCGGCGAATATCGGCAAGTATCCGCATATGGAGCGCTCGCAGTTGGAGAGCCTGCCGACCTACAGCAAGGAGGGCTACGACCAAGCGGCGGCGCAGCGGGACAGCCTGCTTTCGTGGCGGCAGCAGAGCGAAACGTCCGTAGGCGCTGCAAGGAGCGGATTTGATCAGTACAGTCATGCAGCCATCGAATACGGCACCATCGAGCCGGGCGAGAATCCGGCGCGGGTGGTGGATGTGCCGAAGAGCATGGACGGACAGACGCGGGTCAGCACGGCAGCGGCGCACATCATGGAATCGAAACTCGTGCCGGACAGCAGGCTGAACACGGTACAGGATTTGATCGTTTCCGGCGAGCTTTCCGATAGCGTGCGGAGTTTGGATAAGCTGTCAACCGACGCGAAGGCACTGGTTGAACGGGACATTCCCTCTGCGGTAGTCAAATTCGTCTCGGCGGTCGAGCGTGGGAGTGTTTCCGAAGCGCTCGTTGCGCGGGGCGCTCACCTTCTGAGCGTCGCCGGTGACAGCGACATGACAGCGGCGCAGTATGGGCAGCTCTACACGGCTATGGTTGATCTGCTGCGCAACACTGGCCGGGCGCTACAGGCGGCGCGGCTCGTGAAGCAGCTCACGCCGGAGGGTCGGATGCTCTGCTTGCAGCAGGCAATTCAAAACATCAACGACGCGCGGGCAGAAAATGCGCAGGCGAAAGCCGACCGAATGGCAAGGCGAAAGGAAATCCGCGAAGCGTTCCGTGATGCCGACCGGGCAGAACGGGCGAAAGACGCTGCGGTAAACAAGCAGAAAAACGCCGTCGGTTCCATATCGGAAATTGTCGTTCCGGAAGAGATGTGGCAGGCGTATCGGGAGGCGACGACCGACAAGGCGCGGGATGCCGTCATTTCCGACATTCAGAAATACGTCGCGGACCAGATCCCTTCGACGCTCTACGACAAGTGGACGGCGCTGCGGTATCTGAATATGCTCGGCAATTTCAAAACGCAGATTCGGAACATCGCTTCCAACACGGGATCGGCGCTGCTGTACACCGCAAAGAACCGCGTGAAGGCACTGGTCGAAGCACCGGTTTACGGAATTTCCAAGGCTTTGAACCGGGCAACCGACGGCAAGGTTGCGGAATACGAGCGCACTTCCCCGCTTACCCCTGCTTCTGTTGCTGACCCGATGCTTTTCGGGCAGGCATGGAAGGACTACACGCAGTTCAAGGACGAAATTCTCGGCGACACGAAGTTCAAGGAGAATCTGCGCGGGCAGTACGCAAGAGAAATCGAGGCGAAGCGCCAAATCTGGAAGCTCAACGGGCAGTGGGGCACGAAAGAGGACAGCAACACTGCGGCAAAGGCGATCCGGAAATCTGCGGAAACAGGAATGGCGCTGCTGCGCGGATATGACAAGGTAACGAGTTTTGCAATGGAGCAGGGCGACGCGATCTTCGGGCGGTTTGCCTATGCACAGGCGCTTTCCGGCTACCTTCGCGCGAATGGGGTCAAGAGCAGCACGTTTGAAAATGTCGATGCGGAGCTGATGAACCGTGCGCGGGCTTATGCCATCCAGCAGGCGCAGGAGGCGACCTTCCGCGACACGAACTTGGTTTCTACCTACGTCAGCGGCTTTGACCGCAATGCGCCAAGGGGCGTGAAAATGTTTACTCGTGGTCTGTTGGCATTCCGCAAGACACCGGCGAACATTGGCGTGAGAATCGAGCAGTTCTCCCCGCTCGGTGTGCTCAATATGTTCGCGGATATCATCGGAAAGACATCCGGCTTTGACATCAGCGGCAACGACATTGTGGAAGCGGCGTCAAAAACACTGACCGGCACGGGGCTTCTCTACGCGGGCTTCCTCGCGGCGGCGAACGGGCTGATCCGCGGCGCGGGCGGCGACGACGACAAGGAGAAAACGCTCGACGAGCTGGCAGGCAAGCAGGACTATTCCATCAAAATCGGTGGGAAATGGTATGACATTTCGTGGCTGGCGCCGTCGTCCGTGCCGTTTTTGATCGGCGCGAACATCTTCGACATTTCCGAGCGCAACAACGACCCCGGCTTCATCGAGGCGCTTCTGTACATCACTGACCCGATGATTAAAACGTCGATGCTTTCCGGTCTGAACGATGCCATTGACACGATCAAGTGGTCGGATGCTCCGCTGGAGGATATGGTTATTACCAATCTATTCGGCTATCTGACGCAGGGGCTTTCCAACTCCCTGATCCGGCAGGCGGAGCAGGCGGCGAACAAGGAAACGACCTACACCTACATCGACGAGGAATCGTGGATGCCCGACATTATGCAGCGCGTCCTCGGAAAATGGTCGCAGGGAATCCCCGGCTGGGATTACAATCAGGCGGTCATGGTGGACGAGCTGGGGCGCACGGTGGACAAGGGGGAAACGGCGGAGCGCATTTTCAACGCGTTCTTCAATCCGGCGTATTACTCCGAGGAGGCGCAGAATCCGGTTGTGGACGAGCTGCAATACCTTTACGAGCTGACGCAGGCAGACCCCACGCTCAGCGAAATCAACGTCGTTCCGCGCTGGGGCGACAAGTCCTATTCCTACAGGGACAAGAGCGGGAAGAAGGTCACCGTCCGCTTTACCGCCGAGCAGTACGAGGAGTATTCCATCACGCGCGGGACGGCGATCACGGCGATGCTGACCGATCTGTTCAAATCGCAGACCTACAACGAAATGACGGACGAGGAAAAGGCAAAGGCGGTGCAGAGCGTTATCCAAACGGCGACGCTGTATGCCGAGGCGGAATCCAAGACCGGCTATGTTTACCAGAAGGGCGAGAACAAGCTGCTGGATTTGGCGTTCGACGCGAAGCTGCCTGCCTCTGAGGTGTTCCAAGCAAAGGCATATCGGGACGATCTGAACGAAATGGACGCTTCGGCAAACGTCAAGATGTCGCACTTCGACAATTATGTTTCCCACAAGGGATGGACAGACGCGCAGAAGAAGGCGGTGCTGGAGGCTTACGGCTCGTTCTCTACGACGATGCGCGGCGACACGGACCGATACGACGAGCTGACGGAGTACATCGGCAAGGACAAGGCGCTGACCGTTGTGGATGGCGTTGGAAAGCTGGAGCCGATCGGCGACGCGAAGCAGGTGTCCGACGCACAGAGAATCCGCGCAATTGCGAAAATGCCGCTTTCCGATCAGGAGAAGTGGGACGCGTTCGCGGTGTATCGTGACGACGACTGGCGCATTGCGTTCTTCCGCAAGGCAGAGATCAACCCGTCGGTGTATGCGGCGTATCTGGAAGCAGCGCCGGAATACCGTCTGACGGCGGATGGGAAGAAGTCGAGTGCTTGGAACAAAACAACCATCTGGAACTGGCTGCGGACGACGGAGTATTCCTACGCCGTGCGGCAGAAGGTCGCGCAGATCGCGCTGATGGACAAGCCGAAGGAGGACGGGAAGAAATGAGCCCACAGGCGAGATTTTCCCTCCCCCCTGCCCTCGGCGGGCTGACAACGGCAGAAATGCAGCGGGTGATTCGCCAGGCAAACGTCGGCGCGGAGAATGAAAAAATCGCGCAGCTCTATTTTGTGGAGCGGCGACCGCAGGTGGACGTTGCAGCGGAGCTGTATCTCGGCCGGGCGACGGTACAGCGAAGGATTCCGGAGATTCTGAATCGGATGGAACGCGCGTCGGAGAAGATTCTACATTAAAGAAGATGCCGCCCTTCGGGGCGGCATCTTGCGGGTCATCCAATCATGAGTAAGCGGAAGGTTTCTCTTCCTTTTGGTGTGATGAGTGTCTGCGTTCCGCTCCACTGCGTTTTGTCGTTGTAGCTCTCCTTCAGCTCAAACAAGCCGTCGTTCTTTGCCTCATAGGGCAGGAGCTTGCCGCGCTTATCGCGGTAGACGTACTTCTTTTCCATCAGGAAGGCAACAAAGCGCTTCGGCGGGATGCCGAGCTGCTTTGCGGTTTCGCGGAAGTTCGTCAGCGTTCCTCTATCTACGAGTTCATCGAAATACGACGCTTTAGGTTGCATAATCTGATTCTGCACCGTCAGGTCAGCAATTCGTGCCTCGCGTTCGGCAAGCGTTTTCTGCGCGACCATCAACGCCTTTGCCATCAGCTCCTCCGGTGTCAAATTCTCCTGCCCGGCGATGTAGCCGCCGGTCTTGCGGATGCTGGGGAGGACTTCGGACGTGACCCATTTGCGGAAGGGCTTCGCTTCCGGCTTGTCGCTGCGGAGGATAACGTTGTATAAGCCGGATTCGTTGATGACGGTCATCTCCTGCTTCCCTCCAAGGGTGTCAATCTGGCTGACCCCCTTTTCGTCTGTGTCCAGCCGGTCAGATGCCATGCGGTTATTCCCGATTCCGAGGATAGCGCACACATCCTTCAGCACAAACCACGGCTCGCCGTTTCGCTGTACGGTGCGGACTTCGTTACCGCCATAGGTAAAGACTTGCAGCTCGTTCATGCCTGCACCGCCTTTCTGCCGTCGGCGACACCCTGTGCATAGGCATTGTCGAACATATCGGCGAGGACGTTCAGCAGCTCCACAAGGGTCTTGGTCGGCTTCTTGCCGGTGGTCTGTTCATAGATTTTCGCTTGCTCGGAAGCGTCAAAGTTTTTGTACATCATAAATACTCCTTTTCAAAACAATGTTTGACAAGGAAGCCTATCCGATGTATAATGATTTCGGATAGGGTTTCCTGTCCTGCTTTTCGGGCGTCCACATCTTCTTGGTCGGAGGGTGGGCGCTCTTTTTATTTGACCTTCGCATAAACCTCTCGGATTCCCTGACGGATAACGTCCGCTTTTGTCATTCCTGTCTTTTTGCAGCAGATTTCAAGAATACGAACATCTTCGTCGGACATCCGGATGCGCGTTTCGTGCGTCTTTGGGTTTAACGTCGGTCTTCCGGTTTTCGGGGACATTTTCTCACCTCACTTTCGTGTCACCGTAATTACATTATAGTATTGGTGACACAAAACGTCAAGCCTTTTCGTCCCGTCGATTTGCACGTATTTTCGCCCCGAAATTTGTGCAAAACGACGGGGCTTTTCTATGGGCAGAAGTGATGCACAAATGAGGCACAGCAGGAGCAGAAACACGGTATGCTGAAACCATGAGGTGGCCACCTTAAATAATTTTACGGAGGGTACACACATGGTAGAAGTTGAGAAGAGCTATGCCTCGAAGGGCGTAGCAGGTACGGCGCTTGGCCTCGGCATCGGCGGCGCGGCTCTGGGTCTGCTGAATGGCGGGCTTGGCCTGTTCGGTGGACGTGCTGCGGCGACTTGCAGCGAGAATATGCCGGTCAGCCGCTACGATCAGGAGCAGCAGGCGAAGATCGCGAAGCTGGAGGCGGATGTCGCGCTCAGAGATGCGAACACCTACGGCGACAAGAAGATGCTGGAGATGTATCAGTACATCGACAGTCAGCTCAAGGACATTCGCAGCACGATCGGCCAGCAGGCAGTCCACAACCAGCGCACCGAGGACAGCTTTGTGCTGGTGCGGCAGGATGTCGCGTCGGTCAAGCAGGAGTGCATGAGTGCGGTCGCGCAGGAGGCGGAACGTCGCTGCTGCGGTGACAACAGCATCGTGACGTATGCGAACGCGACCTTTTATCCGAAGATGGTCGCCGACATCACCACCGGCACGGGCACCACAGCGCAGACGCTCTACAATCCGCTCCCGAAGTGCGGCGGGTGCTGCAACAACTAAGGCGAAAAAGGGGCGGCAGTAGCCGCCCCGACACTTAGGAGGTTTACAATGAAAATTGAAATGATGCAGTCCGGTCTTGCAAAGTTCATCGACCGAGAGGTTGTTCCGAGCCTGAGCGGCTGGGACAAGGTGCTCGTCGGTGGCGGCGGCGGGCTTCTGGCAGCAAAGCTGCCGCAGATGATAGAAAAGTATGCGGAGCATCCGATGATTTCGGCGCTCGGCGTATATGATAAGGACAGCGGTGAGGTTGACGTGGACGCGCTGTATCAGGCGGCGGTTCCCTACCTTGGAACGGAAACGCTGCCGATCAAGATTCCGCTGGTCGGGATCACCATCAAGGTCGGGCGGCGCGAGCTGGACAGCCTGTACGCCTACATTCGGGAGGGTTGACAATGAACGTAATGACATTGCTTATGGAGCGCATCGACGACGAGCTGCAGGACGCCTGCGACTACGCGAAGCTGGCGCTGGAGTACCGGGCGACCGACCCGGAGACAGCAAGCTTGTTTGCACGGCTTTCCGGCGAGGAGACGACCCACGCGACGGCGCTGCATGATTGTGTGTTGGGGCACATGGAAGCATACCGGCAGAAGGGCCTTGAGGTGCCGGTGGCAATCATGGCAGTGTATGAGTACTCACATGATCAACAGATCGAGAAATCCGAACGTGTAAAGAGATATCAATCGATGTATCGGAAATCGTGAAAGGCCGGAAAATGCTTACGAAAATGCTTACGGATTTGTGAAAGCATTGGAAATAAAGTGTTTTCTGGCGAATGATAGATTGTTCGAATCTCTCTCACTCCGCCAAGCCCATCGTAATTTTGCTCGAATTACGGTGGGTTTTTTGTTTCATAGACCGCATTTTTGCGAATTGCTGTTTTTTAATTCAAGTTTCGTGGCCAAAGGAAAATTTGATACGTGAAAAGTACCGTATTCACCATGCGTTCATGGTAAATACGGTACTTTTTCCTTTTATGATATGCCGTGCTTACTTGCCCGCTGCGGCCTTACTGTGCTTTCTCGGGCCGAAGAGGAGCATACCGATGAGGACGGACATGGGGACGGCGAGGATGACACCGATGGAACTGGCGAGGGCCTGAACCATTTCGACGGAGAGGAAGGCGGTGCTCATGAGCTGCTTGAACGACGGCTCCAGCGAGCAGAGGTAGATCATCAGCACGAGGCCGTTGCCGACGAGGGCGAGAATGAGTGTGTTGGTCATGGTGCCGACCATATCGCGGCCGATGTTCATGCCGGAGCGGAGGAGCTGGCGGCGCGTGAGGTCCGGATTGACGGCGACCAGCTCGTTCATCGACGAGCTGATACTCATGGCCACATCATTGACCGCGCCGAGGGCGGCAATCAGGATGCCGCCGACGAGCAGATCGCCGAGCTGGAGCGAGGCCAGCGGATTCTGGCCCTGCTTGATCTGCAACAGTGCCTCGATATGCGGCTCGGCGACGTACATCTTATAGCCGTCCACGCGGCAGAGCTTACAGGCAAGCTGGCCGAACAGCATCGCGAAAATCACGCCGGACATCGTACCAAGGATGGCGCAGAGGGTTTTCCGATTCACGCCGTCGAGGATGACGAACTCGACGACCGTAACGTAAGCACACAGCAGCAAGATAGACGAAAGCGTCGGCGCTCCGCCGAGCAGCATCGGGATGAGCAGCGCGAACACGCAGAGAATGGTAAAGGCCAGACCCAGCAGGGATTTCGCGCCGACCTTGCCGCCGACAAGCACCGTAACGAGCAGGAACAGGCCGAGGACGACCAGCGCGGGGACGGTCCGGTCGTAGTCCGCCAGCGTGATATTATCAAGCGTGCCGTCCGTGATTGAGAACGTGACGGTCACAGGGTCGCCGACGGAAAGGACCGTGCCGTAAAGATAGCTGAGATTATTGGTGAGCGAGTAGATCTCGCCCTTGTGTTCGCCCTCAGTCAGCTCGACCTGCACGACCTGCTTGCCGACGGGAACGTCCTCGAAGTCCTGCTGGCCCTGATAAACACTGTCCTCAATGGCGATGACCTTGCCGCGCTCATAGACGATGCCGGACTGGACCGTAGACTGCGGGATGGACTCCGTCTGCTGCGCCGTGCCGTAGAGAAAGAAGAAGGCAATGCTGGCCAGCGTCAGGATCAGCAGCGCCGCCATCCGGGCGGTCAGTCCCTGCGCCTTCTGCGCAAGCGGGGACGGGGCGGGTGCGCGGCCCTTCTTCTCGACGGGCGCAGCCTCGGCCTGCCGCTGAAGCCTGCTTTGCCGCAGTGCCATCCAGACGATCACACCGCCGCCGAGCAGCGCAAGGACCAGACTTCCGTAGTACAGGAAATTGCCGCCGTTAATGACGCAGCAGACCAGCAGCACAAGCGCACCGAGGCAGCACAGCGCACCGGCAAGCAGAAACAGCAGACTTCGTTTTTTCATCGGGATACCTCCGCGAAAGCAGTTACTTTATTATAAATGCAGCTTACGGAGAAGTCAAGCCGGTGTCCTCCGTGGGTGTACAATTTCGGCCAAAACGGCGGCCGCTGCGTGCGTTTCCCGCTCCGGCGCAGGGAAAATGGCAATTTGCCCAAAGGCTTGTTCTGCAAGGAGAATCGTCAGAATAAGTAGCTGTAAAATGTCATTTAATCCCTTTCGCGCGGCTTGGCTTGTGAGAATCTCCAAAAAAACAAAATCCCACATTCCGCGGACGTTTTGATATAGCAATTCCCGGCAAACTGTGCTATCATGATATTACCATTATAGGTGGCTTTGCGCCCTTTCGGCGGCAAGGCACAGGAAAATTTTACGAGGAGGACATACGATGAGAACTTATCTCAAGAGAAGCGTTGCGGCACTTTTGGTTCTTGTAATGGTTCTTGCGATGCTGCCCACGCTCGCGCTGGCGGCGCCGGAACAGTATGAGGTGACGCCGATCGCAGGAGTTCCCGCTGCCGGTCAGGCGTTTGTCATCTACGCGCCCAGCGGCGGTGTCGTTGCAGGCTCGGAGGCCAGCAGCGGCAAGACTGCCGGCTTCAAGGCCGAAGCGAACGAGGAAAACGCAAACCTCAAGATCGAAGCCGGCGCCGGCGTGTACAAGCTCACCGCCAACAGCGACGGCACGTACTACCTCACCTGCGGCGGCAAGTATTACACGGCGACTTCGACCAGCGCCGCCAGCTTCACCGACACCCCGGGCAAAGGCTCTAAGTGGAAGATCGAGGCGCTCGGCGACGGCTACCGCATAGCCAACACCGACTGGTTCTATCAGTCCAACCCCGCCTGCCTGGAGGTCTACAACTCCGCATTCAGCCCCTACGGCTTCCAAGAGAGCAACGCATCAATTTTCACCATGCACTTCTACGCCATCGACGAAGCAGCCGCTGACCCCGACGGCGACGGCTATGCCGGAACGAAGCCCGTGGCGCAGGCGCTGCCGGAGGACGGCGACAAGGTCGTCATCTACAACGCCTACGGCGGCGCGGTCATGGGTCCGCAGTCCGCTGATACCACGGCCCCCTCGCTGAACCCGATTATCTCGTCCGTAGACGAGGGCGGCAACATCACCGTCGGCAACGGCGGCCTGATCTTCACCGTGCACAAGGACGGCGAGTGGTATACCTTTGAAAATAACGGCAAGTTCCTGCGCACCTCGGAAAATGCCTCCGACGGCTCGAACGCGGAATGCCTGTACTTCGACACGGTCGAATCCGACTACACCAAGTGGCGTCTTGACGGCGTTACCGGCGGCTATGTCATGTACAACAAGATCGCAAAGTATAAGAGCAGCTCCGTCTGCATCGAGTTCTTCGGCAATGCCTTCAGCGGCTGGACCTATAACGGCTCCGTGCAGCTGTTTGCAATGAACTTCTATAAGGTCGAGGACAAGCTCGGCCTCGGCTACGTCCTCAATCCGAAGATTGACATCGCGGCGAACGATGCATTTCTCGGCGTAGACTATGACTTCAGCTTCGTCCTCGACGAGCTGACGAAGGTCACGGACCTTACCGTGCAGTACTCCGTCGGCGGCGAGTACAAGACCGTCACGCCGACGGAAACCAAGACCTACAACTACGACGCGACCATCCCCGCCGCCGAGCTTGCGGGCAAGACCGCACTCACGCTCAAGATCGACGCAAAGAACGAGTACGGCATGGAATATTCCGCGACAAAGACCGTGGAAATCAAGGACGAGCCGCTGATCGTTTCCGTTTCCCCGCTGCCCAATGCAGCGACGCTGACGGAAAAGCGCCCGGAGATCTCCGCAAAGATCGCCAACTGCGGCGAAAATCCCACCATCGTCATGACGCTGGACGGCGCGGCAGTCACGCCGACCGTTACGGCGGATAAAATTTCCTATCAGGCCCCCGCGAACATGACCGACGACCGCCATATCGTCGAGATCAAGATCACCCGCGCCGACGGCAAGGAAGCCACGATGACCTGGTCCTTCTTCGTCGGTGAGGCCGGTCTGAGCCTCTACTTCGGCCAGATCCACTCCCATACCGCAGAGTATTCCGACGGCGCAGGTACGCTGGAGGATGCTTATGAACACGCGATGCAGGCAGACGATGTGGACTTCCTCATCGTGACCGACCACTCCAACTACTTCGACACCACCGGCACGGCCACGGCGACCTCCTACTACAAACTGGACTCGCTGAAAAAGACCGAGTCCGGCGATATGTCCCTGTGGGAGGAAGCCAGAGCGACCGCCGAGAAGTACAACGCTATGCGTACCGACTTCGTTGCGGCCTACGGCTACGAAATGACCTGGTCCGGCGGCCCCGGCCATACGAACACCTTCAACACCTACGGCACGGTCTCCCGCAACAATGCCGCCCTGAACGACAAGACCAACAGCTATGCCGGTATGCACCTGTATAACGACCTGATGGTCAACGCGAACAACGGCGTCGCAGTCAAGTACGATGCCGATTCCAAGTCGCTCGTCGCGGATGCCGACGCAACCGATGCCCGCACGAAGTATATCGCCGACGCGCCGGTCGTTTCCCAGTTCAACCACCCCGGCACGACCTTCGGCACCTTTGACGACTACGCGGGCTATACCCCCGTCCGTGACGTTGTCCTCAACCTCATCGAGGTCGGCAACGGCGAAGGCGCAGTCGGCGGCAGCTCCTACTGGCCGAGCTACTCCGAATACGACAAGTGCCTTGCCAAGGGCTGGCACGTCGCGCCGACGAACAACCAGGATAACCACAAGGGCAAGTGGGGCGACGCCAACACCTGCCGCGACGTCGTTATGACCGACGACTTTACCGAGGCCGGTCTGTACCGTGCCTTCGCAGAGCGCCGCGTCTACTCCACCGAGGACCAGAATCTCCGCATTTACTACTACCTGAACGACCAGATCATGGGCTCCGTCGTTGACGTGGGCATGGAAGAGCCGAAGGAAGTCACCATCAGCCTCTCCATCTCCGACCCCGACGGCGAAAAGCTCGGCAAGATCGAGATCATCGGCGAAAACGGCCGTACCGTTAAGACCTACACCGCCGCCGGCTCCACCTTTGAGCTGAAGGAGTCTATCCCGCACACCGATGCCTACTACTACGTGAAGATCACGCAGGCCGACGGCGACATCGCTGTGACCGCCCCCGTCTGGATGGGCGAGGCGACCCCCATCACCTGCGAGATCAAGACCGACGCGGCCCTGAGCGCTACCGGCGAGAGCGAGATCATCACCTCCACCCTCACCAACGGCACCGAGAAGTCCTACCTCGTCAACAAGGTCCGCTTCGTCATGACCGACGAAAACGGCAAGAAAACCACCATCAAGTCCTACGTGGAGAACACCGAGATCCTCGCAGGCGAGGCCAAGACCTACTCCTTCGACTACATCCGCGAGGTCGCGGGCAACCAGACCATTACGGTCATCTACTACGGCACCTATGACGGCAAGAACTTCAAGGTGCAGCAGAGCATGAAGCAGAAGGTCTACGAGGCCGAGGGGCTGACCCGCATCGCCATCGATGCCGGTCATGATAACTACTATGTCACCGGCGACTACGCCGGCAGCATGAGCAACTTCATCACCTACGCCGCGTCCAACGGCGTGCTGGTCAAGTACATCAATGAGGACGAGTTCACCTACGAAAACCTCAAGGAGTACAAGATGCTGCTTCTGACGGTCAACTACGTCAGAAACGTCCGCAAGGCGAAGGACTACACCGCCGATGAGCTTGCCGCGCTGAAGAAGTACGTTGAAAACGGCGGCAACATCATCCTCTGCTCCAAGTCCGACCGTGACAACGTGTTCGACAACTGCGCGAACAACTCCAACCTCCTGCTGGAAACCATCGGCGCACACACCCGCGTCGTCAACGGCATCATCGTCGATAACGACATGAAGGCAAACGAGGCCTACCGCATCTACTTCTCCGGCAAGGATAACCTCAACCTGAAGCATCGCTTCATTCAAGGCGCATACACGTCCTCCAACGCCTTTGGCACCGTCCCCGCAGCCGACAACCAGACCGGCTTCCAGGTCTACAACGGCGGCCCGCTGCAAGTAACGGATGCAAGCAAGGTCGAGGTCCTCGTCCGCGGCTACCAGAGCACCTGGGGGTCGCACTACGACGGCTACTTTGACAGCGGTTCGTTCCAGCCGCAGTACGACCCGTCCAACGCGACCTCCACGAGCGTCGAGATGGACAACGTCGCCATCATGACCTATGAGGACCTGCCCGGCGGCGGCTGGGTTGTAACCTCCGGCGTCACCTTCCTGTCCAACTATGACATCAAGGACGACCAGAACTACATCAACAAGTTCATCGTGCAAAACATCCTGCTCGAGCTGAGCGGCATGGAAAAGCTCACTCCCATCAGCACCGTCAAGAAGGTCCCCGACAGCCGCAGCGGCGAAGAGTACACCATCGAAGGTTACGTTACCTCCAACGCCTCGGCCTACGATCAGGACACTGCGTTCTTTGACTGCATCTACGTGCAGGATACGAACGGCAACGGCATCAACGTGTTCCCCGTCGCGGGCTACTATGCCATCGGCATGAAGGTCCGCTGCCACGGTGCCGTCACCTACTACTGCGGCGAGGTCGAGCTGAACCTTGGCTCGGACTACAACGGCTACTGCCGCATCGTTTCCGACGACTTCTACACCATCAAGCCCAAGACCGTGTCCTGCAAGACGGCCATGGCGGATGCCTCCATCGGCAACCTGATGAAGATCGGCGGCCTTGTCACCGGCATCCATAAGACCGAGGGCATCATCGACAAGATCTACGTCAAGGACACGACCGGCGAGGCCTGCCTGTTCATCAACGGCTACATCATGAAGAGCTACACCGGCCTCGATAATCTGAAGGTCGGCATGACCGTCACCGGCATCGGCATCGGCTCGCGCGACGTGGACGAAACCAGCGCAACGGATGCGATTTTCTCCCGTCTGCGTGTCCGCAACCGCGCGGAGATCAAGATCGTCAACGAGCAGACCGATATGTCCGGCATCTTTGACGATGTCAGAGCCAGCGACTGGTTCGCCGAGGCGGTCGGCTACACCACCGAGCGCGGCCTGTTCAACGGCACCTCGCCGTCCACCTTCGAGCCGGAAAGCCCCCTGACCCGCGCAATGGTCGCGACGGTCCTGTACCGTCTGGCCGGTCAGCCCGCCGCTGCTGCGAAGGCTGCCTTCAAGGATCTGAAGGAAGGCCAGTGGTACACCGAGGCGGTCAACTGGGCCGCGTCTGTGGGCGTCGTCAACGGCTACGAGAACAACACCTTCCGTCCGGATCAGAACATCACCCGTGAGGAAATGACCGCGATGCTCGCCCGCTACGCCAAGAACGTCGCCGGCCTGGACACCACGGCGAAGGGCAATCTGGATGCGTTCAAGGATCGCGCCGACGTGCAGAGCTGGGCGCGCAACGACATCACCTGGGCCGTGGACAACGGCATCATCAAGGGCTATGATTCCAAGCTCTGGCCGGCCGACAACGCGACCCGTGCCGAGTTTGCAACGATCATCATGCGCTTTGACCAGCTGGTAAAATAAGCATCTCCCCCATCGGCGGCTGCCAAAAGCAGCCGCCGATTTTTCGGAAAGGATTTCTTATGGCAACATCAAAGGAATACATCGACTACGTTTGCGAGCAGGCCGAGGGCTACGGCGACCTGCGGTACAGGAAAATGTTCGGCGAGTACATGGTCTATTGGAACGACAGGCCGGTGCTGCTCGTCTGCGACAACACGGTTTACGTCAAAAAGCTGCCGGAGCTGGCCGAGCTGCTGCACGACGCGCCCTGCGCTCTGCCGTACGAAGGCACGAAGGAGCATTATATCCTCGATATCGAGAACCGCGCCCTCCTCGCCCGCCTGCTCCCCCTCCTCGAAGCCCTGACCCCGCTGCCAAAGCCGCGAAAAAAGAAAACCGCACAATAATACTGATTCTTGATGAAAATATTTCATCAAGAATCCCATGTGCTACGCACACTC
>OIZL01000666.1_pt1 | contig 23455 bp, 19 predicted proteins | sample 1588541 | NCBI WGS metagenome assembly OIZL01 (sample SAMN03283285) | human gut metagenome | biome: human-associated habitat; material: feces | host: Homo sapiens | place: Peru | collected 2012 | reverse complement strand
TTCAAAACCTGTTGCAATAACTGTAATTGAAATTTCGTCACCTAAAGTTTCATCTGTAACAACACCAAATATAATGTTAGCTTCTGGATCTACACTTCTTTGAATAAGTTCTGCAGCAGTGTTTGCTTCTTGTAATCCTAATTCATTTCCACCTGTAATATTTATTATAACTCCTCTTGCACCTTCTATTGATGTTTCTAGTAATGGACTTTGAATTGCTTGTTTAGCTGCATCTTCTGCTCTATTTTCTCCACTTGCTCTACCAATACCCATATGAGCCATTCCTGTATTTAGCATTACAGTTTTAACATCTGCAAAGTCTAAGTTTATTAATCCTGGCACTGAAATTAAATCTGATATACCTTGAACACCTTGTCTTAATACATCATCTGCCATTTTGAAAGCTTCTACTATAGAAGTTCTTCTATCTATTATTTGTAATAGTTTATCATTTGGTATAACAACTAATGTATCTACTCTTTCTTTTAAATTAGCAATTCCTTTTTCAGCTTGATTAAGTCTTTTTTTGCCTTCAAATGTAAATGGTTTTGTTACAACACCTATTGTTAAAATTCCAAGTTCTTTTGCAGCAGCTGCTACTATTGGAGCTGCACCTGTTCCTGTTCCTCCACCCATTCCGGCTGTAACGAACACCATATCTGCTCCTCTTAATACTTCTGCTATTTCTGCTTTACTTTCTTCAGCAGCTTGCATACCAATATCTGGATTAGCTCCTGCTCCTAAACCTCTTGTTAATTTTTCACCTATTTGAATTCTTGAACTTGCTTTTGATAATTGAAGTGCTTGTCTATCTGTATTAACTGCTATAAATTCAACATTTTTTATTCCCGATTCAATCATTCTATTTATAGCGTTATTACCAGCACCTCCAACACCAATAACTTTTATTGTTGCTGTGCCATCCATCATATAATTGTTTTCTTCATAATCTGTGTCCATCATTTTGTTTAATCCTCCTTCTTAATTTTGAGTTTTGGAATTAATAGTTCACTAATTATATCACATTATTCCAAATATTACATTTATTTAAAAAAATTTATAACTTATTTATTGTTTGCTTAGCATTTAAGCTTTATGAATAGAAAAATTCTTTTATTCTTTCCATAATTGTTTTAAAGAAACTTTCCTCTGATCTAGTATCAATACTGCTAGAAACTGTTTTTGCATAAGGTCTTGATGCTACATATTTTACCAAAGCATAACTTGATCTAAAGTTTGGCTTTATTGTGCTTATTAGCCTTCCAGTTGATATTTTTACTGGAATATTTAATGTAATTTTTCCTGCAACATCACTTTTATTTATATTTGTAATTCCTTGTCCTGTTAAAATTACATTATTTATATTCGATTTTATTCCTTCATTAGAAATACTTTTATTTACTAAAGAAAATATTTCTTCCACTCTTGCTTCTATTACTTCTATTAATTCAGAGCTTTTTATTGTTTTTGTTCTTTCTTCGCCCTTATATGTATTTAATATTATATCTGTATCGTTATCTATAAAAGATTTCAAAGCTAGTCCATATTGTTTTTTTAGTCTATCTGCTTCTTCTTCGCTTATATTAAAGACATAAGCTATATCAGCTGTAATGTTATCTCCACCTAGTGGAATTGTATTATTATAGATAAAAGATTCTCCTTCAAACACACCTATGTCAGTATTTCCTGCTCCAATATCTAGAATCATAACATTATCTTTTAATTCATTTTTATCTAATATTAATTGTCTTTCTGCTAAAACATTTGAAACTATTCCATCTATTTCTATATTTGCTTTTTTAAATATACTAGTTAATTGTTTTACATACGCTTTATCTGCTAAAACAACTTGTCCTTTTACTGTAAATGTAGAACTTAAGCTGCCTACTGGATCATCTATTATTCTTCCATTATCTAGAGAAAATTCATTTGCTACTATATCTATTAAAACTTTGTCATCTGGAATATCTATGTCTTTTACCTGCATTATTGCTGATGTTACATCTTTTGTTGAAATTCCTGCATACTTATCTTTTGCTTCTTTTACAATACTATTTTGTACAATCGTTATATATTTACCTGGTATTGTAACATATGCTGAATGTATTTTTATATTTGCAAACTCTTCAACTTCTGCAATAGTTTTAGAAATTGCTGCTATTACTTCTTCTTCATCTGTAATCTTTGACTTTTTCATCCCAAAGCATTTACATTCGCTTGTAGCAATAATCTCCACCTGATTGAAATTATTTACTTCTCCTACTACAGCATTTACCTTGGAAGTTCCTATGTCAATACCTACTATTATATCTCCGATAGCCAAGACAAATTCCTCCATTTAATTAGTAAATTTTTCGTTGGTATTAGAATATTATATTTTGCAAAAAAAGTCAATAGTAATGTTACATTTTTGTCATATTTTCGTAATCTTGCTGTAATAAAAAAGTAGTCCTAATTCTTTTTACATTAGGGCTACTTTTTTTACACAAATTTCAATAAAGTTTATTTCTCTCAGTATTGCTTACTCTTGTTTTAAGAATCTCCTTTTAATTTTTCTGCTCTATCTGCTGCAATTAAGTTATTTATCATTTCATCTAAATCTCCATTTAAGAAATTCTCCATTTGATATATACTCATTCCTATTCTATGATCTGTAATTCTACCTTGTGGGTAATTATATGTTCTAATTTTTTCGCTTCTATCTCCACTTCCTACTTGTGATTTTCTTTCGTTTGCAAGCTCAGCATCTTGTTTTGCTTTTTCCTGCTCATATATTCTAGATTTTAATAACCTCATTGCATACTCTCTATTTTGAGTTTGAGATCTTTCTGTTTGACATTCTGCTACTATTCCTGTAGGTTCGTGTATCAATCTTACTGCTGAAGATGTTTTGTTAACATGTTGTCCTCCAGCACCTGATGCTCTAAACACTTCCATTTTTACATCTGCTGGGTTTATTTCTATTTCTACATCTTCAACAACAGGTAATACTGCAACTGTAGCTGTTGATGTATGAATTCTTCCACTACTTTCTGTATCTGGAACTCTTTGAACTCTATGCACTCCACTTTCGAATTTTAATCTACTATATGCACCTTTTCCTGTAACCATAAATGTTACTTCTTTATATCCTCCAAGACCTGTTTCATTTTCATTAAGAACATCTATTTTCCAATGTTTTGTTTCTGCATACATTGAATACATTCTAAATAAAGTTCCAGCAAATAATGCTGCCTCTTCTCCTCCTGCTCCAGCTCTTATTTCACATATTATATTTTTATCATCATCTGGATCTTTAGGTATTAGTAAAAACTTCAATTCTTCTTCTATTTTTGGAAGTTTTTCTTTTGCCTCTTGATATTCCATTTCTGCAAGTTCTTTTAGCTCTTTATCATTCATCATTTCCTTTGCTTCTTCCATATCTGCTTTTACTTTTTTATATTCTTTATATTTTTCTGCAACATCTGAAATTAAAGCGTGTTCTTTCATACACTTTTGCCATTCACTTTGTCTTGCAATAACTTCTGGATCACTTATTTTTTTATTAAGTTCCTCATATCTCTTCTCTACGTCTTCTAATTTTTGAAACATACATATCTCCTCTTTATTTAATCTAACTATATTATTATACACAACTATTAAAGTTTTTTCAACTTTAATAGTGTATAAATTACTATTTATAAATTAATTAAATTATATTCCATATTTAATTTATCTAAAATTTGTTTTTCTCTGTTTGTACATGTAAAAATTAGGACTTGATTATTTTTATAATTATCATAAATATATTTTAGAATATTTTCTAATCTTTCACTATCATAATAAGCAAAAGCTTCATCTAAAATTATTGGCAGGGTTTCTTCTGTTATTTCATTCATTGCAGATAACCTAAGAGATAAATATAATTGATCTATTGTTCCTATACTTAGCCTATTGCAGTCCATATATTCTCCATTTTCCATTTCTACTCTAAGACCATATTCACTATCAAACTTTGCATTTTTATATTTATTGTTGGAAATTTTTTCTATCAAATTAGATAAATCTTTTGTAAATTTAGGTGTAACTTCATTTTTCATTTCTGAATATGCTTGTTCTAATGCATCTTTTGCTATTTTTATACTTGTTTCTAATTTTTCTATTTCTGTTTTCTGTTCTTGATAATATTCTAGTTGTTCTTCATATTCAAGTTTATTTTGTATTTTAATATTGTTTTCACTTTCCTTAATATTAATTGTATTTAATTCTATTTTTTTATTATTATATTCTCTATTTAATAATTCTATTTGCTTTTCCATACTATTTAAATCTAAATAAAATAATTTTTGTATTTCTGCTTTATTAAATTGTTTTTCATATTTATTGATTATTTTTTCCAGTTGTTTACTATTTTCATCATTAATTTCTTTTTCTATTTTATTTATTTCATCTATATTATTTTTTTTATTTTCTTCTAAAATTTCTTTTTCTTTTTCATTTTTTATTTTTTCTATATTTTCTTTTCTTTGAATTTTATTTTTATTATATTTATTCTTTAAATATTTTCCTAAATTTAAAATCAAATAAATAACTGTAGTATATATAATAATTTTTTCTATTATTTTAGAAATATTAATAAAATTAATTAAAATATTTAATAAAATTAATATTAAAATTATAATTAAATTTATTCTATTTAATTTATTGTTAGTTTTTGCTTCTTTTTTATTATTTAATTTGTTTTTTAAATTATTTATTTTTTCTTCATAATCTAAATTGATTTTTTCTTTAATTTTTATTTTTTCTTTTTCTTTTTCTTCGTTTTCTCTTGATATTTTTATATCTTTATTTAAATTGATTTCATTTTCTATATTTTTTATTTCCTCTAAAATATACTTTTTATTTTCTTTTATTTCTTCATTAATACTAGAGCAATTATTTAGTTCTTCTTTTTTTAATTTTATTTCTTTTATTTTCTCCGTAACTTCATTTATAGGCCTTCCAACAGTTCTTTCTGTTCCAACTTCTTCAATTAATTTTTTGGATAATTTTTCCATTACTTTTTTATATGATACATTATCTTCTCCTGATGATAATATATTTGCTATTTTTTGAGTTAATAGATTTTGACTATTGCTATCTAAAACACTTTCATTTTGTTCTACAATATTTGTACTTAAAAATAATGTTTCATCTATTTTTGTTTGATCATAAAAAAATTGATTTCCTTTATTTTTATCAATATTATATTGCTTAGATATTTCTTCTAAATTACTATTATATATTTTAGGATTTTTTTTAGAAAATTCTCTAAAAACTTCATATTTATTTCCATTATCTAAAGTATAATTTATTTTCCCTGAAAATTCCTCTGTGTTCCAAGGTTTATATTTATCATAATCAGATATGTCTTTTCCATTTTTATTTTTTGAAATACCATAAAGCATTCCATCTATAAATTTTAATAAAGTACTTTTACCAGATTCATTTTTTCCATAAATTAAATTAATATTTTTTTCTAAATTAATTTCTTTATTTTTTATTTTTCCAAATCCATTTATTTTTAAAAAATCTATTTTCAAAAAATCACCTCATTTTTTATTTTTAGTATGTTATTATTTTTTTAATTAATTTATTTTTTTAATTAATTTTTATTATTTATTTTAATATTTATTTTTAAATTATTTTATTATTAATTCTTTATTTATTTTTTTTATTTTTTAAAATATTTATTTTTAATTTTATTTTTTTAAAAATTATTTTTTGTTTTATATATTTCACCTACACAATTTTTTTGATTAGTTTTTATATATTATAATTTCATTTTTTATTTTTTTGTTTTTTAGTCAATTTTTCATTTTGGGTTTTCTATTCATTTTTTTAATTTCTCCAAAATATCGTTTTACAATTTGTCAATTTTTTGTTGCGTTTTTTGGTTTGCAAATTTTCTACTTACTTGTTTTTTCATTTCCTTTTTTTGCCTTTTATTTTATTTACATAAATTCTATTCATTTTATTCTTTACATAATTTTCGTCACTTTGTCTTAGTTAATCTTTCCATATTTTTTTACTTGTTTTTATATCATACTTTCTAAATTTTCTTTTAATTATCAATTAAAAATTTACTTGTTTCTCAGCATGCCTTTCTTGGATGCCTTTGATTGTTTACATAATATTATGTGTGTTTTTTGGCATTCTTGCACTCTTGGCTTCTTTCTATTCACTCTACTAATATTATCGTTTTACAGCTGTATTTCCCATGCTTTTCTTAGGTTATCCACAGCCAATTTCAGCCTAATTTTTTACTCATTTTTTTACTTTAAAGTTAAGTTTTACTCAAATAATTTAAGTCCTATTTCCATAGCTTTTTTTATACTATCTTCTTCCTGTGGATCAGATTTTAGTTTTTCAAGTAGGTTCTTCACAAACATACCTTTTAGATTTTTTTGCATAGCTAAATTGTCAATATTGTATTCTGTTTCTGTTTTATCCCTCACTTTTAAGATCATATCTTTTTGTATTAGTTTACATATTCTTGTTTCGTTCAATTCTATTTTTTTTGTCCCTTTTAGTATTATCTTATAAAAGTTTTCTTCTTCCAAATTCATTTCATCCAATTTTTCTATCAATTCTTCTTCAGATTTTATAGAAGAAATGTCTATGCTTTCTTCTTCAAATTTTCTTTCGTCTGCTCTTAAAAATTTTATTTCTATTTTATCTTTTTCATAATTTTTTTCTTCCAAATTATTTATTTTATTTTTTTCTATTTTACTTTTTATTTCTAAACTATTTATTTTATTTTCTTCTATTTCATTTTTTATTTCTAAATTATTTATTTTATTTTCTTCTATTTTATTTTTTATTTCTGAATTATTTATTTTATTTTCTTCTATTTTATTTTTATTTATTTTTATATCCAAAAATCCGTGCTCACCTAATTCATCAAATCCAAAAGAAATTAGAGAACCTGGATATATAAAATTATTTCTATTATTTTCGTAATTTGCTTTGTGTATATGTCCTAATGCAATATAGTCAAAACCTATTTCTTTTAATTTATTACTATTTAATGGATTATATTGCATATCTAAGGTTTTACTAGCATCTAATGCACCATGAGTAATTAATATATTAATTTTATTTTTATTTTTTAATTTTATTTCTTCAATTCTTGAATTTTCACAATAAAAATCTGTAAATCCAAATCCATATATATCCGCTTCTTCTGTTTCTATAATTTTAATTTCTGAATTAAATATAGTTACGTTTTTATTCCAATTAAATGTATTATAAAAAGAATTGCTTAAAAATGGATCATGATTTCCTGGAGAAATAAATATTCTTGTTTCTGGTATTGTTTTAAATAAATTATTTATATATTCTATTGTGCTTTCTCTAATATATTCTTGCTCATATAAATCCCCTGATATAAATAAAAAGGGGATTTTCTCTACTTTTATATATTCAATTGTTTTTTTAAATGCTTCTCTTTGCTCTAATCTTCTAATATTAGCTAAATTATTCCTTGAAGCCAAAACTGTAAATGGACTATCAAAGTGTACATCTGCCATATGTATAAATCTCATTAGTATTCCTCCTTCTTTCTCATTATATATTTCCTTTATAAATTGTAAATTTAGCTGTGAGAAGTGGGATGTTGGAGGTGTGATTTTAAAGTTATGCTTCGTATATTTTACTCTAAATTCACACTTCTCACCTCACACTTCGCGCTTCAAATCCCATATTATATTTTCCCCAGCAAATAATTCCTTGCTATGATTCCATTTAAGTGGATTAATGCTCTCTTTTTTACTTGTAATTCTATTTTTTTATCTAATATATATAATACCGCTTCGTTAATATCTTTTTTTGCTAAATTTATTATATATTCTATATCATCAAAATTTCTTTCTTTGCTCGTTCTATCTGCAATAAACAATATTTTAGAGTATATATCCATATCTTTATTTCCTGTTGTATGATTTGCTATTGCTTGTCCCATGCTTTCAGAAAATCCAAATTTTTTTATTGCAATATCTTTTCCTATTTTAGCATGAAGAAGTGTAGTATTTTTTCTTTCTACTTCGTCTATTTCTATATTATTATCCTTTACATATTTTAATTTGTCTTCTTCACTTATTTCTTTTGCAACGTCATGAACTATACCTATTTTTTTTGCTATTTCTACATCTGCTCCATACATTTTTGCAAGTTCCTCTGATCTTTCCATTACTCCTACACTGTGATTATATCTTTTTTCTGACAATTGTTCTTTTACATATTCTTGTATTTCTTTTAATTCCATTTTATACTCCTCTTACTAATTTTCTAATGCCAAGTTTATTAATTTATCTAATAATTCAGAATAGTCTACTCCAACTTGCTCCCATAATTTTGGGTACATGCTAATCTCTGTAAAGCCTGGTAAAGTATTTATTTCATTTATATAAATTTCATTTGTCTTATCATTAACAAAGAAGTCAACTCTTGCAAAACCTTTTCCATCAATTGCTTTAAAAGCTTTTATTGCAGTTTCTCTAACTCTATCTGTAAGGTCTTTACTTATCTGTGCTGGAATATTAAGTTTAGATTCTGAATTTTTATATTTTGCATCAAATGTATAAAAATTTTCTGCTGGCAAAATTTCACCTATACAAGAAGCTTTTACATCTTCATTACCTAAAACAGAACATTCTATTTCTCTTCCTACTAGTGTTTCTTCTATTACTATTTTCCTATCAAATCTTGAAGCATATTCTATATATTCTTCTAACTCTTCTATATTTTCTGCTTTATTTATCCCAACAGATGATCCAGAATTAGATGGTTTTATAAACATTGGATATTCTATATTTTTTTCTATTATTTTACATATTTCTTTTAAATCTTTTTTAGTTTCATTAAAATCTTTATCAACGTAAATATATTCGTTTTTATCTTTTTTCACATATTCATACTTTGCTTGTTTAATTTTAGCTTTGTCAAAAATAATTTTTGCATATATTTTATCCATAGCAATTGAAGATCCCATAACTTTACAGCCAACATATGGTTTTTTTAACAGTTCAAACAAACCTTGTATTGTTCCATCTTCTCCATACAAACCATGTAGTACAGGAAAAATAACATCCATTTCTTTTAAATATTCAATTATATTTTCTATTTTTTCAATGTTTTCTATTTTGTCTCCTACTTCGTATTTCTTAGATATATCTAGACATTTATGCCATCCGCCATTATTATCTATATATATTGGATAAACTTCATATTTTTTATCATTAAGCTTTTTTGCAACAGATGTTCCTGAAACTATTGATACATCATGTTCTGTTGACATTCCCCCAAATACAACTCCTACTTTTATTTTACTCATAGTATCATTCCTTTCCAAATTAACTTCTTTTCAATTCATCTAATATTTTACTAAAATTCATAGAATTTGAAGCTTTTAATAAAACTAAATCCTTGCTTTTTATTATTTTTTCTATATTTAAAATAGCTTCATTTACATTGTCAAAAGCATATATTTTATCCATTCCTAATTCTCTTGCTTTATTAGATATATTTTTTGCATTTTTCCCAATAGTAATTAATACATCAATTTTATTTTTTACTACTTGTTCTCCAACTTTTTCATGTAATTCTTTTGAGTATTCACCTAATTCAAGCATATCTCCAAGAATTGCAATTTTTCTTGGTGCTTCAGTATTTTGCATAACTTCTAGTGCAGCTTTCATTGAATCATAGCTTGCATTATAGCTATCATTAATCACTTTTATATTATTTTTTATAGTTTCTATTTCCATTCTCTTTGCTGTTAATTTAAACTCTGAAATTCCTTTTATTATTTTTTCTTTTTCTACACTTAATATGTCTCCAATAGCGAACGCACAAATAGCATTATATACAAAATGAATTCCTCCTACTGGTACATTTCCTTTTATTCCATTTATTTCAAAATTGCTACTATTTTCTAATGTAGTAATTTTTTTCGCCATATATGTACTATTATTTTCTAGTCCATATGTATATATTTTATATTTCTTTTCTTCTTCTGCCCATTCATGTAGCAAATCATTATCATTGTTTATTAATACAAACCCGCTTTTATCTAGTCCTTCTAGTATTTCTAATTTTGCTTTTAATATATTTTCTCTAGATCCTAAATTTCCAATATGAGATGTTCCTATGTTTGTTATTACACATCCAGTTGGTTTTGCAATATTTGTTAATAAGCTTATTTCCCCAAAATGATTCATTCCCATTTCTACAACAACTGCTGTATGGTCTTTTAATTTAAGCAATGTCATTGGCAACCCTATATGATTGTTCATATTTCCTTCTGTTTTTAATACTTTGAATTTTTGTTCCAATACATTTGCTATAATATCCTTTGTACTAGTTTTTCCCACACTTCCTGTTACTGCAATTACTGGCACATTGTATAAACTTCTTTTATATTTTGCTAATTCTTGAATTGCTTTTATCGTATCATCTACTTTTATAACTACTTTTTCTTTATACCTATTTAATATTTCTGTATCCACATTTTCATCTATAATACATCCTATCGCACCATTGACAAATGCTTGTTCTACATAGTCATTTCCATTTATTTTTTCGCCTCTTATTCCTAAATACATATCTCCTTTTTTTAATGTCCTTGTATCTTTAGAATATGATTCTATTTCTAGACTTCCATCACCTGACAGTAGTCTTCCATTACATATTTCTATTATTTTGTTTACAGTTATATTTTTATTGTCCATACTTTCTATTCCTTCTTTTTAAAATTTATTTATTAGTATTCATTTTATGCTTATTTTATAACATTTTTTTATAAATGAAAATACCTTTTCCGTAAATATATACGGATTTAAGGAATAAAAGTGACTTTGTCACACTTTTCTTCTCGCCGATTTGAGTTTCCGAATGAAATGGGGAAATCTCAAATGTAATAGCAATTATATCATTTTTGTTGAATAGGAAAGTCTTTGATTTTTCCTGTTCAACAAAAAAATAAAGAACATATTTTCTATGTTCCCTACTTTTAATAATATTATTTGTTTTTATATTCATTGTATTTAATAAGTTCTTCTTCCCAGCTCTTGTAAACTTCTTCCTTTTTATAATTTTCGAATTCATAATTCTCTCTCAGGAATTTTCCTAAATAATCACTTATTTTTTCTGTGCCACTTATATTTAGATGGTACCCCTCATCACCTGTATCTTTACTCCAATCAATACCTATTTCATCCAAAACATCATGTAAATCTAGAAATCTTACATTATTATCTTTTGCTATTTGTTCTACTTTTTCTTTCTTACTATTATTCCACGTTTGTATACTTGGAAATTCTACAGCAATTAATTCTATACTATTTTCTTTGCACAAGTCTGCAATTTTTTCAAAATACTTAAGCTCAGTTTTACTTATTTCTTGGTATTTATTAGATTTTCCTCCTTTATAAGGTTCTATTTTCTTTACAAGCCAATATCCTTTAAAAATATTATCATATTCTCCCTTATTCTTTGAAAAATCCTCATCTTCTAGTTCCATCCATCTACTATGATATCTTAATATTGGAAATATAAATGATATTTGTTCATTTCTTGAATTATTTTGTACTGGATCCATTATTGCTTCCACTTTATTTTTATTTAATTTCATTGCATCATATAAAAGCCTTTTATACTCTTCTTTCATTTGCTCATTATGAAATAATTGATCAGTATTTAGTACTATTACTTTTGGTTTTTGATACTTTAATGCTTCTTTTATACAATAATAATTATTATACAATTTAGCTGTTGGAGATCCATAGTCATAACTAGTTATTTTATATTTTTCCCAAATTCTCATTGGTGAAACACCTTTATATACACTACTTTCCCCAACGAAAATAACGTCTAATGTATTTTTAGGTTCATTATAAAATTCGCTAATTATTGTTGAATGTTTCGATTCTGGTACAAATATTTTGGCTAGTTCTAATAATGCAATCACTAAAACTACTATAAAAATAACTGCCCTTATTATTTCTTTTTTCACTTTTTTACTCCTTGATATCTTTATCCTTTTGTCTATATATTTTTTTATTTTAGGGTTTTACTATATATTTCAACAGCTTCATTAATGTTAGTATCGCAAATTATTTTTCCATTTTGCATTACAATTCCACGCTTGCAAAATTCCTTTGCAACTCCCGTAGCATGTGTTACAAATAATAATGTTACATTATCTTTTTCTATTATTTCATTAATTTTTTTCATGCATTTCTTTTTAAAAGCTTCGTCTCCTACACTTAAAGCTTCATCTACTATTAGTATTTCTGGCTCTATGTTTACATTTATAGAAAATCCTAACCTTGCCTTCATTCCACTTGAATAAGTTCTCACAGGTTGGTCTATATATTCTTCTAATTCAGCAAATTCAACTATTTTTGGTTCTAGCTTTCTTATTTCAGAGTCATCTAATCCCAAGATTTGTCCTTTTAAATATATATTCTCTCTTCCAGTAAATTCTGGATCAAATCCAGATGTTAATTCTAATAAAGCACTTACTCTTCCTTTTACATTTACTTCTCCAGAAGTGCTATATACTACACCCGTTATTATCTTTAATATTGTAGATTTTCCTGCTCCATTTTTTCCTAAAAGAGCAACTGCTTCACCTCTTTTAATTTGAAAAGACACATTATCTACCGCTTTTTTTGGTGTGTATTTTACTTTTTTACTGAATATAGAAAAAAATCTTTTTTTGCTATTTTTAAATAATTTATATGTTTTACAAACATTTTTAAATTCAATAACTACTTCTTCTTTCATACTAGCTCCTTTATAAAACATCTGGTATTTCTTTTTTTAACTTTTTATATGCCCATAATGCAAGAATGTACATTATTATTGTACATATTACAAAATATAATAGTCTTTTAGGTTGCTCCCATATCCATATTTTATTTATAAATGTATTTCTAAATCCGTTTACAAAAAATGTTACTGGATTTAAATTTAAAAATCTTTTAAGAGTTACCGATTTTATTGTATCCGGATTCCATATTATTCCTGATAACCAAAAGACTGCTGTTATAAAAGCTTTTACCAAATTTCCGTAATCTTTACTCATGGCTGCTAAATGTCCTGATAATAATCCCCAGCCATTCATTAATATAAACATTAATAACATATAAATTGGAAGTTGTAATACATAAATGTCTACAGCATATCCAAATAGTCTAAATATTACTATAACAATGTATATTAAAATTAAGTGTATTATAAATTTAGATATATTTACAAATGTAGAAATTGTAGACACTGGAAATTTCATTTTAGTTATAAGATAACTATATTTCCTAATACAATCAGTTCCTGCCGTTATCATATCACTAACATAGAACCAAGGAACGACACCTGAAATTAGCCAAAGGAAATATGGATATCCATTAACATTACTACTTACTCTTAATCCTACTGAAAAAGCAAACCAATATACAAATATTGTTACTGCTGGTTTTATAATGGCCCATGACCATCCTAAAGCAGCTCCTCTATATGTTCTTATTAAATCTGCTTTTGCCAATTTTTTTATTTGTTTTCTGTATGCAATATGGTCTTTTATTATTTCAATTAATAATTTTATCATTTATTATCTTCCTTTTCAGTTTTTATTTCTTTTTCTAGTTTCTTTATATCTTTTTCATCAGAAAAATCTATGTTTACTTTTTTTAGTTTTTCTATCTTTCTTCCATATAATAAACCAATGCCATGATTCATATCCAAATCTGTACCACTATAAAAAACTATATACTCTCCATCTTCGTACATAAAACAAGTTCTATATATTCCTTTATTGTCCCAGTATTTAGTGCCTTTTGTAGGTTCTAATATTTTTTCTCCTTTTTTCCAACCTGTTTTTTCATTGTTTGAATATGAATAGTATAAACTCATATCATTACGATTTTTCCACGTATCAAACGCTACTGATAACATTTCATAGCCTTTTTCGGTCGAAATTACATCTATATGCCATGTGTTTAATTTAGTATCATTATATTTTAAATCAAGTATCACTGGTTCAGACCAATTTATTGCATCATTAGATTCTTCATACTTAACTTTATAATCATGCTCTACATACCACATTTTATATGTATCATCTTCATATATTATTGCTGGGCTAATATAATCATGTTCTTTTCTACTATATGATATAGACGATACCTCTTTTTTTGAAAAGTTTACTCCATCTTGTGTGTAAGATCTATATATTATTACTTGATTAGTAGTATCATCAACTAATCTCCAAAAACATTCTAATCTGTCAAGTTTATCATTATATAAAATATGTGTATCTGAATTATATATCTTGCCATTTTTACTATCTTTTACTTCATCTATTGGATTTATTAATCCTTGTGGAGTTGTCCAGTTTATAAGGTTATTACTTACTGCAATACAAGGATTTTCTTTATCGCTGTCACCTTTAGGATAAGGAGTATATGCCATCCAATATTTATATCCATTCCATTCATCATCAAAACTTAATACTTTTGGGTGATAAGCTTGATCATCACCATATGGTCCAACAATATTCAATTTATATTTACAATTATAATTTACAGGTGGAATACAACACCACACAAAAATGAGTACTAATATTACAAAGATTGATATTTTTTTTATTTTTACATTTTTATTCATTTTTTTCTCCTCTCACTCTTGGATTCGGAATCTGGTTAATTCCTGCAATAGGTTTTTGGAGCCCTAACTCCTTTTTTATTTTAGTCGTTGAAACTCCTTCAGTTCTATCTAAATATATTAGCTCACAATAATCTCTTAAATATTCGAACTTATTGCTTCCTTCCCAGTCTTTTCCCATTACAGTTACATCAACTTTATAATCCTTTATGTCATTGATTTTCTGTTCCCAGCTATATTCAGGAATAACTAAATCTACATATCTAATTGCTTCCAACATTTTTTTTCTTGTTTCATAATCGTGATATGCTTTTTTCCCTTTAGACTCATTAAACTCATCGGTTGATAATGCAACAATTAAATAATCTCCTAACTCTTTTGCTCTTTTTAATAATCTGATATGTCCATAATGTAGCAAATCAAAAGTTCCATATGTTAGTACTCTTTTCATTTATTCCTCCATAAACTTAATAAATTTGTTTCCCAATTTGTCTCTTGAGTATTTACTATAAATTTTATCATAGTTTTCTTTTAAAGTGTCTAATTTTATATTAGGCAAATTATATATTTTCTTTACTAATTCCTCATAAGAATTAAAATATGAATCTGGTATGTCTTTTAGCACCTCTAATGATCCAGTATTTTTCATACAAAGCACTGGCTTTCCATTAAGTATTGCCTCAATATATGTCATTCCAAAAGAGTTTATTTGAGAAAAATCTAATAAACAATCTGATTTTTTCATGGCACCTTTTATATCACTAGTATATCCCCTATAGCATATTATTTTTTCTAGTCTTTCTTCTATTATCATATCAATAAATTCTTTTACGTAGTTTCCTCTACCATATACGTTTATCTTTATATCCTCTATTTTACTTTTCCTTAAATATTTACCAAATTCAATTAAATTATCAATATCACTTTTTCTATCTTTATTAACTCTTAATAAGTATATTCCTACATATTCTTTTATTGGTAATTCAGCCGTGAACTTCTCATTTTCCTCTATTTGTTCTTTTTTAATAATTTTATTGCTTTGTATCGAATTTCCTAATATTAAACTTTTGTCATATTCTTCATATTTATATAATTCTTTAAATTTATTTTTATTTTCTTCTGTAACAAACACAACTTTTTCAAGTTCATTCTTTTTTAATTCCTTAATTAAATCTTTAAAAATATCATCAAATACTTTTGCATCACAATGGTAAAAATATATTTTATTCTTTATACATTCTGATGTTGCTTCTTTTAATTCAATGTGTAATGACTCCCTTGTAGATATGACTGTTTTGCTTTTAATGTTTTTCATTAATTTCTTTAGCCTATATGCTGATAATGGTTTAATAAGTTTTATATTGGGATCATAATTTAAATATCCATAATTCGTTTTACTTATAATAATTTTAGACAACATTCTATCCAATTTAGACTTAGGACTATACAGTCCATTTACACCTAAACCAGGTGGAAAAATTCCTATTCTTTTTATTTTTTTTAAGGATATTAATTCAACTAAGTAATCCTTTTCCAATAAGGCTTCTGCCAATGCCATTGTAGCAGTAACAGTTCCTCCTATACCAAAGAAATTATATCCCAAAAAAGTCACTTTATTTATTTGCAATTTGTAGAAATAATCATACATTTTTTTTATGTGTTTTCCCTCTTTGATATAATTATAGTCTATTTTTTCTGGCAATCTCTCGGCAAAGAATCTATTTATGTTATATTTTTTATTTACAATTGTTTCAATTAATTTATCTGCGTCTTCTATATTGTTTTTTCTTAATTCTTCTTTATCACAGTATAAGCTTCTTTTTGTTGTATATATCTCCAAATCTGGTTGAAATAATATTACTGGTTTTTTTAAAAAAGAAAAATCAAATCCAACAGATGAATAATCTGTAATAAGTAAATCACTTTTTGCTATTTCATTCATAACATCTATATTTTTTTGATAATCTATTATAATATTTGAATTCTTGTCACAAAAAGCTTCTTCTATTTCTTTAAGATCAAAAAAAGTGTGTAAAACAATTTTTAATTTTATATTTTCTTTTTTTAAATATTCATTTAATTTTTTATTACTAATAACATATTTTAAATCTCTAACAAAAGCCTTGGTTGGTATATTATCACCAAAATATTCTCTCCAAGTTATAAACCACAACATCTGCTTTTCTTTATTTAAACTATTTTTATTGTATAGTTCATTCTTTCTAATTAGTTCCTTGTATCTAGGGAGATATTCGCCATAATACAATTGATATTCTTTCATTTTATTAATCTTTATTAAGTCTTCTTTTATATTTTTGTTATAATACACAAACCTAAATAAGTTATTGTTATATGTATTATGTGTATATCCCAGTTTTTTCATTGCTATAGTTCCATGTTGTAAATAAATTACCGGCCTTTTTGTAGTAAAATTAAATTTCTTATTTAAATACTTCTCAGGTCTTACATCCCTATAACTTAATGTAACAAAAAACATATCTGCCAAAAAGTATAGTTTAAAGTGTTTTATGCTATTTTTCCATACAATGTACTCTTTTTCTTCATTATCAAGTTTCTTTACAAAATTTCTGTTTTCCTTTGTATCCTCTAATACCAAATACTTATCAATTTCATCTTTTATATTAACAACATCTCTCCAAAAGTAGAATGAATTATTATTATGCGTACTTCCCAAATTTTCGCCAATTAGCCATATATATTTATCTTTATTCATTTTTTCTCCTCTTTATCTATAACATCTACCATAACTCTTTCAGTGGCTTTTCCATCATCTAGATAATTGTATTTTTTATTAAACTCTTCATATATTTTATTATATTTAAAACTATTATTCATCTTTTTTATTTCTTTTATTAATTCATCCTCTGTTTTAGTGATACTTCCTGGTAACTCTTTTAGAGCTATGTAAAATCCTCTTATATTATTTTTATACTGTTCAAAATCGTACATATAAAATATAATTGGTCTTTTAAGATTTGCATAATCGAAAAATACACTTGAATAGTCTGTTATTAATATATCTGATATTATATACAATTCATTAATATCATCAACTTTCGAAACATCATATATAAAGCCTTTGTATTTTTCAAAATTAAATTCGTTTGCAACTAAATAATGTGCTCTAAATAATATTATATAATCTTGCCCTAATTCTTTTTGTAACTTTTCAAACTCGACTACTGTTTTATATGTATATCCAATTCCAGATTGATGTTGATTGTCTCTCCATGTTGGTGCATATAATATCACTTTCTTTTTTATATCATTTATATTTAATTTTTCCTTTATTTTGCTAACATCTTGTTTTGTATAATTATATAGAAAATCGTTTCTTGGATATCCATCTTCTATAATACAACCTTCTTTTTTTATTTCTTTTAAATTCCAAGCAGATATAAATTTTTCTGTTGCAAACTTAGAAGGAGAAAGAAAATAATTAATTTTTTTTGCATCTGTTTTATATTTGAATCTTATTTCTTTCTTGGAATTTAATACATTTTCTGTATTTTCTAAATCATATCCCAATTTTTTTAATGGCGTTCCATGCCAACATTGCACATATATTTGATTTTTTTTGGGATACTGATGATCTGCTACTCTATAATTGAAGATCCAATATTTAGCTTTTTGCATGCATTTTTCATATTCCTTAGTTCCCTGTTTTACAATACTTGTATTTTTATTTTCTCTCAGAAATTTATAGTTTTCTGGTTCTTTAAATGTCCATACAAATTTATACTCTTTATATTTGTCATTATTTAATAAATATAAATATATTGCTTTTGGACTATCTGAATATGATTTACCATTAAATGTACTAAATAATATTAGTTTATCATCTACATTTTGTCCAATTCCTCTTACTTTGTATCTTACATATCTAAAAATATATAAATCCCTTCTAATTATTTTTCTAAATATTAAGTTTTTCTTCACTATGTTCATGAGTAAAGTTTTTATTTTCTTCTTCATTTTTTGGTTCCTCACTTAAATATTCAAATATAAAATCTACTAGTTTATCTGTATTATTATGGTGATCTTTTCCCATGTATTTTGTCTTGAATTTGTTTAATTCATTAAAATCATAATTGTTATTTTCTATACTATTTATTATTTCTTTAATGCTTGTGCTAGTACAGTTGCTCATTTCATCAAATAATTTTATATTTAATCCTCTTGTTTTTTCATATTCATTAATATCATAAACATAAAAGTATAACGGTTTTTCTAATACACAGGCCTCAAATGCCACTGCCGAATAATCTGTTATAATATAGTCGGCTATTTTTAGTAAATCATATGTATTATATTTTTGATTTACCTTATATCTAGAATTTATTTTTGTTTTATCTAATGGATGTGGTTTTACAATTAATTGGTATTTACTGTTTTTTATGTTTTTTATAAGTTCCTGCGCATTGTTTTCTTTATCTTTTCTAAAAGTTGGAACATATAATATTATTTTTTTATATTTATACTTTGGATATTCTTTATAAAATTGTTTTATTTTTTGTTCTGTAAAATTATCTTCTAATAAATAATCAATTCTTGGAAGTGCATTTATAACAATTTTATCTTCGCCAACTCCAAACGCTTCTGCAAAAAATCTGCCAGTAGCTTTGCTTGGTGCTAATACATGTGTATAATTTTTATGCATATCCATTAGCTTAGCAACGCCATCTCCTCTTCCTTCTTTTTTATTTAGCGCTTGATATCCAAATTTCTTTATTGCTCCAGACGCATGCCATATTTGAATTATCTTTAATCCCTTTTTATGTTTTAATATACTAATAGGTATTGAATATCCATCCAAAATGCAAACTTTAGAAGTAGCAATATGATACATACATTTTAATATATAAAAACAATATAAAAATCTGCTTTTCATATCTTTCCTTATAATTTTGCACAAAATCTTTATTTGAACTCTATCTGTTCTTTTTAAAATTTCTTTTTCTATAAGTTCGAAATCTATATTTATTTTATCTGATTGCCTACTAAGCATAGTTACTTTCTCTTTTACAGGAAGTAACTTTATAAAAAAATATATAATATTTAGTAATATTTTCCCTATGTAAATTCCTACTCTTATAATATATGCACGTATTCTTTTCATAATTTATCCTTTACGCAGTTTTACGTATATTTTATCACTACTTGTCATTTATTGCAATATTTTACAAAAAAAGCCATACTAAGTTTTAAACTAATATGACTTTTTATTTTTATTTATCATTTTCTAATTTTTCTTTATCTAAATGATACTTTTCAGAATCCTTGTACCATTCTTCATATTCTTTTTCATTTCTATGATCTGTAATATTGTATTTATCTTTAATTATCTTACCCAAATACTTACTTACCTTTTCTGCTCCATATACATTTAAGTGGTCTCCTCCATCACTTGTATCTGTCTTCCAATCAAACCCAAATTCGCTTGCATTTAAATTCATATCTATAAACTCTAAATTATGTTCTTTTGCAAAATCTTCTGTTTTATTACTTAAATCTTTAGACCACGATTCCGCTGAAGGTATTTCAATTAAAAGCAACTCAATATTTTGTTCTTTGCATAAATCTATTATTTTACTTAAATATTTTGAACATTTTTCTCCAATAACTTCTTTAGAGTGATCTCTTGACATATATTTATATTCTTCATTATATGGTTGTATTTCTGTTATTAAGTCCATCCCTTTATATGCAAATTTTTCACTTTTTAATGCTTTTCTAAAATCCTTATCTGTAAGTTCTTCCCATCTTGAGTGATATCTTGTTATTGGAAATATATAACTTAAAATATCATTTTTAGAATTTTTATAAACTGGATCTGTTATTGCTTTTAGTTTAGTTGTTCCAAATTTCATATTATCAAAGGTTTTTCTATAATTACTTTCACTACTATCACTCTCATTAAAAGCCGAATCCATATTCAACACTATTAGTTTTGGTTTCTGATATTTTAGGCTTTCTTCCAACATATAATATGCAGTCCACATTCTTTGTCCTGAAGACACAAAGTTATAACTAGCAATTCCATATTCATCCCACAATGTTATTGGTGATATTCCTCTATACACATCACTATTTCCCATAAAAATAACATCTAATGAATTTTTTGGTTCTTCATAAAATCCTTTAACTATATATGTCATTCTATTATCTTTTACAGTTGTCCACTTGGGCATAAAGATTTTCCCAAGAATATTTAATATAATTAAACCTATAATAACAAAACTTAAAACTTTTAATACTATATTTCTATTCATCTTTTTCTCCTAAAATTGTCCATATATAAAGCTGCTTGCATCATAACCTGCTCCATAAATTCCAAAAATTATAATAGTAAATATTATTCCATAATATAAAATCCATCTAAATACAATATTTTGTTTAGATATCTTTTCTCTTATATTAATTCCTTTTTCTTGTAGTAATGATACTATAAACATTATAGCAACACCTATTACAACTATTATAAAGTCGCCAGCTGTTATTCCTATTTTAAACAATTCTCCATTGAATAATTTTCCTATATTTTTAAATGTAAATATAGATTTAAAAATCACTCCAGCTGTTCTTAGGCTACTTGCTCTGAAAATAAGCATACCCACTAATACTATTGCTGTTGTTCTAATCATTTGCCATAATCTATAGCTAAAACTATTAACATTTATTTTTAATTTATTTATTATTTTTTCAAATAATGGCTCAAATAACATTCCTATCATTGTCAAAATGTAATAATACAATCCGTAAAATATGTACTTCCAACTAGCACCATGCCAAATTCCATTTACGAACCAAACAAAAAATAATGAAAATGCAGCAGGTATTAAATTTCCTATATGCCCTTTAAAAATCCTTTTTGATTTAACAGTTAAGTTCATACACACTTTTGAAAAAGAAATAGGATAGAAAATGTATTCTCTTAGCCATGCTCCTAATGTTATATGCCATCTTCTCCAAAATTCTTGAATATTTTTTGAAAAGAATGGTCTTTTAAAGTTTTCTGCTAAATTAATTCCAAAGATTTGTGATGTTCCTCTTACTATATCAATGCATCCTGAAAAATCTGCATATATTTGTATTGTGTATAATATTACTGCAACCACTATAACAATTCCTGAATAATCAGAATAATTGCTAAACACTTCATTTACATACATTCCTGCTCTGTCCGCGATTACCATTTTCTTAAAAAAACCCCAAAGCATTAATTGCATTCCAAATTTTATTCTGTTGTAATCAAATTCATGTGGTTCGCATAATTGATGTGATAAATCTTCAAATCTTCCTATTGGTCCTTCAAGCATTTGAGGGAAAAAAGATAAAAATAACGCAACTTTGAATATATTTTTTTCTGGTTTATATTTTCCTCTATATACGTCTACAACATAACTTATAGCTTGTAGAGTATAATATGAAATTCCCAATGGTAATACAATTGTACGTAATGGCAATTCATAATTTACTTTTATTAAGTCAAAGAGCCTATTTATATTCTCACTCAAGAAATTACAATATTTCAAGAATACTAAAATTCCAAAGTTAACTAATATTGCCATTAAAATTAATAATTTTTTTCTCTTTTTTGCCTTTTTCTTTAATTCTTTTTTTTGTTGCTTTTCTTTTCCTTCACATTCTTTTTTTAATTTTATATCTACTTTTTCAAGTCCCACTGCTACTAGATATATACAAATAGTTGTTACCAATAAATATGCTGTTAATGCCTTGCTAGATATAAAGTAATATGCATAACTTGCTAGCAACAATACTATCCATCTTATTTTTTTAGGCATTATAAAATATATGAGGCTTACAACTGCAATAAATGCTAAAAACTTTAATGAAACTATTGTCATAATTAACCTCCGATTTTATTCTTCTTCTAGTTTTTCTACTAATGCATACATTTCTTCAATTGAATTGAAATTTTCTGGTACTATATCTTTTGCTGTTATTTGAATATCAAACTCCTCATTAATTGCAGCTACTATACTTACTATGTCAAAAGAATCTAATATTTCCTCATCAATTAGATTATGATTATTTTCAAAATCAACTCCTGGTTTCACTTTTTTTAATACTTCTAATAATTCTTCCATTTTTTTACTCTCCTTTATATATTTTTTTCAAATTAACTCTATCTATTTTTCCATTTGAATTATATGGCATTCTATCTAGTTTTATTATACTACTTGGTTGCATATAAGTAGTTAATACTTTTTTTGATTCTCCTATAATATCTTCTTGTTCTTTATCTCCCTGATAAAATAAAACTATCTTAGAGTTTTCTTTATCATAAATACATGCACAAGTTGAAATTCCTTCTACATTATTAATTGTAGCTTCTATTTCTCCTAACTCTATTCTGTATCCCATATGCTTTATTTGGAAATCTTTTCTTGAAAGATATATAAGTTCTCCTCTTTCATTATATTTAACAATGTCTCCAGTTCTGTATATAATTTCTGGATAATTTCTATTTAATGGATTTTGAACAAATACTGATGATGTTTTTTCTGGGTTATTATAATATCCCATTGCTAAGAATGAACCTCTTACGCATAATTCTCCTTCTTCTCCATTTAGAGCTTTCGTTCCATCTTCTTTTATAATCATGACATCACAGTTATTACAAGCTTTTCCTATTGGAAGGCTTTCATTATTTTCAAATTTTCTATCTACTATATAATATGTACAAATATCTGTTGTTTCTGTAGGTCCAAATAAGTTTGCAAACATT
>OIZL01000663.1_pt1 | contig 23537 bp, 19 predicted proteins | sample 1588541 | NCBI WGS metagenome assembly OIZL01 (sample SAMN03283285) | human gut metagenome | biome: human-associated habitat; material: feces | host: Homo sapiens | place: Peru | collected 2012 | reverse complement strand
GCTTATGTGCTGACGGCCGGATTGCTGCTGTTACTTGCATTTTTTCTGTATCGTTTCGGGATTTCAGAGAAGGTCGTGTCCATAAGTATCATAGGAATTTACATAGCAGTCACGTTTCTGGCCGGTCTGATCGCGGGGAAACGGATGGATAAGAGAAGATTTATCTGGGGGCTGGCCATGGGGTGCGTCTACTATATTATATTGCTGATCGTATCGCTTGCAGTCAATCACGGGTTTGGAGAGATCGCAGGGAGTGTTGTGACAGTCTTTTTCCTGTGTGCTGGCAGTGGTATGCTGGGGGGAATGTTAAGCTGACGGGGGTGCAGGAAAAAGTTGCCGAAAAGTTTTTTTAAAAACTCTTTTCGGATAAAAGAAACTATGCTACAATAGCGTAAGACATTGTGTCGATAGAATATGATTCGGGACGGATATATGAAGGAGGAACTATGATCATGAAACATATCAAGACATTGACAACAAGAGATTTAAAGGAATCTATGAAGAAGGGTGGATGTGGAGAGTGCCAGACATCTTGTCAGTCAGCATGTAAGACATCCTGTACCGTTGGAAATCAGAGCTGTGAGCAGGCAAACAAATAAGAGAATGCCGATAGGAATCAGCAGATGTTTAAAGACGTCATATAAGCAGCGATTTGCAATCGCTGCTTATCTTGCGTCATAGGAATCGCAATAAAATGAAGTTAGGAGATTACTTGTGATACATCAATATATAAACAACGGGTATCCGATCGTGCTTGACGTCAACAGCGGCAGCGTGCATGTGATGGACGAGCAGGCATATAAGCTGGTGCCGGTTGTGGAAGAGCTGCTGAAGACGGGCAGCAACGGAGAGGACAGAGAGCAGGAGGCGGCAGAGCTTTCTGTGCGCTCGGCGCAGATCCTGTCACAGAAGGAAGGAAAAGAGATTCTCGCATCCGAGCTGGAGGAGACGGTGGAAGAGCTTCTGGAGCTGCGGGACGCAGGGATGCTTTATACAGAGGATATTTATGAGAAATACATCGGAGATTTCAAGAACCGGCAGACGGTGGTCAAAGCGCTGTGCCTGCATATCGCGCATGACTGTAACCTTGCCTGCAAATACTGTTTTGCGGAGGAGGGCGAATATCATGGACGCCGTGCGCTGATGAGCTTCGAGGTCGGAAAGAAAGCACTGGATTTTCTGGTGGCAAATTCCGGCAACCGGGTGAATCTGGAGGTGGATTTCTTCGGCGGAGAGCCGCTGATGAACTGGCAGGTCGTCAAAGATCTGGTGGCCTACGGAAGAAGCCTGGAAGAGGAACATCACAAAAAGTTCCGGTTTACGCTGACAACGAACGGCGTACTGTTAAATGACGAGGTGCTTGCCTTTGTCAATAAAGAGATGGCGAATGTGGTGCTGAGCATAGACGGCCGTAAGGAGATCCATGATCTGATGCGTCCACACAGAGGGGGACAGGGCAGCTACGACGAAGTCGTTCCCAAATATCAGAAGGTGGCAGAATCCAGAGACCAGATGAATTATTATGTCAGAGGAACGTTCACGCACAACAATCTGGATTTTGCGGAGGACGTCAGGCATCTGGCGGATCTGGGGTTTGAACAGATTTCCGTGGAGCCTGTGGTTGCGGCGGATACGGAGGACTATGCGATCCGTCCGGAGGATGTTCCGGCGATCCTGGAAGAGTATGACAAACTCGCGCTCGAGTACATTCAGCGCAAGAAAGAGGGAAGAGGCTTTAACTTCTTCCATTATATGATCGACCTGGAGGGAGGCCCGTGCGTGGCGAAGCGCCTGTCGGGATGCGGATCCGGTACAGAGTATCTGGCGGTGACGCCCTGGGGAGATTTCTATCCGTGCCATCAGTTTGTCGGGCAGGAGGATTTCCTTATGGGAAATGTGGACGACGGCATCGTGAGAACGGATATCCGGGATCACTTTAAGAGCTGCAACGTCTACGCGAAGGAAAAGTGCAAGGACTGCTTTGCCAAGTTCTATTGCAGCGGCGGCTGTGCGGCGAACGCCTACAACTTTACAGGCGACATCAACGGGGCCTATGATCTGGGCTGTGAATTACAAAGAAAGCGTATTGAGTGCGCGATCATGATAAAGGCGGCGCTTGCCGATGAAGAAAAGGAGAGGTAAAAAGCAATGAAAAAGAGTAGAGCAATTATTGGCCTGATCGTCTTTGTCCTGCTGCTCGGGCTGTTCGGTTACACGGCAGCGTTCGGCGTAGGCTCGGACAAGTCAGGTTCGGCATCCAGTATCAAGCTGGGACTGGATCTCGCGGGTGGTGTCAGTATCACATATCAGGTAGTCGGTGAGGAAAATCCGAGTGCGGAGGATATGAGCGACACGATCTACAAATTACAGCAGCGTGTGGAAAACTACAGTACAGAGGCGCAGGTGTATCAGGAGGGCAGCAACCGGATCAACATCGAGATTCCGGGCGTGACGGATGCAAACGCGATCCTGGAGGAGCTTGGTAAACCGGGAAGCCTTTACTTTATTGCACAGACAGACAGTGAAGGCAACCAGAACTATACTGGCGGCTACGGGGTGGACGCCGACGGTAACATCTCAGTGCAGTACACCTTGAACAAGACCCTGGATGAGATGCTCGCAGACGGCTCCATTGTGCTGACCGGTAATCAGGTGCAGTCAGCCAAGGCAGGAGCACAGAAAGACTCCATGGGAAATGCACAGTATGTAGTAAGCCTGGAGCTGACCGAAGATGGTAAGCAGGCGTTTGCGGATGCGACGACCAAGGCTTATCAGAACGGCGAGTCCATCGCCATCTATTATGACGACGAGTTCGTCAGCGTGCCGAATGTACAGGCAGCGATCACGGACGGTCATGCTGTGATCACAGGACAGGATACCTATGAAGAGGCAGAACAGCTTGCTTCGACGATCCGTATCGGTGGTCTGAAGCTGGAACTGGAAGAGCTTCGTTCCAACGTGGTAGGCGCGCAGCTCGGCTCCGCAGCGATCCAGTCCAGTATTCTTGCAGCGGCAATCGGTTTTGGTCTGATCGTTGTCTTTATGATCGCAGTATATTATGTTATGGGACTTGCAGCGTCTCTGGCGCTGGTATTATATACCGAGCTGATCGTCATCCTGCTCTATGCGTTTGAGGTGACGCTGACGCTTCCGGGTATCGCCGGTATCATCCTTTCAATCGGTATGGCGGTGGATGCGAACGTGATCATCTTCGCACGTATCCGCGAGGAGCTTGCAACAGGCAAGACTGTACAGTCAGCGATCAAGATGGGATTCTCCAAGGCGTTCTCAGCGATCTTCGATGGAAATATCACGACGCTGATCGCGGCAGCCGTGCTCGGATGGATGGGAACCGGTACGATCAAAGGCTTTGCGATCACACTGGCTCTCGGTATTGTTCTTTCCATGTTCACGGCGCTTGTCATCACCAAGTTCCTGCTGAATGCGTTCTATGCGATCGGTATTCAGAGCGAGAAGGTATACGGCGTCGGCAAAGAGAGAAAGACCATCAACTTTGTATCGAAGAAGGTCGTCTTCTTCAGTGCTTCCATCGCCGTGATCCTTGCAGGATTCGTGATGATGGGAGTCAATAAGGCACAGACCGGAAAGACACTGAACTTTGGTCTGGACTTTATCGGCGGTACCTCGACGACTATGACTCTGAATGAAGATATGAGCGTGGAGGAGATCGATGCACAGATCGTTCCTTATATTGAAAAGATCACCGGTGACGGAAATGTACAGACGACGAAGGTTGCCGGTTCCAACGATGTCATCATCAAGACCAGAACGCTTAATAAGGACGAGAGAGAAGAGTTTGCCAATGTGATGGCAGAGAACTTCGGAGTAGAGGAGAGCAGCATCACAGCAGAGACGATCAGTGCAACGGTCGGAGCCGAGATGCAGAGAGACGCGATCTTATCCGTAGTCGTATCCGCGTTCTTCATGCTGTTATATATCTGGTTCCGGTTCAAGGATATCCGTTTCGGTGCAAGCTCGGTGGCAGCGCTCCTGCACGATGTGCTGGTGGTTCTCGCGTTCTACGCGTTTGCAAGAATTTCCGTCGGCAACACGTTTATCGCCTGTATGCTGACGATCGTGGGATATTCGATCAATGCGACCATCGTTATCTTTGACCGTATCCGTGAGAATATGCATGACCAGAAGAGCCTGAAGGATATCGACGAGCTGGTGAACAGAAGTATTACGCAGACCCTGTCGAGAAGTATCTTTACTTCCCTGACAACGTTCTTCATGGTATTTACGCTGGCAATCTTCGGCGTATCTTCGATCCGTGAGTTTGCGATCCCGCTGATGGTAGGTATCATCTGTGGCGCATATTCATCAGTATGCGTGACCGGATCTCTGTGGCTGGTTCTCAGAAAGAAGCTGGGAAAGAAGGAGAGCGGTGCTAAGAAGGCATCCGCAGGAAAGAAGCAGGCTGCGAAAGCAAAGTAAGGAATAACAAATAGAGAATAAGACAAAGAGAAACCTCCGTGGACGACCACGGAGGTTTTTTAAACTTTTAAAACTTAGCGGATGATCTCGGACCAGTCCTTGATGCCGATGTACTGCTTGGCCCATTCCATATACTCTTCCTCGGCGGGTGTGCCAAAGGAATTGAATACCTGCCAGCCCCGTTCGGAGAGAAGGGAGTTGACGCCGTTGCCGTTGACATCCAGATACATATACTGGGTGATATACGGGTTCATCTCGAAGGATTTGTAGGATGCGCAGAGGGCTGCAAGCTGTACGTCCTCGCCCTGTGTCGCATCAATGCCGATCTCGTTGATGATAATGTCTCTCACATTCCCGGAGGGAGCGAGCATATCCGGACGGCACATAAAGTCTGTTACAACACTCATGTTCTGGAAGGATACCATGTAATTGTTCGGTATCTGCGGTTTGTAAAGACCCGGGTTGGCGGATCCGCTGTAGTCCCAGAACTTCGCATAGTCGAGCGGGACGGTGTACGGATGGATCGAAAGACACCAGTCAATGTTGCCCGATTTGCGGATCGCTGAATTGAACTGCGTCAGAAAATCCTTTACATCGATGTAGCGGGTGTATTCCCAATGACCGGGCGGATTGTTCCGGTTCCAGTTCTGGTCAAGGCTCAGATAAATGTTTGCGTTTGCGTTGACACTCTTGATCGCGGTGTAGCACACGCGGAATTCCCGGACGTAGTCGCGCATATAGTCATTCCAGTTTGTCCAGGCGGAGTAGTTCCAGATCCGCTCGTTGACCTCGTTTCCGATGATATAATCCTGACAGTTGGAGTTCGCAGCGTAATTCTGGAGATCTTTTACGATCCCGGCGATCGCCGCATCCTCTGCCGTGTTCGCCATATAGAAGGTCACATTGTCGATCGGATGGCTGTCCGGCGCTCCGTCGCGGATGCTCGGATGAACCAGAGCGGAATCCCCTTTGCAGAGGATCTGTGCGGTCTTGGCGGTCTTGTTCGGCATGACGCCGCAGTAACCGGTTCCGGTGAGACAAAGGTTTGTCAGGCTCTGTGCCTGAGTTGTCTTTGCGGCGCGGTTCCGCGCCTTGTTGTGGGTGGCGAGAACCTCCGGGTTGCTGATGTACTGTGGTTCTGCCAGAATGACCGGAACGCCCTTTGAGATCGAGGCGAGAGCGAACTTGCAGTACAGCCGCCCCGAGGCGTCGGTAGATCCGAGGGAAAAGCTGATAGCAGGCGTTGTCGTGACGTCACAGCTTGCGATCGGAGTCGATCCCACCGGAATGTCATACTGGTAGGTCTTGAGCTGGTAGAGATACAGTTTGCCGTCATCACTGCCTGGCGTTTTTTTCAGCTCGGCGGTGAACTGGACGGTATTTCTGTCCAGCAGGCGGCAGGAGACAGAGGCGGCCGTAAGACCTTCCCTGGAGGGTGCGAATGTGATCGCCGAAGCGTAGGTATCGGATGTCGCATGAACCGGTACGGACGAAAGGCTGAGACACACGGCACCGAGAAGCGCTGCCATGCTGCGGGCTTTCCTTTGGAAGAAAACCGCCGCAGGGGCAGGAGTTTGTTTGCGTACCATGATTGAATTCTCCTAGTGTATGTTATTTAGTTGTACCTATTTTCTTATTGTAATGGAAGAAAATAGCAGCCGTCAACTGAAAAAAAGAAGGAGAGGGCAGAACGGAGGAAACAGAGTGGGAAACGGACGGTCAAAAAGAAAAAACAGGAGAAAAAGGCATACACGTCATGCGGCGGGAAGATAGACGAAAAGAGACAAAAAGAGACAAAAAAATAAAAAGACTTGAAAAACAGCCGCCTGCATGGTAAACTTGTAAAAGTTCGTTGAGGGAGTAATCGGCGGCTGACCGTGTGAGGAGACGCGGGCAGGCGCAGTACAAATCGACATAATGGTGTGAAACACCCGGTTTTACTTGAAATGGTGAGACTCATGGACAGCTTAAGCAGGCTGTCTGTGAGTCTTTTTTGATACCTGTTCACAGACCGGGTACCGGATGCAGAGAGGGATTAGGAGGAAAAAAACATGAGCATTGCAGAACTGTTTGTCCTGGCGGTGGGACTGTCTATGGATGCCTTTGCGGTATCTATCTGTAAGGGTTTATCCCTTGGAAAGATCAAGACAAAGCATATGATGATCGCGGGAGCGTGGTTTGGAGGATTTCAGGCGCTGATGCCGATGATCGGATATTTTCTGGGCAGCTTCTTTGCGGAGATGATCACGAAATATGCGCACTGGATCGCTTTCGTGCTGCTGCTTTTCCTGGGCGGAAAGATGGTGAAGGAAGCGTTTTCGGAGGAGGAGAGCGTCGATCCGTCCATGGACGCCAGGAATATGCTCCTTCTGGCGGTCGCGACCAGCATTGACGCGCTTGCGGTCGGTGTGACCTTTGCATTCCTGCAGGTTGCGATCCTTCCGGCGGTATCGTTTATCGGCGTGATCACCTTCCTGTGTTCTGCGGTCGGCGTGAAGATCGGCAGCATCTTCGGGGACAAGTACAGTAAGAAGGCACAGATCACGGGTGGAATCATCCTGATCCTGATCGGAGTAAAAATTTTACTGGACGGTTTGGGGATTCTGTAATATGATAGACTCGTTTGTGATGAGGAGAACGGGAAAGATTGTGTGAGACTTTCCTGAGAAAAGGTACAAACGAGGAGGAGAAATGGAAAAGTTAAAACCGAAGTTGTTTTCTGTCATGAAAACATACACAAAAGAACAACTGATCAAGGATATCATATCCGGGATCATCGTGGCTATCATAGCGCTGCCGCTTTCGATAGCCCTTGCACTCGCCAGCGGGGTATCCCCGGAGCGCGGTATCTACACGGCGATCGTAGCCGGCTTTGTGATTTCTTTTCTGGGAGGAAGCAGGGTGCAGATCGCGGGGCCGACGGCGGCCTTTGCAACGATCGTTGCGGGGATCGTCGCGGATAAGGGAATGGAAGGACTTGCCGTGGCGACCATTATGGCGGGAATCCTGCTTGTCATCATGGGCTTTCTGCGGATCGGCAGCCTGATCAAATTCATTCCGTACACGATCACGACCGGATTTACAGCCGGGATCGCAGTAACCCTTCTGATCGGGCAGATCAAGGATTTCTGCGGACTTACGATCGTGACGCAGGAGCCGTTGATCGATACGATGGACAAGCTGCTTGCCGATATACAGAATATCGCTACGCTGAACTGGCAGGCGGTGCTGGTCGGTGTAGTCAGCCTTGCGGTGCTGATCCTCGGGGCAAAATTCCTGCCGAAGGTTCCGGCATCTTTGTTTGCCGTGTTGATCGGGATCGCGATGGTCTCCGGACTTGGGATGCAGGTCAACACGATCGGCGATCTGTATGAGATTTCCAACAAGATCCCGACGCCGCAGCTTCCGGTCTTTTCTTTAAAGATGATTCAGAGCGAGTGGCATGACGCGCTGACGATCGCCCTGCTCGCCGCCATCGAATCGCTTCTCTCGGCGGTGGTCGCAGACAGTATGATCAACAGCAAACACCGTTCCAACATGGAGTTGATCGCGCAGGGCTGCGGAAACGTTGCCTCGGCGCTTTTTGGAGGAATCCCGGCGACGGGAGCGATCGCAAGAACGGCTGCCAACATCAAGAACGGCGGGCGTACACCGATCGCGGGCATGGTCCATTCCGTCGTGCTTCTGCTGATCCTGGTGCTCCTGATGCCGTATGCGGCACTGATCCCGATGCCGACGATCGCGGCGATCCTGTTCCAGGTAGCCTACAATATGTGCGGCATCAAAAAGGTGATCTACCTCTGCAAAACTTCGTCCAAGAGCGACATCATCGTGCTGATGAGCACTTTTGTGCTCACGGTGGTATTTGACCTGGTGGTAGCCATTGAGGTCGGTCTGATCATCGCCGTTGTTCTCTTTATGAAGAGAATGAGCGAGGTGACAGACGTGGAGGGCTGGCGTTATGTCGATGACGAGGAGGATGCCGACAGCCTTTCTCTGCGGGAAGTGCCGCAGCACACGCTGGTGTATGAGGTGAGCGGCCCGCTGTTCTTCGGTGTGGCGGACAAGATCATGCACATCGCCTACAAGGATACGGATCAGTGTATCGTGGTGCGTATGCGGAGCGTGAACGCGATCGATGCGACAGCGATGCACGCGCTGGAGGAGCTGTATGACAACTGCTGCAAGAAGGGCGTGCAGCTTGTCTTTTCCCATGTGAACGACCAGCCGCTGCTGATCATGCACAAGGCAGGATTCTACGAAAAGATCGGAGCAGAGAATTTCTGCGGACATATCGATGATGCGCTGGAGCGTGCAAAGCAGATCGTCCAGGGTACGGCGTAGATAACAGGAAAATTAAATAAACGGATATAGACTAAACAAAACATATCATGTATAATGTTTACTTGGGTATGTTTTGTTTTTTTATGGAAACAAAGCAGACAAAAGAGAAGGAATATCTGGGAGGGTACTACATGAAAATAAGTAAGGGAAAGACAGCAGGAATAATTTCCCTGATCACGGTGATACTTCTGCTTATCAGTTCAGCAATCAGTTACCGGGCAGCCGGCAGTCAGACAAAAGGAATGGCAGGCGTGATCGCCGTTTTAGTTGCAGCGTGCGTTGTGGATGTGGCTGTAATCGTCGTTTTTGTCAACGCAGCCATGAAAAAGGCGCTGGAGCCGCTTGCAGACCTGCAGCAGTTTGCGGACGGGGATTACCGCGAAGGACAGCAGGCAGTGCAGAGCGGATCTGTGGACGCCGGGGAAGCCGCGAAGCGCGTGAGAAAGCAGATCTGCGATACGATCACCGGAACGCGGCAGGAAGCCGGTAATATCGCAGAGACGACGGCGGAAGCCTATGAAGGAATGGCGAGTCTGAATAACGGGATCGATGAGATGGATCAGATCATGGAAGTGCTGATCGGCAAGGTAAACGAGGTGGCGGACGCCGCCAGCACGATCAACGAGGCGAGCAATGAGATCGGTACTGCAGTTAATTCCGTGGCAGATAAGGCGACGGAGGCGGCAGACGCTTCCGGAAAGATCTCAGCGAGAGCGGACAATCTTCTGACGACTACGGTGGATGCGAAGGCGCAGGCGAGCCAGATCTACCACAGTACGGAGGATGAACTGGAGATCGCGCTGAAGGAAGTGGAGAAGATCGAAGTCATCAAGACGTTGTCGCAGGAGATCGGAGGGATCGCGAATCAGACGAACCTGATCGCGTTGAATGCAGCCATTGAGGCGGCGAGAGCGGGAGAGGCCGGAAGAGGCTTTGCCGTGGTCGCGGACGAGGTGCGAAACCTTGCGGAACATTCGCAAAAGACAGTGGACAAGATCCAGAAGGTCATTGACGAAGTGGTCGGATCCGTTATGGATCTGAAGGACAGCTCCGGAAAACTGCTGGATTTTATGAAAGAACATGTCATCAAGGATTATCACGCCATGGTAGATACGGCGCAGCAATACCAGAAGGATGCCTCCTTCTATGACGGGGTATCGACGGATCTAGGTGCTTCGGCACAGGAGATGGGAGCCTCGGTGGAGGAGATGCTGGCGTCGCTCCAGACGGTCACATCGCTCACGGCAGATATCGTGACAGATGTGAGCAATGTGGCGTCCACCATGCAAAATACAAATGTGGATTCTGAGGAAATCCTTCGGAAAATGTCTATCTTGGAAAGAAGCAGCCGTGCATTACAGGAAATCGTTGGAAACTTCCAAGTCTGATCCGATCCGATCGTCAGGAGTGGATCTGTTTTCGCAGAAGATACAGCGCAAGCAGATTTGGAAAGACCATAAGACCGTTGATCAGGTCGGTACATTCCCAGACAATGTTCATGGGAATGACAGAGCCGATGTAGATCATAATGATATAGACGAATTTATAGTACGGAATACCTTTGCTTCCAACAAGGTATTCCGTTGCTTTTTCTCCAAAGTAAGACCAGCCGATCAGCGTCGTGACGGCAAAGGCGGCGAGCGACACGCTCAGAAACGCATTGCCGAAGTAAGGAAGATGCGCAAAGGCGGCTGCGGTGAGATCCGTCTCGGGGATACCGACGACGGAGGAAGGATCATAGAGCATATTGGCGGCAACCACGATGCCGGTGATCAGACACATGACGACGGTGTCCCAAAAGACCGCGGTCATGGATACATAGGCCTGAAACTTGGGATTGTCCGTGTGGGAGGCGGCTGCGGCGATCGCGGCAGTACCGATTCCGGCTTCGTTGGTAAAAAGCCCACGGGCGATCCCGTAACGCAGCGTGTGCTGCAGGATCCCGCCTGTGACGCCGCCGGTGATGGCAGAAAGCCCGAAGGCGTCCTGCAGGATCCAAAGACAGGCGCGCGGAACCTGGTGCCGGTAGAGGACCAGCAGAAGCAGACAGCCGAACAGATACACAATGCTGATGGCGGGAACCATGCGCTCGCACAGGCTGCCGATCTTGCGGACTCCGCCCAGGATGACAAGTCCTGTCAGGAGGGCAAGGAAGATACCGGTGATGTGCGGAGGCAGACGGAACGCGCTGTAGGTCGCCTGCGCCGCAGAGTTGGCCTGCGTGGTACAGCCGACGCCGAAGGCGGCGATCAGGGTGCAGAAAGCGTAGACGCCGCCGAGAAGGGGATTGTGAAGCCCGTTTTTTAAAACAAACATAGGGCCGCCGACATAGGTGCCGTCCTTTTGACGGGAACGGAACAGCACGCTGAGATAACATTCGCTGTAGGCGGTTGCCATGCCGAGGATACCCGTGATCCAGCACCAGAACACAGCGCCGGGGCCGCCGAGAGCGACTGCGGTTGATACGCCGATGATATTTCCGGTGCCGAGCGTGGCGGCTAGGGTAGTGGCAAGCGCGGAAAACGGGGACAGATTGGAGTCGGCGTCGTCCGCCGTTCCAAGGGAGAGGCGGATGGCGTAGCCGAGCCTGCGCTGGGGGATGCGGAGCTTCAAAGTAAAGTAGATATGCGTTCCAAGCAGGAGCAGGATCAGGGGAAAACCCCATAGAATATCATTCAGATGACGGATCAGTTCCATAGCGGTAAGCCTGTCGGAGGATTTGTTTTATGTATATGGGAGGATACGAAAAAATATGTATCAGATTGCCTTTATAGGTCGGCAAGATCAGATAAAAAACAACATTTACAATAATTGACATAAGTAGTTTAAACGAGTAAACTTGTATCGAACGATGGAGGGATGTTTCGTGAAAACTATACTGGTTGACCATGATGAGATTACTAGAAACCATTTTGCGGCATTGTGTCACGGAGTACCAGAGATTGAGCTCACAGGGCAGTTTGAAAGATCGGGGGATGCACTTGCGTTTGCCGGACACAACCGGGTGGAGCTTGCTGTAATCAGTACAAATCTGCAGGACATAGATTGTGTTGACCTCGGCATCCGGCTGCGCCTTCTGCAGCAGGGAATGGTGCTGATCTACCTGACAGACGGGGCGGCGCGTGTTGCAGAGAGCCTGCATGGAAGGGCGGATTACTGCATTATGAAGCCATTTGGGCGTGCAGATATCCTTGATATGTCGGAGCGCGCCAAACTTCTGTCCTATCGGCAGATAAGAGTCCGGGCGGTGATGTTTGGCAGATTTCAGGTGTTTGCAAGAGACGAGGTCATCAGCTTTACCAATGCGAAGTCGAAGGAACTTCTGGCGCTGTGCATGGATCACAGGGGCGGCGAGGTGATGATGGAGGAAGCCATCGACAAGCTGTGGCCGGACAGAGTCTACGACGAGCGTGTGAAAAAGCTCTACCGGAAAGCGGTGATGAACCTGCAGAGCACGCTTCGGGAGGCCGACGCAGAAGACATTTTCATCACGAGGCGGGGAGCCTGCAACGTGGTGACAAGGCTGATCGACTGCGATTATTATCATTATCTGGAAGATAAAGAAGCAAACAGTGAGCTGTTTGAAGGGGAGTACCTCTTCGATTATGCGTGGGGAGAAGAGACGGTCGCCCGGCTTACGCAGGGAAAAGAAAATTAGCTGCCGCTGTTTTGTGGACCGGGCAGTTAAAGATTGCCGGATCCGGAACAAATAGGGATGGAAAAAAATCGGAAAAGGGTGGATAATAGAAAGAAATACAATTCGTGCAGACTTCGCACGCGGAAATGGGGATACGAATGAATAAGGAAGATATCAGAATAAAGAATGTGATCGTTCATATCATGGATTCGACGATCGGGATGCCGGTACTGTCGGACAAAGAGCTGGAGTACGGCTCGGAGATCGCCGAATTTCTGAAGGAGCACATTGCGAAGATCAGTTCCGGAGACGATGCGAAGGAGTGCCGCTTTTACCGGGAAGAGTCAGAGATTTTTCATATCCTGGAGGAGTATGCGGATGAGAATTTCGTGCCGATCAGCAAGGATATCGCAACCATGCTGTACGAGATCATGAACAGCAACATCGACATTCCGCCGGCAGACCTGATGGTGGTCCGCTTCCGCGAGGGGGAGGACGAGTATCTGGCGCTCCTCAAAATGAACTATAAGACGCAGTACACACACCGGACGATGACGCTGGAGGATGGGGAAGGCAACAGCAACGAGATCATCCGTCACAAATCGCTGCTCCCGTCTGAGAGCCAGAGACTTACCGAGGCGGCGATCATCAAGCTGGGCGATCTCTCTTTGCAGGTCATCGAGAAAAAGTACGAGGTGAACGGGGAAAAGACCAACTATTTTTCCTTCCTGTTCCTGAAATGCAGCGCGCATATGTCGCACAAATCGAAGCTGTCGATCGTGAGCCGTGCAGTCGAGAATGTGCAGAAGGAAGGCTTTAACGATTCGGAACGGTTTGAAAAGCAGATGCGTGCAAAGAGTATCATCCAGGAGGAGATCGAGGAGAAGGGCGGCTTTACGGTAGAGGAGATCGCAGACAAAATTTTTGAGGAAGAACCGGAATTAAAGGTGGCTTTTCAGGATAAAATGGAAAAGTACGATATGGTGAAAGAGGAGATCCAGCCGCAGAGTGAAAACACGGTGCGGAAGTATCAGAGCCAGCATCTGTTCACCGATACGGGGATCGAGATCAAGATCCCGATGGAGCAGTACAAGAATCCGCGAAGCGTGGAGTTCATCACGAACCCGGACGGAACGGTTTCGGTACTGATCAAAAACATAGAGCATCTGGAAGCAAAACTGTAAGAAAGAATGACAGAACAGATAGGGAGAGGAAACGAGATGGGAACGGTTCTTGATTATTTAAAGGAATACGGAGACTATTCGTTGGAGGAGCTGCCATTCAGTGATGTGGACAGCCTGATCCTGAGCCAGTTTTCGTATCTGAAATTTGACGATATGGTTCCCGGCCTGGATGAGCCGGGGAAACAGATCTCCTTGAAGGAGCTGGAGCAGCACGCACAGAAGGATAAACTTTTTGCGGACGAGAGATACCGTGAGAACAACACGGCGCTGTATGAGGGGATGCTCGCGAGCAAGCGCTTCGGAGGGCTGAAGCTCAGTAATTATGTAAACAAGATCGATCTGGATAAGGAGACGCAGTTTTCGGCGGTCACCTGTGTTTTTCCGGACGGGACATCTTACGTGGCGTTCCGGGGAACAGATGAAACGATCGTGGGCTGGAAGGAAGATCTGAACCTGGCCTTTTCCGAACCGGTGCCGGGACAGATCATGAGCGTCGATTATCTGGAAAAGACGGCGGCTACGCTGCAAGGCAGATTCTGCGTCGGAGGACATTCCAAGGGCGGCAACCTCGCGGTGTACTCTGCTATGTACTGCAAGCCCGAGACGCGGGAACGGATCGAATGGGTGTTTAACCACGATGGCCCCGGTTTCCGGCCGGAGGTGCTTGCGCAGGGCGCTTTCCGGGAAGTGGAAGAGAAAATACGCAAGACGATCCCGCACTCGTCGCTTGTGGGGATGATCCTCTTTAGCGAAGTGCCGTACCGCGTGGTGGAGAGCAAGAAAATCGGCGTGGCACAGCATGATCCGTATACATGGCTGATCGACAAGGAATCCTTCCGGCTGGCGGATGAAGTCTATTCGGGCAGAAAAGTCATGGACGAATCGCTCAACGAGTGGATCCTGTCGCTGACGCAGGAGCAGATGCGCGTGTTTGTGGATACGCTGTATCAGATCCTACTGGCGTCCGAGACAGACAACCTGATCGATCTGGCAGCCAACTGGCCCCAGAGCGTGCAGAAGATCCGCGCGGCGCTCAAACAAGTGGATGAGGAGACTGCCAAGACGATTACGAAGATCATCAAGTCCTTTATGGAACGGATATCCGTCAATACCAGGAGCTTTTTGAAGAATAAGGCGGAACAGGAAAAGGAAAAGCTCGAGGAAGGTCTGAAGCAGCTGGAGCAAAAGACGAAAAAAACGATGGAAAAGATAGAGTAAGAGATGGAAACAGGCGGTTCATCCGGCAGAGAGTGACAGAAAATGCTCCAGAAGAATATCGCCGCCGCTTTCCAGACAACGTTCGGGGTGCCACTGTACGCCGAGGATGGGGAGGGAGTCGTGCATGATCCCCTCGATCACATTGTCCCCGGAACGGCAGACGGCGAGGATGGACAGTCCAAGTCGGTCGATCCCCTGATGGTGGGCGGAGTTTACGATCGTGCTCAGACCGTAGAGCTGGTAGAAAAAGTCATCCCGCCGTAGACCGCTGTGATAGACCGGATGGCTCTGGTCGTGACCGGTCCACTGGTGGATGGAGGCTGTTTCCAGATCCTGATGGATGTCGCCGCCGAAGTAGATGTTGATCAGCTGGATTCCCTTGCAGATGCCAAGAATGGGACGTTTGCTCTGTACGAAAAAGTCAAGGATCTGAAGCTGGAGGATATCCAGCTCGGTGTCGATGGTGCGGGAGCCGTGGTTATGCTGACCGAAAAAGGCGGGTGTGATGTCGCCGCCGCCCGGAAGGACGAGGTAGTCGGCGGAGGCTGCTTTTTCCTTGCTGAGAGTGGAGAATACCCGTGCGCCAAGGGAGCGGAAAGCCCTTTCATAATTCTGGGTGTCCCGGCTTCTTCCGGCAATGACTACATAAGGTTGAGAAGGCATGATGGATGGTGCTCCTGCGTGACTCTTACGAGTATGATATGACAAAGTGCCCGGAGCGTGACAAAAGGGATCAGAGAAGGATCGCGGCGCTGCCCGGAAATGGAGGCTGTGATGGAAAAACGCATCAAAAATTATCGTAGATACATGGACGAATGGATCGCAAAGCTGGAAAAGAATTCTGGCGGAGCGGATATAGACAGTCTGATACAGGAGCACCTGACACAGATCGGCTTCTTTCAGCATGAGCGGCTGGTGCATCTGATCGTGACGGTCACATTTGCGCTGCTGGAGATGCTAGCGCTTCTTATGTCGATCCTTTCGGCAGAACCGGGGCCGATGCTGCTTGCGTTGTTCGTATTGATCCTCCTGATCCCTTATGTCAGGCATTATTACATATTGGAAAACGAAGTACAGAAGATGTATGGACAGTACGACAGGCTGACGGAGATGCGGCAGAGAAAGTAGGGGAGATTACTTTTTGAAGAGAATACAGATAAGAAACAGCATTTTGGCAGCAGGAAACGCCGCCGGAATGCTGTTTTTTTCTGCGCAGAAAACCTTTACACATTCCTTTTGTGCGCTTTTTACAATTTTTCTCAAATAATGGTTGCGCATTTGTAAAGAATACAATATAATTTAGATACAAATAAAATACTTTACAATTATCAAAAGCATAATACAGGAGTAGTGGACGATGAAAAACGAAAAAGACACGCAATACAACAAACCATGGATCCTGCAGCGCGCAGACCCTTATGTATACAGACACACAGACGGAATGTATTACTTCACGGCGTCCGTACCCGCATACGACGGGATCGTACTGCGGCGGTCCGCCACGCTGGAGGGGCTTGCGCAGGCGCCGGAGACGGAGATCTGGCACAAGCATGAGGACGGCATTATGAGCTGTCACGTCTGGGCGCCCGAGCTGCACTATATCGACGGCGCGTGGTACATCTATTTTGCGGCGGGGAATAAAGACGATGTGTGGGCGATCCGCCCCTATGTGCTGGAATGTAAGGATGCAGATCCGATCGCCGGAACCTGGACGGAGAAGGGCAAGATGCAGCGGGCAGACGAGGACGAGTTCTCCTTTGAGGCGTTTTCGCTGGATGCAACAGTCTTTGAAAACCAGGGGAAATGGTATTATATCTGGGCAGAAAAGGTGGGAGTCGGGAAGCAGATCTCCAACCTGTACATCGGGGAACTGGAGACGCCCTACAAGCTGAAAACGGTGCAGGTGCTCCTGACAACGCCGGATTACGACTGGGAGCGGGTCGGCTACTGGGTCAATGAAGGACCGGCGGTTCTCAAGAAAAATGGCAAGATCTTTCTGACATACTCGGCGTCGGAGACGGGCGTGGCATACTGTGTGGGGATGCTGACCGCAGATGCGGATTCCGACCTGCTCGACCCGCTTTCCTGGCATAAGGAAAGGCATCCGGTGCTCTGCTCTGACGACGAGATCGGGATCTACGGACCGGGTCATAACAGCTTCACGGTGGACGAGGAGGGCAACGATATCATGGTATTCCACGCAAGGACCGAGACGGAGATCACCGGCAATCCGCTCTACAATCCGAACCGTCACGCGATGTTTATGAGGGTGGACTGGAAGGATGAAAAGCCGGTATTTGCTTTTCAGAGAACAGAGAAGGCTGTATAATGGTATAGTACAAACTAAAATGTTTTATAAAGAAGTAAAAGAAAGGGGCAGACTATGGCAAAACTGGTTATCAACGAAAAGAAAAAGAAGGGACACATCAACCCGGAGATCTACGGGCATTTCTCGGAGCATCTGGGAAGGTGCATCTACGAGGGGCTTTACGTGGGAGAGGATTCGGACATTCCCAACGTGAACGGGATGCGCAAGGACGTGGTGGATGCGCTGAAAGAGATGCAGATCCCGGTGCTGCGCTGGCCGGGCGGCTGTTTCGCTGACGAGTATCACTGGAAGGACGGCATCGGTCCGAAGGAGAAGCGCAAGAAGATGATCAACACGCACTGGGGAGGCGTGGTCGAGGACAACAGCTTCGGTACGCATGAGTTTTTTGAACTCTGCGAGCAGCTTGGCTGTAAGACTTATGTAAACGGAAATGTGGGAAGCGGCACCGTGCAGGAGATGAGCGAGTGGGTGGAATATATCACGTTCGACGGGGTATCGCCGATGGCGGATCTGCGTAAGCAGAACGGGCACGAAAAGCCGTGGAAGATAGACTACTTTGGCGTGGGCAATGAAAACTGGGGCTGCGGCGGCAATATGACGCCGGAATACTATGCGAATCTGTACCGCAGATACCAGACCTATGTGCGGCAGTACCATCCGGAACAGCCGATCCGGAAAATCTGCGGAGGTCCTAACGTGGCAGACTATTTCTGGACAGAGAAGGTTTTAAAGACCTGCTATGAGCCGCCGCATCCGGGTAATGCACACGGCTATATGGATGGTCTTTCCCTGCATTATTATGTGCATCCTGAGGGATGGGAGATCAAGGGAAGCGCGACAGAGTTTGACGATAAGGTATGGTATAAGACGCTGGCTAAGGCGAAATACATAGAGGAGCTGATAAACCGTCATGGAGCGATCATGGATCAGTACGATCCGGAGAAGAAGATTGGTATGATCGTGGATGAGTGGGGCTGCTGGTTTACCGTGGAGCCGGGCACGAATCCGGGATTTCTGTATCAGCAGAACACGATGCGGGATGCGCTGGTGGCAGGTGTGTCCCTGAATATCTTCAATAAGCACTGCGACCGTGTGAAGATGGCGTGTATCGCGCAGATGGTCAACGTGCTGCAGTCGGTGATCCTGACGGAGGGACCGAAGATGATCCTGACGCCCACCTATCATGTATTTCATATGTATAAGCATCACCAGGATGCAGATCTGCTGGAAAGCTATATCGATGGAAACCGTCAGATCGGTGAGGATGAGGAATATCGGGTGCCTCTTCTGGAGGAATCGGTGTCTGTGAGTGCGGACGGCTGCGTGAATATCACGCTCAACAATCTTTCGGTGAAGGAGGATGTGCCGGTAGAAGTCTCTTTTGCAGAGCTGAAGCCTGCGGAGGTGACAGCGGCGATCCTGACGCAGGAGATGCACGCCCACAACACCTTTGACGAGCCGGAGAAGGTGAAGGAAGAAGCGTTTACGGCATATGAGATCAAGGACGGCAAGCTCTGCTTTACCGCGCCGGCATGCAGTGTGATCAGCCTGCGGGTGAAATAGAGAACGTGTAATGGGGGAGATTGCGGATGGAAGAGAAGTGGAAAGAACAGCCTGTGCGGCATTGCAGAAAGTGTCTTACCAGGGATATGGACTGGGATGGATACTTTGACAATCTGCACAGCTATATTGATCATCTGGACGCAGACAGCAAGGTTGATGGGCCGCTTTATGAAAAGCGGCTCGCTTCCTGCAAACGCTGTGATCTTCTGATGGACGGCATGTGCAGAGCCTGCGGCTGCTATGTCGAACTGCGGGCAGCCATGCGCAAAAACGCCTGCCCCTATGAGAAGTGGAAGGCGGAACTCTGACTGGGTTCTTTAGATTTCTTTTATCTGGTGAAATATTGTTCTTATTTTCAAAAAAATTTATCAAAATCTAAATATTTCAATAAAAACTAAAATATTTCAAAAAGGCATTGACTTATAAAAGATACTATTGTACAATGTGTTCATAAGATAATCATTCCGAAAGAAAAAAATACGCAAGTTGCTAAAATACATGGTGGTAACGAAAGCAAATTGCCAATGTTTTGATATAGGGTGGAATGTACTTCGTGCAAATAGTCCAATGGCGTTGCGCAGAGTATCAAGAGGATGATTATCGACAACCAATTTTTCACTATATATTAAGGAGGAAAAGAAATGAAAAAGAAGGTTTTGGCTACTTTGTTAAGTGTTGCTATGGTTTCTTCCATTCTTGCGGGCTGCGGCTCCTCGAACGGAACAGCTTCCACAGACAGCGCATCGACAGACAGCGCGGCAGCAGACGACACGGCTTCAGACGCTGCGGAGGGAACAGATGAGGCGGCGGAAGACGACGCGGCTGCAGAGGAGGAGATCCCGTCCTCTACCTTTGGTGATCCGAACGGAACACATATGGAGATGTGGACATTCGTGGAACTTCACGGACAGCACTACGGCAATATGGTTGAGAAGTGGAACGCAGAGAATCCGGACAGAACGATCGAGATTACCTGCACTACATATCCTTACAGCGACATGCACACCAAGCTGCTGACATCCCTGACAGCAGGCACGGGCGCTCCGGACATCTGCGATGTTGAGATCGGTCAGTTCCCGAACGTGGTTGCAGGTCTTGATACCTGGCTCGTTCCTTTGGACGATTACGCAGCTCCTTATATGGAGACGATGGTAAAAGCCCGTATGGAAGTGTATGCCGGATCTGACGGACACTACTATGGCGCTCCTTATCACGTAGGCGCAACGGTTATGTATTATAACGCAGCAGCTATGGCAGAGGCTATGGGAATCTCACAGGACGATGTGATCGCAAAGATCGATTCCGTTGTAACATGGGATGACTATGCAGCACTTGGACAGGAATATCTGGATGCAGTAGCAACGGAAGGAAAATACTGGACATCTGTTGATACAGGCGGCGTTGACTGGCAGTGGATCGCAATGGCTGAGTACGGCGAGGACTGGACAGGCGGATTCGATGGAACAGCGAATGTACAGCTTGAGTCCGTTAAGAAGATGCTGACCATGGAGCAGAGCTGGGTAAACAGCGGTCTTGCAGAGGTTTCTCCTGACGGACACGTTGACCTTGAGGCTGGTTTCCAGAACATCCTTGACCACAACATCGTATCCTTCCCGAAGGCAATGTGGTACATGAGCCGTTTCACAAACTATATGCCGGAAGAAAAGGGCAACTGGTACATTGCTAAGTGTCCTGTATTCGAAGCAGGTCAGCCTTGCTCCGTCGGTGTAGGTGGTACAGGTACAGTTGTGACACAGCAGTCCGCAAACCAGGAGCTTGCAGCAGAATTCCTTTGCTGGGCTAAGATGTCGGAAGAGGGCGAGCAGCTTATCTGGGATAACCTCGGATTCGACGTATGTAACACAGCTCTTTGGAATGACGACGCATTCGCACATGACGACAGCAACCAGTACAATGCTTTCTTCATCAACTATCCTTACGATGTACTTTACAGCATCAAAGATGACATCGGCAAGATCTACTCTGTAGCGATCAGCCCGACCATCAACGAGCAGATGTGCAACGTAACGCTGAATGACATTCTTGAGAATGGCATGGATGTTGACGAAGCATTACAGGCAGCACAGGATGTTGTTGATCTGGAGCAGTAAGAGATACCTTAGAATTTCATAGAGGGGATTGGGTGCAATCCCCTCTGTTTTTATCTAAAAAACATATGTGTTTTGGGTAAGGAGTGTGTGCATATGAACAAGTTTAAAAAGTTTTTATACTCTCAGAAAGCGGCACCGTATGTCTTTGTCCTGCCTTTTATTCTGAGCTTCGCATTTTTCTGGGTTTATCCTCTGTGCAGTACGATAACCATGAGCTTTCAGGATATCAAACCGACAGGCACGGAGTGGGTCGGACTGAAAAATTTCAGTAAGCTGATGAAAGACACGGTTTTCCATACGGCGATCCTCAACAGCTTTGAGTACATGATCTTTACGCTGGTGCTTCTGATCCCGTTCCCGATGCTGTTTGCCGTACTGATGGATTCCAGACTGGTGAAGGCAAAAGGATTCTGGAAGGCCTGCCTCTATGTGCCGGCACTGACGTCCGTTGTAATTTCCGGAACGCTGTTCCGTCTGATGTTTACCGAGTATGAGACGGGGCAGATGAACATTATCACAGCGGCGCTGGGACTTGGAACATTTAAGTGGCTGAAGATGAAGGCAACCGGACTTGCGGCGTTATTGATCGTCTGCTGCTGGAGATGGACGGGCGTTAATATGCTGTACTTTATTTCCGGTCTGAAATCGATCGACACCGCACTGTACGAATCCGCTGAGATCGACGGTGCGTCTGCATGGCAGAAATTCCGCTATGTCACGATCCCGCTTCTGAAGCCGACCACGATCTATGTGCTTACGATCAGCGTGTACGCCGGACTGGCAATGTTCATGGAATCTTACATGCTGTGGGCAGGTCCGGATTCTCCGAACAATATCGGACTGACGATCGTCGGGTATCTGTACAAGCGAGGTATCGCAAAGAACCAGCTTGGCTACGGAAGCGCAGTAGGTATCGTGCTGCTTGTGATCGCACTTGCGATCAATATCATTCAGCTTGTCCTGAATGGAACATTTAAGAAGGAGGAAGACTAATATGGCAAAGACATCCTCTGTACAACAGGAAGGCGGCATGAAAGCCAAGAGAACGGTGCTTTCCGTTCTGGCAACCGGCTGGTTTGCGATCCTTTCGATCATCATTGTATATCCTTTGTTTGCAGGTCTGGTAGCCTCGTTCAGACCGGGACGTGAGCTGATCCGGCGTGGTCTGAGCGTGGATCTGGATTTCAGCACGATGACCCTGAACAATTATACATATCTGTTTGGCGGAAATGAGGACTCACAGAAATATTTCATGTGGTTTAAGAACAGTCTTATCCTTACTTTTATATCCGTCGTACTGACGCTCTTTATCTGCTATGTGGTGGCGTACGGACTGACAATGTACAACTATAAGCTGAAGAATTTCCTGTTCTTCCTTGTCATCGCAACGATGATGGTTCCGTTCGAGATCCTGATCCTTCCGCTTTACAAGGAAATGATCGGATTGAACCTGATCGATACGACAGCAGGCGTGGTCCTGCCGGGTATCTGCGGCGCATCGACCATCTTTTTCTTCCGTCAGTATATGACGGGGCTTCCGAAGGAGCTTCTTGACGCAGGGCGGATCGACGGTGCGACAGAGTACGGCATCTGTTTCAAGATCATGCTGCCGATCACGAAGCCGGCCTTTGCGGCAATGTCCATTCTTTGTGCGATGGGCGCGTGGAACAACGTGCTGTGGCCGATGCTGGTATACCGGAGTGCGGAGAAGTTTACACTCCCGATCGGTCTGAACACACTGCTGACGCCGTACAACAATAACTATGATGTTTTGATTGCCGGATCCATGTTTGGTATCATTCCGGTGTTTATCGTATTCCTTTGCTTCCAGAGATACTTTATTGAAGGTATGACGGCTGGAGCGGTCAAAGGATAAAAAATTCGGGCATACACTCCATTGCCAGGGCTGCTGCGGTCGCCGGGGTTCCGGTATAAAGCAGCAGCCTTTTTTGCGGGCAAAAAGCGAAATGGTGGTCTGATGACCGGTGCGGCAGAGAGATTGCGGCTGCCTGCTTTTTAGAAAGAAGAGAGAGGAAAAGGTATGAATAGAAAAAGAGTGAAGAAGGCTGCAACCGCCTGTCTGCTCGGCATGACGGCTGCATTGGGACTTTGCGCCTGTCAGGGGGCTTCGCAGGATACTGCGGCACAGACGGATGCGAATACGGAGACGGCTGCACAGGAGGAAAAAGAGATGACGGATCTGGATTTTACAGTTTCCTATGACGGGATCGCGACAGCAAAGCTGGAGGCGGGGGTCAGCGTACATGATCCTTCGATCATCAAGGCGGACGGAAAGTATTATCTTTTCGGTTCGCATATGTCGACGGCTGTTTCGGATGATCTGCAGCACTGGACGGCGATCGGGAGCGGCTATAAGGTGAAAGATCCGATCTACTATGAACTGATGGCGAATGAGGACGCGTTTGCCTACGCGGGCAGCAAAAAGAGCGTGATCCCGACCGATGACCGGGCATGGCACGTATGGGCGCCGGACGTGATCTACAATGAGGCGAACGGACTGTATTACCTCTATTTCTGTACTTCATCCACCTGGAACGCATCGAATCTCTGCTATGCGACCAGCGAGAGTATTGAAGGGCCGTTTGTCTGGAAAGGGGCAATGATCTACTCTGGATTTACGGCGGAGACATTGGACGCCACGGATGTGACAGACTACGTGGACCGGGAAGAGG
>OIZL01000661.1_pt1 | contig 23593 bp, 18 predicted proteins | sample 1588541 | NCBI WGS metagenome assembly OIZL01 (sample SAMN03283285) | human gut metagenome | biome: human-associated habitat; material: feces | host: Homo sapiens | place: Peru | collected 2012 | reverse complement strand
AGCGGTAAAAGAATAAAAGCCTTATCCATAGAAAAGCGTTGTCTTTGCGGGCAGCGCTTTTTATAATAGAAACAGGATGATTCATAGAATGATACAGGTTCCGCAATATGCGGTCTTTGCCGGCATAATGCGGATCAGAGGAAGGAAACGTATGATAAAACGATGGATACAGGCGGGAGCGGTGCTGCTTATGACAGGGGGACTGCTTCTTGTTGCCGGTCTTACAAAAAATCAAGGCGATACGGAGCAGCCCGAGGAGGAGATCACCCTGGACTGGTATATCAACTATTCGTGGTTTACTGCCGGATGGGGAGAAAACCTGGTGTCCCGCACGATCACAGAGGAGACGGGCGTGTCGGTCAACTTTATCACGCCGCGGGGGAATGAGACGGAGAAACTCAATGCGCTGATCGCGTCGGACTCGCTTCCGGATGTCGTCACGATCGGCTGGTGGGAGCCGCAGATGTCGGAGATGATCGAGAATGGGATGGTCTATGTCCTCAATGAGCTGGCGGATGCGTACGATCCCTGTTTCTACGAGGTGGCGGACCCGGATGTGGTGCGCTGGTACACCCGTGAGGACGGAAATCTGTACTGTTATCCCAATTCCAGCTATACGCCGAAGGATCTGGAGAAATACGACAACATTCCGGTGAATCAGACCTTTCTGGTGCGGAAGGACATCTACGAGGCGCTGGGAAACCCGGATATGACGACGCCGGAAGGCTTTTATGACGCGGTCACGAAGGCAGCGGCCATCTGCCCGGAGGTAAACGGGGAGCCGCTTCTGCCGATCGGGGCGCACGTGTTTGACGATACCGGGTGCGTTTCATTTGACAACTATCTGCAGAATTTTCTGGCAGTTCCCTATGAAAAGGATGGCAAGATCTACGACCGCTACACAGACCCGGAGTACCTTAGGTGGCTGAAGCTGTTCCGTCGCCTGTGCTCGGAGGGATATATCACCCCGGACGTCTTTGTGGACACCCGGACGCAGATGAGCGAGAAGATCGCGGAGGGCAGATATTTCTGTATGCTCTATCAGCGCACGGACATGGCGGATCAGGAAAAGATCCTCTATGCGAACGACCCGGAGAAGATCTACATCGCCGTGGACGGACCGAAAAATTCCAATGGCGACGACCCGGTCCTGCCGTCGAACGGGATCAACGGCTGGACGGTGACGATGATCTCCAAGAACTGCGAGCACCCGGACCGCGCGATCCGCTTTATGGATTACCTGATGAGCGAAAAGGGGCAGAAACGGACGTATCTGGGCGTGGAGGGCGTCACCTATGAGATGCAGGACGGACGTCCAGTGATCAAGGACGAGGTGAAGAAGCTGCTGAACACCGACCGGGAAGCCTACGACCGGCTCTACGGGGCAGACGGCTGTTACTGGATGCTGCAGAACAATGTAATGCAGCTTTCCTGGCAGCTTGAGCTGGAAGAACCGCTCAAACAGCTTGCAGAGTGGACTTATCCCTATGCCTGCTACACGGGACAGTATGACGCGCCTCCGCAGGAGAATGACGAGATCGGGCAGATCTCGAAGAAGGAGAAGAAGCTGTGGAGCGAGACGCTCAAGAAGCTCCTGCTGGCAGATTCGGATGAAACGTTTGACAGGATTTTGGAGGACTTTCAGAAGAAACGCGAGCAGATGGGGTATGACAGAGTGCTGGAGGCGCGCACCAGGCAGATGCAGGAGAATAAGAAGAAGCTGGGCATAGACGAATGAGGATGATCCAAGGCGCATGAAGAGAGAAAAAACCAAACGGAACATAAAACTCAACTGGAAATTTACAATCGTGATTATTACGGCGATCACGATACCGATCGCCATTTTTGCGGGGGTGCTGTTCTACAATCTGGAGCAGAACGCCGTGGAAGAGAACAAGAAGTATATGGAGTACAAGATGGACAAAAACGCCGAGATCACGCGCACCTGCATCGATTCGGTCAATATGTCCACACAGTTTTTTCTCTCGGACGAAGGGATGCGGGAGGTACTTCTGAAAACGTCGCAGGGACAGCAGATGACGACGCAGGAGCTGGTAGAGTTCCAGACCTCGGATGTGCAGGATCTGGAGCGGCTGGTGAGCAATAATCCGCTGCTCTATGTCGTCCGCATCTTTTCATCGGAGGATCAGGTGCAGGAGATGATGCCGATCCTGTACCGCAGGAACAGGATGCAGAGACTTGCCTGGGCGGGAGAGATGGAGGCGCAGGGGAGCGATAGCGGCTGGTATTTCGGATATACGGATCAGGTCTTTTCTTCCCTGATCTCGAACCAGGGAGAGGCGCTTGCAGGATATATCACGCCCGTCATGGACTATGAGGAAGGGTGCCTGGGCTATATCGAGGCGGCTGTCACCATGCGCGATCTGATCCCCGGACTGTATGAGACGGGAGAGCAGGAGTGGGGCGTATTCTTTGCGCAGGACGGGCAGACCTTTTACGGCGACAATCAGGTAAACGCCGAGGGCGAGCCGGAGGAAGAACTTTATGAATGGCTGCAAACCCGCTGGGAGCAGCCGGATAAGGAGTGGGTAGACTATGTGCGGCTCGGCAAAAGGAATCTGATCGTCACCAGCCAGAAGAACGGAGAGCTGGGCGGAATTCTGGTAGGGGTCAAGGACATCACCGGGGAGATCCAGGCGGTCTACCGTGAGAGAAGTAATTTTATCGGCGTGATGCTGGTCCTGCTGACCGGAATCGTTTTTATCGTCAATATGATCGTTCAGCATATGCTGAGACAGTTCTACGCGATCCTGCGGAGTATGCGGAAGGTGGAGAGCGGCGATCTGTACGTGCGTATCACAAGGCTCAGCAACGATGAGATGGGAGAGCTCGGCGTGCAGCTCAACCGTATGCTGGACCGGATCCAGGACATCATGCAGGAAAACATCGACCGGGAGGTGCTGGTCAAAAATTCGGAGATCCGGGCGCTTCAGAATCAGATCAACGCGCATTTTATCTATAATGTGCTGGAGTCGATCAAGATGATGGCGGAGATCGACGAGGAGTACGCCATCTCCGACGCGATCACCTCGCTTGGCAGGCTGCTGCGGTACAGCATGAAGTGGCACTCGAAGAATGTGGCGCTGCAGGATGAGCTGGAATACATCCGGAATTATATGGCGCTGATCAATCTGCGGAACGACTACGCCATCCAGCTTTCCTTAAAGATCCCGGAGGAGCTTTATACGCAGGAGATTCCCAAGATGTCCTTACAGCCGGTGGTGGAAAATTCCATCCTGCATGGGATCGATCCGCTGGGGGAGGACAACACCATCTATATCAAGGCGTGGGCAGAAGAGGGCGACTGCGTCATCGAGATCTCGGATGCGGGGCAGGGAATGACGGACGAGGAGCTGAAGCTGATCACAGACAGGCTGCATGGCAGAGTGGAGCCGTCCGGAGGAAAGGGCGGGATCGGACTGAAAAATGTACAGGACCGGATCATGCTGGGATTCGGCAAAAAATACGGACTGACGGTCTATTCCAAGAAGGGGTGCTACACGAAGGTAAGGATACGGATCCCTTTGAATCAGGAAAAAGAAGCAAAGGATGCGGGCGCAGAAGGCTCGCGGGGGTGAGAGACAGATGAAGACAGTAATGATAGTGGAAGATGAGAAAATGATCCGGCAGGGACTTCACGCCATGATCAAGAGATGCGGCGTGTTAGTGGATGTGATCATAGAGTGCAGAAACGGGGAGGAGGCTCTTGAAATGCTTTCTTACCAGCCGGTGGATGTGCTGTTTACGGATATCCGGATGCCTAAGATGGATGGCATCGAGCTGGTCAGAAGGCTGCATGAGATGCCGGATATGCCTCTTGTCGTCGCTATCAGCGGCTACGATGATTTCTCCTATGCCGTGGAGATGCTGCGAAACGGCGTGCGGGAATATCTACTAAAGCCCATCGACCGCGATAAGATCTGTCAGGTGATGCAGACACTTGAACAGGAGCTGGAGCAGCGGAACCGGAGCGATGAGAAGGAGCGGCAGATCGGCAGACAGCAGCTCCGGCACATCTTACAGTCAAAGCAGCTTCCGGAGAAGGAGATCGAACTGCTAAAGCAGAAATACGGAACGTATTTTTTCAAGGAGCCGTACAAGGTCTGTTGTACCGAGCCGGAGAATGGGCTGCGGGAAAACGAGTACGTCATGGTGATCGACGGGGTGGACGATGGAATGGTCTGCCTGGTTGAGCAGAGCAGCCTGACGCCGTTTCTGATGAATGAGTTTCCGGACAGCAGTGTGGGGATCAGCGGAATATGCCAGGGAATCGAAGAACTGCGCAAGGGCTATGAGGAGGCGTTGGAGGCCAGAAAAAAGGCATTCTGCCTGTGCAGCGCCGTCACCTGGGGCGAGGAAGAGCGCAGTGTGCCGCAGGGATTGAAGGAGCAGGCGGAGAAACTGCTCGGAGAGCAGGCATGCCAGCAGAGGATTCAGCTGATCGGCAGCGGCAGGACAGAGGAACTCGACGAACAGTGGGGACGGCTTTTTACGGAGGTAAAAAGAGGGCGGATCAAGCCGGACACCTTCTTTACATCCATGGAGGACGCACTGAAAGAGATCGAAAGGATCTACGGAGATGCCAAGGAGGAAAAACTGCTTTCGTTTCTGGCTTACCCGGATCTGGAGCGGTACCGGGAAGAGGTCATGGAGTGGATCATGGAGCTGCACCGCAGGAGAAACAGCCAGGAGGAGACGCACGGCGCAGAGCATAAGATGCAGCTCGCGGTGGAGTACATCGAGGCGAACTATAACAAGGACCTGAACATGGCAGTCGTGTCGAACCATCTGTCGATGAACTATTCGCTGTTTTCCTATTCTTTTAAGCAGTATACGGGAACCAGCTTTGTCAGCTTTCTGAAGGATATCCGCATCAGGGAGGCAAAACGCCTCCTGTGCGAAACAGACCTGAAGATCCAGGAGATCAGTGTGCAGGTAGGATATGAGAATGAAAAGCACTTTATGAAAACGTTCCGCAGCCAGTGCGGGGTATCGCCCACAGAGTACCGGAAGAACATGAGCGGCGCGGCTAAATAGGCGGCTTAGGCTTTCAGAATGTGCTTTTCCTTGGATTTCTTGAAGGCGTACATATTCTGGTCGGCTGTCTCGAAGAGAACCTGGACGTCGTGGGAATCATGGCACTGCGCGGTCTCTGCCGTGGCGTAGCCGCAGCTTACCGACACATTGTAGGGCTTGCTGCTCAGCTTGTTGAAGTGGTCGAGGTACTGTGTGATCTGGTTGGAAAATTCCTCCGGCTGTCTGGTATTGCTGCCGGGCAGCAGACAGTAGAACTCATCCCCGCCGAACCGGGAGCAGACGGCGTCCGCCGGAGCGGTGCTCAGAAGCGCCTGCCCGATGGCTTTCAGGGCAAAGTCTCCGGCCTCATGCCCGAAGAGATCGTTGATCGTCTTCAGCTCATCCAGGTCAAAGACCAGTACGTGAAGATACTGGTAGGAACCAAGCTCGCGGAGGAGCGCCTGTTCGTGCTGATCGAAGCCGTAGCGGTTGTAGAGTCCGGTCAGCATATCCCGGAGATACAGATCCTCCAGATGTCTTGTCAGGATGTGGGTACGCTTGTTATCGCAGATGTTGGCAAGAAGCTGTGTGATATTTACGATAAAAGGCACCAGACTGAAGGAAAACGCCATCTGGTTATCCTGGAACGCTATGACTACATAGCCGAAGGACTGACTCTCAAAAAAGAGAGGAGAGACAATGTAGGCTGCGTCGGAGGCGTCGTTCAGGAAAGCGGGCAGCAGAGTATTTTTTTCAAAGCTGCACGAAGGCAGACGGCGGCCGTTCTTCATGCCGAGTTCGAGAAGCACCGTGTTCGAAGGATCGTCCTGCGTCTCCTCGTCTGATCCGTCGCCGGTCAGCTCCAGAATCGGGTCTGTCAGCCTGTCCCAGTCGGAGTACAGACAGAGATAAAACTCGCTGCAGTGTTCAATGTCGCCGATATATTTCTCCAGCGCGTCCATGCCCGTCTCGATATCCGTGATATGGGAGAAGGCAGTAGACATATGGATCGAGCGGAACGTCGAGTGTTCCATCTGGATGATCTGGTCCGTCTGCTGGCAGATATAGGATAAGTTGGTGGAAGAGGGACGGTAACTGCATCCGCAGGAACCACCGTAGACCGGCTCTGCAAAGACCGTGGTGGCATAGTCGGTCTTTTTCTGTAAAATAGCAAACAGCGCGTCAACGGAAGCCGCGCCGACCTGGTAAGTCGGGAAGGTCACTGTGGTGAGCGGCGGGATGAGATTCTGTCCCTCCGGGGTGTTGTCGCAGCCGGTGATGCCGAAATCTTCCGGGATGCGGTAGCCTGCCCGCGAAGCGGCTAGATACAGACCGAGCGCGATCCGGTCGTTGTAGCACAGGATGGCGTCGGGCGGATTCCCGTTGATCGAACAGAACTGTTCAAGCGCCTTCTGGTAGTCCTCAGGCGTCTCTGCGCAGGCGTAACAGTTTGCCTCGGAGACGGGCAGCGCGTGCTGGCGCATGACGGAGAGAAAAGCTTTCTGTCTGCGCAGAGAGCAGTCTGCCTCCTTGCTGCAGCCGAGGTAACAGATATTTTTGGCGTTATGTACATCGATCATATGCGCGGTCAGCGTGCCGGCGGTGAGATTGTTCTCCAGCGCGATCCGTGGAAAGGTGGGCTCTGACTCGGTGATCTCCACAACGGTCAGACCGGTTTTTTTGAGCGCACCACAGATGTGATTCCGCAGCCCATCGTCGGTGTAGGTTCCGGAGGCAAAGACGATCCCCTCGATATCCTGCCAGTTCGGGATCTTCAGGATGCTGGCCTCCCCGAGAGAGTAGTCTCCGAGATTTTCCCCATCGCTCGTCGTATAGATCTCGGTATTGTATCCATAGTATGCTGCGCGCGACACGATGCCCTGGCACAGATTCCTCTGATAGATACCGTAGATATGGGAAAGAAAGAGCGCGATCTTTTTCTTGTGATACATGAATGGTAACCCCTCGTTTCTGAGCCGCCTGCCGCAGCTCTATGATTGACATTACGGATTTTTGCATATAAAATAATAAAAATACAGTGCCTCTGCAAAACAACCTTATGGGGGTTATCCTGCAGGGTTCTGAGACGATACTATTATAAGGTATAAGTTACCAGTTTATCAAGGCTTGCACGGGAAGGAAGGAGACATTTTTTATGCTTAAATTTGTTAAGATTGCATAGCAGTGGCTATTGCATGAAGAAAAAACAGATATAGCCATTGCTTTTCCGGATCGAATACAGAATTTGGAGATTTAGGAGGCAATCATGAGCTATAGAAGAGCAGAAGAGATTCTGCCGATGGAGATCATCGAACTGATCCAGCAGTATGTGGACGGCGAGAATATTTATATTCCCAAGAAAGAGGGAAAAAGGCTTGGCTGGGGCGTACAGAGCGGCGCGCGGCAGGAGATCGTGAGCCGGGATGAAAGGATCTACCGGGATTACCAGAGCGGGATCCCGACGGTGGAGCTGGCGGAGACATACTTTTTGTCTGTCAAGAGTATCCAGCGGATCGTTCGATTGAAAAAACAGGCAGTATAGAGATAACAGGGAACTGACACACATGTCAGTTCCTTTTTTGTTGTGGCGCAAAAACGTTTCGAAGGATTCTTGAGGATGACTTTGGCGGCGCATGGATACTATAATCAGAGCAGCGACAAAGCGAAAGGAGGAAAACCATATGCTGAAACCCTACTACTTTGCATAGCGGAGCTATTGCAAATAAAAACTTCAGACTGTGATAGCTCACGCTTAAAAAATCCGGAAGTAAACAAGGAGAAATAAGTGAGCTACCTAAATACAATTACTATGATACACAAATGTTCCGGCTGCAATAAGAAGATGCCGTTTGTCAATTCCGGGAAATTCCGCGTGAATGCAAACGGAAACAATGTGGACGTATGGCTGATCTACCGCTGCCGGAAGTGCAAACATTCCCTGAACCTGACCATCTATGAGAGGACGAAGCCGGGGAAGATTCCGCAGGAGCTGTACGAGAAGTTCCTGGAGAACGACGAAGAGCTTGCGGAAAGCTATGGAAACGATATCGAGTTCCTTCGGAAAAACCGCGTCGAGATCCGGAAATAGAACACGGCAGGGGGGCGGATAAGCTGGGAATCTCCAACGGCTATCTCTTGACTCTGCTCAAGCAGAATATGGGGGCAGGTTCGTAGACTATCTGAACCAGATCCGTATCGGCAGGGCCTGTTGTTATCTGCAGCAGAGCTATCTGAAAAATTATGAGATCGCGTACAAGGTGGGATTTCAGGACGAAAAATACTTCTCCAAGGTATTTAAGAAGGTGATGGGGATGACGCCCAAGGAATACCGCATGGGCAACCGCATAGAAAATGCGCGGCAAATCCGTTGACCAAAGGCAGGATCTGTTGTAATCTGATTACAATATGCAGTTTTGGGACAAGGGAGATCCGATGGAGAAAAAAGAAAAAGAAAAGATAAGCGTAAAGAAACGTATCTGGCACATGATACGGAATATTCTGGTGGTGTTCGGAGTGCTGTTCATCATCCTTCTGCTCCTTCCGGAGGACGAGGAGGAAGAAGAGAGTGCGGTGCAGACTGTGGCAGAGGAAAAGTCCGGCGATCCCTACCAGGAGACGATGGACAGGGCACAGCAGCTTCTCTCATCCGTCGGCTCGGAGCCGTCCACAGAGGCAGACCGGGCAGCGGCAGCCGTGCAGGAGCTGGTGAGACAGAAACGGGCGCAGCAAGGCACGGAGAGCAGCAGAGAGGAGCACGCCGGAGGAAAGAGCGCGACGGTGCTGATCTATATGAACGGATCGGATCTGGAGAGCGATAACGGTTCCGCGACGGAGGACATCCGGGAGATGCTTCAGGCGTCCTACAGCGACCAGGTGAACGTGTTGATCGAGACGATCGGGACGCGAAGATGGTCCTCGCGATATCGGATCGCATCCGACCGGACGCAGAGATACCGTGTGTTAGAGGATGAGCTGGAGCTGGTGGACGATTCCCTGGGACAGCAGGCGTGCACAGAGGCGGAGAGCCTGGCGGATTTCATCGAATGGGGAGCCAGCGAGTATCCGGCGGAGCGATATATGCTGATCTTATGGGGACACGGAGCGGGACCGGTCTACGGATTTGGATACGACGAGCATCAGGATGAAGAAGAGTCCCTTACGATGGATGAGATGCAGGCAGCACTGAAAAAGGGTGGTGTCTATTTTGACTTTATCGGGATGGACTGCTGTATCATGTCCTGTCTGGAGCTTTGCTGTGCGATGTATGATTTCTGCGACTACATGATCCTTTCCGAAGATTTCGAATCGGGTCTTGGCTGGGATTATACCGGCTGGCTCAACTGTCTTTCGGAGGATCCGTCTATCGAGACGCAGGCGCTTGGCAGGGTGATCATCGACGACATGGTCGAAGATAACGAGCAGGACCGGTACGGAGATTCCAGCACCCTTGCGCTTCTGGATGAATCCTATATGAAGCTCCTCTATACCGCGTGGGTGGAATTTGCCTATGCGAATGAGGATGCGCTGCTGGATGCAAATTACAGTACCAGGATCGAACGGAAGGGCAGAGCCTACGATGATTACAGCATGGATGACTATTATGTAACAGATATCATGGCGCTTGCGCAGAATGTTTCGGCACAGGAGACAGAGGCACTTGCTGCGGCGTTGGATCTTGCAGTCGCCTACTACCGCTGTACGGAGGATGAGACGGGACTGACCGGGCTTTCTGTCACCCTGCCTTACGGGGATGCGTACTTCTACGACTCCTTGCAGGATATTTTCTTAAGCTGCGGACTGAATCAGGACTATGTGGAATGGCTTGGAAAATTTGTGGATGCCAGCGGGTACTCGGACTATTATGATTACGACGAGTGGTACGAGGACGACTGGAGCGGCTGGGATGACTACGACGAGTATTTCGACTGGTTTGACTGGGATTATGATCTGGACGACGACTGGTACGACTGGGATTCGTACGACTATGACTGGGATGAAGGCTGTTATGGGGAATACGATGACTGGGAATAGCAGGTTTAAAAAAAGAAGAACGAGGGAGAGCATCTGTCGGAAACGGCAGATGCTTTTGTTATCGATAAGGAACGACACGCACCGGTGCAGGTACATTTAGGGTAGGAAGGAAACCGGGCGGAGGAATAGGTCTTGACTCTCCCCTTAGGGGGAGAGGGTATAACAGTAACAGACAGAGTAAAGGATGTGAGATTTGTGTCTGCGCGCATCTGACACAAATCCGGTATCACAAAAGCGTGCGCAGAAATGAGGATTAACATGGAGATGAGAGAGATACATCAGGGATGTGAGGAGAAGCAGGAGGGGGCAAAGTATCAGATCGGTATGTTTGCCGCGATGAACCATGTGACGGTCAAGGCGCTCCGTTTCTATGAGGAGCAAGGGCTCCTCATCCCGGCGTATGTGGATGAGGAGAGCGGATATCGTTATTATACGATGGCTCAGATGGCAGATACGCAGCAGATCCTGGCGTGGAAGGAGGCAGGCTTTAAACTGGATGAGATCAGGGAGCTCAGACGGCAGGAAAACAAGGAAAGTGTGCTTCTTAAAAAGAAGAATGAGATTCTGGAGGAGATAGCGAACCTCACAGCGAAGCTTGCAAAACTGGAAAGTTTTCTGAACGGAGAGAGTATTCTCTTTGATATGCCGATCAGGCTGCGCCGGATACCGGAAGTCACGGTAGCTTTCATGCGGCGCCGGATAGAGTCATATGATGCATTGTTTGACCTGATGCCGGAGATGGGAGCACAGATGGAGCTGGCAGGATGCCGGTGTGCACTTCCGGAGTATTGCTTTGTAAATTATCCGGAATCGGGCTATAAAGCAGAGCAGATTCTGGTGGAGGCGTGCGAGGCAGTGACGGAGAAGGGGAAGGATACGGAGAAACTGCAATTCAGGACGTATCCGGAGATCGAGGCCGTGTGTGCATTCCATAAAGGATCTTACCGCGATCTGCCGAGAGCGTATGGAGCTGTCCTGCAGTACATTGAGAAGAACGGATATGAGATCTGCGGGGATATCCGTGAAAAATACATTGACGGCGTGTGGAACAAGGACTCGGAGAAGGAATGGCTGACAGAGATTCAGGTGCCGGTCAGAAAGCTGGCATAGAGAGAAGGGAGAGAAAATGGACAATTCGGAAATCATTATCAAAGGGTTGAGACAAAACAATCTGAAAAATATTTCACTGCGGATCCCGAAAAACAAGATTGTTGTTTTTACCGGTGTGTCAGGATCGGGGAAATCCAGTATTGTGTTTGATACGGTTGCGGCAGAGAGTCAGCGGCAGATGAACGAGACTTATACGGCGTGGATCAGAGGCAGGCTGCCAAAGTTCGAGAAGCCGAAGGTGGATTTTATCGATCAGCTTAATCCGTCGGTGATTGTCGATCAGAGCAGGATTTCTGGGAATGCCAGATCCACGGTGGGCACGATCAGCGAAATGTACTCAGCTCTCAGACTGCTCTTTTCCAGAGTGGGAGATCCGCCGGTTGGCCCGGCATCTTACTTTTCATTCAATAATCCGAATGGCATGTGTGCGACTTGTGCAGGAATCGGTAAGGTGATGGAACTGGATATGGAGAAGCTGATCGATCCGGATAAATCTTTTGAGGAGGGAATGCTCCAGCTTCCGGCGTTTGGCCCTGGTAAGTATTATTGGAGGGTATATCACAGACCGGATCTTTTCGATGTGAAGAAGAAGTGGCGGGATTATACAGAAAAGGAAAAGAATATTCTTCTATATGGAAGTGAGACACGTGATGGGGAAAGGCTGGACAAAAAGTTTGAAGGCGTCAAGAACCAGTTTGAGAGACTGTGCCTGATGAAAGGGACAGAGGAGCAGACGGATAATACATTAAAACGGATCAACGCTTTTATGAAAGAAAAGACCTGCCCGTCCTGTCAGGGCAGAAGGCTGAATGAGAGGGCGCTGTCGAGCAAAGTGCTGGGATACGATATTCAGGAAATGTGCGAGATGGAGTTTCAGGAGCTCAGAGAAGTGCTGAAGCGTATGGAGGATCCGAGAGGAAAGTCGATAGCGCAGGCACTGATTGCAACGTTGGACAGGATGATCGAGATCGGCTTGCATTACCTTTCCATGAACCGGGAAACGATGACTCTTTCTGGTGGCGAGGCACAGCGATTGAAGCTGGTTCGGTATATGGGAAGTTCCCTGACCGGAATGATCTATATTTTTGATGAGCCCAGTACGGGAATGCACCCGAGGGATGTCTATCGGATGGCAGATCTGCTGAAGGATCTGCGTGATCGGGGGAATACGGTACTTGTTGTTGAGCATGACAAAGATATCATCAGCATTGCGGATGAGGTGATCGATGTCGGACCACTGGCCGGGATGGATGGCGGTGAGATTCTTTTTCAGGGAAGTTACGAGGCGCTGCTCCTGAGTGGAACAAAGACCGGAGAGGCGATGAAACATAGGATACCGGTCAAAAGGAACGTCCGGCAGCCGAAAGGATTTCTGGCTATAAGAGATGCCGGTATCCATAACCTCAAACACGTGGATGTGGATATTCCTTTGGGAGTTTTGAATGTCATTACAGGCGTCGCGGGGAGCGGCAAGTCATCGCTGATCCGGGATGTGTTTGCAAAGCAGTATGAGGAACAGACTGTTTTGGTTGACCAGAGTGCAATCACTGCCACAGGGCGATCGACAGCCTGTACGTTTCTGGGATTCTTTGATGAGATCAGAGCGCTTTTCGCAAAGGAAAATCACGATGATAAGGCCCTCTTTTCTTTTAATAGCAGAGGCGCCTGTCCAATCTGCAAGGGCAGGGGAATGATTACGACAGAGCTTGTTTTTATGGATCCGGTCACTACGGTGTGTGAGGCCTGTGAGGGAAAACGCTACAGCAAGGAAGTGCTGGATAAAACCTATCATGGGAAAAACATTGTGGAGATTCTGTCGATGAGCGTAAAGGAAGCGAGAAGCTTTTTCGGGGAGAGTAAAAAGATCTGTAAACAGCTGGATGCGCTTTTACAGACGGGTTTGCCGTATCTCTCTCTTGGACAGCCTCTGTCAACACTTTCGGGAGGAGAACGCCAGAGAGTCAAACTGGCTAAGGAGCTGGGGCGAAAGGGATCTGTCTTTGTGCTGGATGAGCCGACGACAGGACTGCATGCATCCGATATAGACAGGATCATGGAACTTCTTGACGGATTTGTGGAGCGTGGCAATACGGTTCTTGTCATTGAGCACAACACGGATGTGATGAAAATGGCGGACTATATTATCGATGTCGGACCGGACGGCGGTACGGCGGGCGGTGAGATTGTGTTTGAAGGGACGCCGGAAGAGATGATCACGCGTGCGCATACGATCACGGCAGATTACCTTCGAAAGGCTTTATAAAAAAATATCAGTTTTTTGTAGGTTCAGTATGCTGAACGCGAAACTTGACAGTTAGATTTTATTTCGTTATAATCTTATCTTGTTTAAAGTTGACAGACCGTCATACAACTGGCGGTCTCAAATTTCAGGAGGAAAGTATTATGAAGAAGAAAGTGATTAGTGTATTGCTGACAGCAGCAATGACAGCTTCCATGCTTGCAGGATGCGGCTCCAGCAGCGATTCTGCAACCGATGCGGCAGCAACCACAGAGGACGCTGCTACAGAGGAGACAACCGAAGCACCGGCTGAGGAAGCAGAGACAACCGAGGAGGAGACAACAGACGATGCTGCAGCAGAAGAGACAGCATCCGAGGTTACCGTAGAGGGTAAGATCGCAATGATCACAGACTCCGGTGATATCACAGACGAGTCCTTTAACCAGATCACATGGGAGACCTGCCAGGCATATGGCGAGAAGAACAGCATCGACTGTGAGTACTACAAGCCTGCAGAGGACACAGATGAGGAGAGAATCAACTCCATCGAGCTTGCGATCGCTGACGGAGCAACCGTAATCGTAATGCCCGGTTATCTGTTCGGACCTGCTATCGCAGAAGAGCAGAGCGCATACCCGGAAGTATCTTTCATCGGTATCGATGTAGTTGACGGTGATATCGTAAACCTTGCAGGTGAGAGCGTAGGCGTTGGCGACAACGTATACATTTGTTCCTTCCAGGAGGAGCAGGCTGGTTACCTCGCAGGTTATGCAGCAGTAAAAGATGGTTACACAGACCTTGGATTCCTTGGCGGTATCGCAGTTCCGGCTGTTATCCGTTACGGTTTCGGTTATGTACAGGGTATCAACGCAGCAGCAGAGGAAATGGGCGTTGATGTGAATGTGAAGTATTACTACGGCGGACAGTTCTACGGTGATGATGCGATCACAGCACGTATGGAAGGCTGGTATGCAGACGGTACACAGGTTGTATTCGCATGCGGCGGCGGTATCTGGACATCTGCACTCGATGCAGCAGAAGAGCATGACGGCAAGCTGATCGGTGTTGACGTTGACCAGCGTCCGATCATTGGCGATCGTTGCGTGACATCTGCTATGAAGGGACTTGCATCTGCAGTAACATCCGCACTGGATGCTTACTTCACAGGCAACTTCGCTTCCATCGGCGGAAAGTCTGAGCAGCTTGGTCTGACACAGGGCGACTATATCGGACTGCCTACAGATTCTTCTTCCTGGGGCTTCTCTACATTTACTGTAGATGAGTACAACACCGTTCTGGAAGGAATCAAGGATGGTTCTATCGCAGTTTCCAACGATATTGAAAATCAGCCTGAGGTTGGTTCTCATGTAACCGTTGATTATATCCAGTAATCAGTAAAAAATTGCTCGAAAAGGAGAGAACATTTGCTTCTCTCCTTTTTTTTATCTGAAAAAAATGATATATTAGATATATTCACAGGAGAATCAGTCTTCAAATACTAAAAAGGGGTTACAAATCTATGGAAAATGATTACATTATCGAGATGCTTGGCATCACAAAAGAATTCCCCGGGATCAAGGCGAACGACAACATTACGCTGCAGGTAAAGAGAGGGGAGATCCACGCTCTGCTCGGTGAGAACGGGGCGGGTAAATCGACTTTGATGAGCATCCTTTTTGGATTGTATCAGCCAACATCCGGTGTGATTAAGAAGAACGGAAAGGAAGTGCAGATCAATTCGCCAAACGATGCAAATGATCTGAACATCGGAATGGTTCACCAGCATTTCAAACTGGTGGAGTGTTTTTCGGTGCTGGACAATATCATCCTCGGAGTGGAGCCGACGAAGGGCCTTTTTCTGGAGAAAAAGGGCGCGCGCGACAGAGTGATGGAGCTGAGCGACAAGTACGGACTCAAGGTAGATCCGGACGCGCTGATCTCGGATATCACGGTAGGTATGCAGCAGCGGACGGAAATTCTGAAGATGCTTTACCGCGACAACGAGGTACTGATCTTCGACGAGCCGACGGCTGTTCTGACGCCGCAGGAGATCAGCGAGCTGATGAAGATCATGAAAAACCTTGCGAAAGAGGGAAAATCGATCCTCTTTATCACGCACAAGCTCAACGAGATCATGGAGGTGGCAGACCGCTGCACGATCCTTCGAAGAGGAAAATACATAGGCACGGTGGACATTGCAGATACGAGCAAGGAAGAGCTGTCCCGCATGATGGTAGGAAGAAACGTCAGCTTCAGCGTTGATAAGAAGGACAAAAAGCCCGGCGACACGGTGCTGAAGGTGGAGCATATGACGGTGCCGAGCAGATCGCACGCAAACAATGCCGTGAAGGATGTTTCCTTCAACGTGCGCAAGGGAGAGATCGTCTGCATTGCCGGGATCGACGGCAACGGGCAGACCGAGCTGGTGCAGGGACTCACCGGTCTGGAGAAGCTGAGCGGCGGTTCGATCTTCTTCGGCGGGCAGGATATCACCAGAGCGTCCATCCGGGAAAAATCAAAGCTCGGCATGAGCCACATTCCTGAGGACCGGCACAAACACGGACTGGTGCTTGACTATACGCTGGAGCAGAACATGGTGCTTCAGAGATATTGGCAGCCGGAATTCCAGAAGGGCGGATTTATCCGGGCAAAAGAAGTGAGAGCATACGCGGAAAAACTGATCGAGCAGTATGATGTGCGGAGCGGTCAGGGAGCGGTGACGACCGTCCGGAGCATGTCGGGCGGCAATCAGCAGAAGGCGATCATTGCGAGGGAGATCGACAAGGATCCGGAGCTTCTGGTGGCAGTGCAGCCGACCAGAGGACTGGATGTCGGCGCGATCGAGTTTATCCATAATCAGCTTGTGGCACAGAGAGACAAGGGAAAAGCGGTGCTGCTGATCTCGTTCGAACTGGATGAGGTCATGGATGTGTCAGACCGGATCCTGGTCATGTATGAGGGAGAAATGGTAGGTCAGTTCGATCCGAAGCAGATCACAGTGGAAGAACTGGGACTGTACATGGCAGGAGCCAAGCGGAGCAGCGTGCCCGCAGAAGTCTGAATGAAAAAAGGAAAGGGAAAAGATTATGAGTGAAAAAACAAAAAATACCCTTCTGTCCATCGTGGCATCTCTCATCTGTATTGTTTTAGGACTTGCCGTGGGTTTTCTGGTTCTGACCTGCATCAACGCAGAGAACGCCGTGGACGGAATGTCAAGGATCATCAAGGGAGGTTTCCATCTGAAGCCGAAGGGGATCGGAAGTGAGATCGCGCAGACCGCGCCGCTTATCATGACGGGACTTTCAGTGGCATTTGCCTTTAAGACCGGTCTGTTTAATATCGGGGCAGCCGGACAGTATACCGTCGGCGTATTCGGCGCACTGTACTTTGCGCTGATCCTGCATATGCCGTGGTATATCTGCCTTCTTGCGGCGCTTGTATGCGGCGCGCTGTGGGGAGCTGTACCGGGTGTGTTCAAGGCATATTTTAATGTAAATGAAGTTATTACCTCGATCATGTTTAACTGGATCGGACTGTATCTGGTCAATGAACTGATGTACAACCGGATCACGGCAATGTATGACCAGAAAACGACCAGAACCTACAAGATCAGCTCAACGTCTCCGCAGTCATTGATCCCGGATATGGGGCTGAATGAGATCTTTAAGACGAACTCGACGACGATCGCCATTTTCCTTGCGATCGCGTTTGCGATCCTCGTGTTTGTCATCCTGAGCAAGACGACCTTCGGATATGAACTGAAGGCCTGCGGATTTAACAAGGATGCAGCGAAATATGCGGGCATCAACGAGAAGAGAAACATCGTTCTGTCCATGACCATTTCGGGCGCGCTTGCCGGGATCGGTGCAGGGCTGTATTTCCTTTCGGGCGCTTCCGAGTGGAATCCGCAGGTGGCGACAGCGCTCCCTGCCGTGGGCTTTAACGGTATCCCGGTAGCGCTGCTTGCGCTGAGCAATCCGATCGGCGTGATCTTCGCGGCGCTGTTTGTGGCGCATATCTCCGTAGGCGGCTCGTACCTGCCGACGAAGTATTACCAGCCGGAGATCGCAGATCTGATCGTGGCGGTCATCATATATCTGTGTGCCTTTGTTATGCTTTTCAAGGGTGTGATCAGCGGCGCGCTTGAGAAAAAGAAAGCGAAGCGGCAGGCTGGGACAGCCGGAAGCGGAAAGGAGGCAAAATAATGTTTCTTCTTATCAAATTTACGTTGCTCTATGCGGTGGTTTTAATGCTGGTTGCGCTGGGAGGCATGTTCTCTGAGCGAAGCGGCGTCATCAATATCGCGCTGGAAGGTATCATGGTCGTAGGCGGTCTGGCGGGCGTGTTTGTCCTGTCGCTGGGAGGCGAGAAGCTGCCTGCTCCGCTTCTGGTCATCTTGTCTATCCTGGCAAGTATGGCAGCCGGAATGATCTATTCGCTGCTGCTTGGCTTTTCAGCGATCACCCTCAAGGCAGATCAGACGATCGGTGGAACGGCTCTGAATATGCTTGCGACAGCGATCGCGATCGTCATCGTCAAGGCATTCAACAATGCGGCGGAGGCGGGAAACGGCGCGGCGTCAGCCAAGCTGACTTACAGCAATGCCGCGTTCATCTACAAGATCGGTCCGTTTACCATCAATATTTTTCTGATCATCGGGATCGTTTTGCTGATCGCAAGCTATGTGTTCCTCTTTAAGACGAAGTGGGGACTCAGACTGCGTGCCTGCGGGGAGCATCCCCAGGCTGCGGATTCCGTCGGGATCAATGTGTATCAGTGGCGCTACATCGGCGTTGTGATCTCGGGTGCGCTCGGAGGAATCGGTGGATTTGCCTATATCGTGCCTTCCGTCACGACCTGGAACTTTGAGGTTGGCGTTGCAGGTGCAGGTTTCCTTGCGCTGGCAGTTATGATCTTTGGACAGTGGAAGCCGTTCAACATAGCAGCTGCGGCAGTCTTCTTTGCCATATTCCGTTCGCTTGCGAACATTGCGGATTCCACGGTGCTGTCAAGCCTTGGGCTTTCGAAGAATATTTACAGCATGATGCCCTTTATCGCATCGATGATCATCCTTGCCTTTACCTCGAAGAATTCCAAAGCGCCTAAGGCAGAGGGAATTCCTTACGACAAGGGAGCACGTTGATGCCCCGGAGCATACAAAGCGGAGCAGAGCGGTCATGCGGATCGCCCTGTGCCGGGAAATGAGGAAAGAGGAATGGATACCATACTGATTGGAATTGCAGGGGGAACCGGAAGCGGAAAGACAACGCTTGCGGACAAGCTGGTAGACAGCTTTGGCTCGCAGGAGGTTACGGTCATCCGGCAGGATAATTATTACAAACGACACGACGATATGGATTATGAGCAGCGCGCAAAGCTCAATTACGATCATCCGGATGCGTTTGACTCGGATCTGTTCTATGAGCATATCGTTGCGCTGAAACAGGGAAAACCGGTCGAGATCCCGGTGTACGACTACACGATACACAACCGGTCCGAGGAGACGATCCTGATCAATCCGACGCCGGTGATCGTGCTGGAAGGCATTATGCTGTTTGTGGAGAAGGTGCTGTGCGATCTGATGGACATCAAGGTGTTTGTCGATACCGATGCGGACGTCCGGATTCTACGGCGGATCGTGCGGGATGTTAAGGAGCGGGGAAGGTCGCTTGAGAGCGTCATCGGCCAGTATCTTACGACCGTGAAGCCGATGCACGAACAGTTCGTGGAGCCGAGCAAGAGACGCGCAGATATCATCGTTCCGGAGGGTGGAGAAAACCAGGTCGCGCTGGAGATGCTGATCGAGCGTGTGAACAAACATTTAAAGGCGTAGAAAGAATGGAAAAATGGGATTGTCAAATAAAAATCCCGTGATATAATGTGTGTAGAATAGAAAAGCGATGAAGGAAAAAAGTAGTGTGACGGATTCATCCAGAGAGGGCGGCGTATGCTGAAAGGCGCCTATGATGAAATCATATGAAAACCATTCCGGAGCTGTGCGTGCAAGGACAGAATGTCTGAAACGTCACCGTGTAGCTGCGTTATCGGCAAAGAGTAAAAAGTAAGGTGGAACCGTGTGCAGGCACCCTTAGGTATCGTAGATACTTATGGGTGCTTTTTTGATGTGCACTCGAGATTTTCAGAGAAAACGAGGAGGAGAAAAAGATGGTAAATTTCAAAGAGGATGAGGCGCTTAAGACACTCAATCATTCCTGTGCGCACTTGATGGCGCAGGCGATCAAGCATTTGTATCCGCAGGCAAAATTCTGGGTAGGCCCGGTGGTCGCAGAGGGCTTCTATTATGATGTGGATCTGGGGGACGATGTGATCCGGGATGAGGATATTCCGGTGATCGAGAAGGAAATGAAGAAGATCGCAAAGACCGGCAAGAAGATCATCCGGAAGGAGATCAGCAAGGAGGAGGCGCAGGAGCTTTTCAAGGAGGATGAGTATAAGCTGGACCTGATCGCAGATCTGGAGGACGGAACCATCTCCTGTTATGAGCAGGGAGACTTTACAGACCTCTGCCGGGGACCGCATGTAGATAACGTCAAGCTGTGCCGCAACTTTAAACTGCTCAGACATTCCGGCGCGTACTGGAAGGGCGACAGCAATAACAAGGTATTGCAGAGAATTTACGGCGTGTGCTTCCCGACGCCGGAGGAGCTTGAGGACCACCTGCGTCTGCTGGAGGAGGCAAAGGAGAGAGATCACCGGAAGATCGGCAAGGATATGAATCTTTTCATGGTAGACGATCTGGTAGGAAGAGGTCTGCCGATGTTTCTGCCGAAGGGATACACCATCTGGCAGGAGCTTGAGAACTATATCAAGGCAAAAGAGAGAAAGCTCGGCTATCTGCACGTGATGACGCCCTGTGTCGGAACAGTAAATCTGTACAAGACGTCCGGACACTGGGATCACTATAAAGAGAATATGTTCCCGGCAATGGAGATGGAAGGAGAGTCCTTCGTCCTTCGTCCGATGAACTGCCCGCACCACATGATGATCTATGCAAACCGGATGCACTCCTACAAGGATCTTCCGATCCGTATCGGCGAGATCGCACACGATTTCCGTTTTGAGTCAAGCGGAACGCTGAAAGGAATCGAGAGAGGAAGACACTTCTGCCAGAACGATGCGCACCTTTTCGTGACGCCGGAGCAGATCAAGGATGAATTTACCAAGGTGGTAGATCTGATCTTCAGCACCTACAAGGATTTCGGAATCACAGATTATCGCTGTGTGCTGTCCCTCAGGGATCCGGAGAACAAGACGAAGTATCACGATGACGACGAGATGTGGAATAAGGCGGAGAACGCGCTCCGGGAGGTAATGAACGAGATCGGAATCCCTTACACGGAGGAGATCGGAGAGGCGGCCTTCTATGGACCTAAGCTGGATGTCAACGTAAAGCCTGCGGTGGGAAATGAATATACGCTTTCCACCTGCCAGCTTGACTTCTGCCTGCCGGCAAAATTTGAACTGACATACATCGACCGGGATGGAGAAAAGAAAACGCCGGTAGTCCTGCACCGGGCGATCCTGGGATCCTTAGACCGGTTCATGGCATATATCCTCGAGGAGACAAAGGGAAATCTGCCAACCTGGCTTGCACCCGTGCAGGTGAAGGTGCTGCCGGTCAAGAACGACAACGAAGAACTGATGGATTATGTACATCAGATCTGCGACAAGCTGGACGACGCCGGAGTCCGTGTGGAACTGGATGACCGCGCCGAGAAGCTGGGATACCGGATGAGAGAAGGACAGGTGCAGAAAGTTCCGTACCTTCTCGTGATCGGATTGCAGGAGATGGAAAACCAGACGGTTGCCTACAGACTTCACGGTGAGGCGGAGACAACGAAGGTTGCCCTGGATGATTTTGTGCAGAAGATCGAGGATGAGATCCGGAATAAGCGGAGATAAGAGAGCAGAGCATAAATGGACTGCCACTTTGCGATAGTTGGGCACGGGAGACTGTATGCCTGCTGCAACCGGCATGGACTGGTGCAGAAAAAAATATAAAGCAGTCTTGACAAATAAAACACGGGAAAGCGAAATAACAATGAGACCGATCAATGAAAAATTAGCAGCGGATATTCTGGAGGTTGGAAAGCAGGAATTTCTGGAGAAGGGGTTTCTGGGAGCGTCCATGCGAAATATCGCGTCCAGACTGTCTGTGACGACGGGAGCGCTCTACCGGTATTATACGGATAAGGAGTCCATATTTGACGCGCTGGTAAAGGAAGCTGCCGAAACACTGGAACAGAAATACCGCGAAATGCAGCAGCAGTTTGCCATGCAGCCCGTGCAGGAGCAGGTGCAGGAATTGCCCGAGGTGTCGGAAGAAGGGCACGACTGGATGATCGAATACATCTAAGGTAATTTAATATAGATGATAGGTAACGCTCTGGCTTTTGATGGTTGGGGCGTTATATTGCTATAGAAAAAACGAAAATAAGATTGTATAATATATTTTGGAAAAATTTTGCCCTGAAAAGGATGTGAATAGATAAATGAAAACTTTTTATTTGATTGATTTTGAAAATGTTCATAATGATGGCATTGCGAATATTGAAAGTATGACAAAGGAAGAACATGTGCATATTTTCTCAACACAGAATGCAACAAATATAAGACCGGACATTTTTTGGTTAAATGGAGATATCAAATCTCATTTAGTTCCAGTGCGAAAGCAGTCATTGGATATGCATCTGGTTTCTTACCTCGGCTATTTGTTGGGAGTGTATGGTAAGGAATGTAGTTATGTGATTATCAGTAAGGATAAGGATTACGATAACATAGTTAAGTTTTGGAAAGAGGAAGGCTATCCTAATATTTCACGAAAAGAGAAGTTGCCGGGAACTGCTTCTACTAAGAGGCAAAAAACACAGACAGTATCTCAAACAAAAAGTAATGTGCAGACTGTGAATAGTAAAATTAGTGCAGGTATGGCATATGAATTTGAAGGTGATGATAGAAGTGAATTAAACCTGTTTATGCAGCATGGACTTGTGGCTATAGGATATGATAGAAATTCGGCAAATAGAATCTGCAAGTTTGTTATTGCTCATTGTAATGATGAAAGAATGCTAAATGGAATTTACAATGACATCAAGAACTCCTTTAATAACTATTCCGAAGTATATGAGGATGTTAAGTCTATTCTTGAGAAATTTGTGCAATCAAAGAGTAAAGTCGCAAAAAGAGAATCGCAGGTTCGTTCTTTCTTTGGTCAGCACTTTAAGAGGAAAATATATGTGGATTGTAAAGAGGAAATCATTCAGATTATTTTAAAGTCAGAAACTAAACAGCAAGTGAATAATGGATTGTTAAAATTGTATTCAGATGGAACAGTGGTTTCACACATTTATAAGACAATACAACCATTGATTAGTGAGTTACCAGGTAAGTAGTAAAAATCCTTAGTAGTAAGAAATTTCGTTTTACTACTAACAGGTAGTAACAACTTGCAGGGTTCTGCTCTGATTTGCCACAATCTGTAATTTCAGAGCAAACTACAAAATCCCCGGAATCCTTCGCATAACAGGGCATTCCGGGGCAAAACAAGGAGAAACAAAACAATGATAAAAGTACTTTTCATCTGCCACGGCACTCCATAAGAAAATGGGAAATTGCGTGTAAAATAGAACTTTTGAACATTTTGTAATTAAGTATTTACCTATGATTTACTTATTTACATTTTGTACATAAGTATGAGAAAATATCGGTCAAAAAGATTAGGACATTCAATAAAATGAGTGTCTTTTTTATGTTCTACATTGTCACTAATAGCAAGTAATTATCTTTGGCTACTCCCCCTAATGACACCCCATTTCCCCAGCGTTAAGGTATTTAGGTAATTGCGAAACAAGTTCGCAATCTTGATTAAAAACAAGGATAGAATCCTGCATTGCAGGATTCTTGGAATGGAAGGTGGCGGTCATTAATTTGTGGCATGGTAAAAAGGCTTCATAGTTAGTACGAAGCAGAAAATTTATAGGATCTTAATTTTAAGCAATGAAAGGCTTAAGACTTCGAATGTATTGATGTTGATGAATTTTATCAGCAACCATTACTGTAACAAGTTGAGCAATACCAGCTAAAAGCAAATCGGCATGAATCGTTTTTTCATTCCGGGTTTTGCGGTTAGCTACGCAAAAGCTGTCTTTAAAGTGG
>OIZL01000660.1_pt1 | contig 23598 bp, 19 predicted proteins | sample 1588541 | NCBI WGS metagenome assembly OIZL01 (sample SAMN03283285) | human gut metagenome | biome: human-associated habitat; material: feces | host: Homo sapiens | place: Peru | collected 2012 | reverse complement strand
CCTGGGCAAGAGCCAAAAGCTCGTCCTCACCGGGATATACGGTGACAGGAGCGATAAAGCCGACTCTTTCCTTTAAGCCTGCAATGACCTGCTTGTCATAAGCAATTCCGCCGGTCATGATGATCTGGTCTACCTTGCCCTTAAGAACGCAGGACATGGAGCCAATGTTTTTGGCAACCTGGAAGATGAAGGCATCTCTGATTTCCTCGGCATTCTTATCGCCGCCCTCGACCATCTTTTCTACATCACGCATATCGTTGGTATTTAAGTAAGCGTTAAAGCCGCCGCCTCCAACGATCTTCTTGTAAACTTCCTTCTCTGTATATTTGCCGGAATAGCAAAGCTTTACAAGAGCGCCGGAAGGAACTGCACCGGCTCTTTCGGGAGAGAAAGCGCCATCACCGTCAAGTGCGTTAAAGACGTCGATAACGTTGCCCTTTTCATGAGCGCCTACGGAAACGCCGCCGCCCATATGGACAACGATCAGATTCAGGGAATCATAAGACTTGCCGACTTCTTTCGCATATCTCTTTGCAACAGCCTTCTGGTTCAGTGCATGGAATACGCTGATACGGGGAAGTTCCGGAACACCGGAATATCTGGAGATCGGCTCCAGCTCATCTACAACGACCGGATCAACGATATAGGAAGGAACACCAATGGAATCACCGATCTCTCTTGCCAGAATACCGCCGAGATTCGACGCATGCTGTCCCTGTACGCCGACCTTCAGGTCCTCCAGAAGTTCATCGCTCACTGCATAGGTACCACCCGGAATCGGCTTGAGCATACCGCCTCTTCCCACTACCATGTTCAGGGAGTTGATATCAAAATTCTTTTCTTTCAGAAGATTGATGATAATATCCTTACGAAAATCCTTCTGGTCTACGATTGACGCATACTTTGCAATTTCCTCTGTGGAATGTCTGAGGGTCTCCTCAAACAACAATGTCTCGTCCTCAAACACACCGATCTTGGTGGATGTAGAACCCGGATTGATAATCAAGCTTTTTACTGCCATACTGTTCTCCTCTCTGTCTGCTTATTTCATGCTCTCAGCCATCACTGCACCAATGGCAAGAGAATTAACTTTTGTCTCAAAATCATCGGAACGGGATGTCAGGATAACCGGAGCCTTGGTTCCTGTCAGGATGTTTCCGTTCTTAACCTGTGCGGTATGTACCAGTGCTTTGTATACTAGGTTACCCGCATGGATATCCGGGAAAAGAAGGATGTCCGCATCGCCAACGATCTTTCTGCCCTCTGCTCCCTTGTGCTTTGCTGCCGCAGGGTCGATTGCCAGATCCAGAGAAAGCGGACCGTCTACTACACAGCCTGTGATCTTGCCTTCCTCGCACATCTTTGTCAGCTCTGCCGCATCTACTGTAACCTGCATCTTGGGGTTGACAACCTCAACTGCTGCCAGCGGAGCAACCTTGGGATTCGGAATACCGCACGCATGACAAACGTCTACTGTATTCTCGATGATGTGAACCTTGTCCTCCAGCGTCGGATAAGTCATAAATGCCACGTCGGTGAGGAACAGAAGATGGTCGATGCCCTTGATCTCAAATACGCATACATGGGATAAGGTCTTTCCTGTTCTCAGACCTACTTCCTTGTCCAGAACGCTCTTCAAGAAGGACTTGGTATCGATCAGTCCCTTCATATACATATCTGCCTTGCCGTTATGTACCAGCTCGACTGCCTTCAGCGCTGCCGTGTAGTCGTCCTTCTCATCTATGATCTCGTACCCGGTCAGATCCATGTTGATCTGTCCTGCTACTTCCTTGATCTTGTCCGCATCGCCGACCAGGATCGCCTCAGCGATACCGCGCTCCTTTGCTGCCGCTACGGCCTCCAGAACTGCGCTGTCCTGCGCTACCGCAACAGAAACCTTCTTTACACTGCACTCTGATACCTTCGAGATCAGATCGTCAAAACTTTTACTCATTTCAATCCATACTCCTTTGTCTTGTCATTGATTCCTAATCCATCCTCCGGAACATTTCTTCCCCTTGCGGATGATTGTGAATTTCCTATCAAATCATAGCACTATCGCCACCAAAAATCAATGTGACAGTTCCGCATTTGAGGGTCAGACTCTCACGTTTTTTTGCAGCGCGCCTGTTATCTAGTGGTGGAAAAGGCGGATGCCCGTAAAGCACATCGTCATTCCGTACTTATCACAGGTTTCGATCACATTGTCGTCCCGCACCGAGCCGCCCGGCTGCGCCACGTATTTCACACCGCTCTTATGTGCGCGCTCAATGTTGTCGCCAAACGGGAAGAACGCGTCCGATCCGAGGGCAACGTCCGTCATCTGATCCAGCCATGCTCTCTTTTCTTCCCGGGTGAACACCTCCGGCTTCACCTTGAAGAACTTCCGCCAGGTTCCCTCTGCCAGAACATCCATATAGTCTTCCCCGATGTAAAGGTCGATCGAGTTGTCCCTGTCCGCGCGTCCGATCCCGTCTGCGAACTGCAGGCCGAGCACCTGCGGCGACTGACGCAGGAACCAGTTGTCTGCCTTGGAGCCTGCCAGTCTTGTACAGTGGATACGGGACTGCTGCCCTGCGCCGATACCGATCGCCTGACCGCCCTTCACATAGCACACAGAGTTGGACTGCGTATATTTCAGCGTGATCATGGCGATCGCCAGATCGATCTTTGCCTGCTGCGGCAGATCCTTGCTCTTCGTCACGATATTTCCAAAGAAATCCTCGTCGATGCGAAGCTCGTTGCGTCCCTGCTCGAAGCTGATGCCGTACACCTGCTTTACCTCGACCGGCGCCGGAACATAGCTCTCATCAATCTGGATGACATTGTAGTTTCCCTTCTTCTTCGCTTTCAGGATCTCCAGCGCCTCCGGCTCGTACCCCGGTGCGATCACGCCGTCCGACACCTCGCGCTTAATGATCTTCGCGGTCGCCACGTCGCAGACGTCCGAAAGGGAGATAAAATCGCCAAAAGAGCTCATACGATCCGCACCTCTCGCCCTGGCGTACGCATTGGCAAGGGGCGTAAACTCCATATCCAGATCATCCACCCAGTAGATCTTCCTCTCTACGTCCGTAAGGGGAAGTCCCACGGCAGCTCCAGCCGGTGAAACATGCTTGAAGGAAGTCGCTGCGGGAAGGCCCGTCGCCTTTTTCAGCTCCCTGACAAGCTGCCAGCCGTTAAAGGCATCCAGAAAGTTGATATATCCCGGCTTTCCGTTCAGCACCTGTATCGGCAGTTCGCTCCCGTCTGCCATGAAAATGCGGGACGGCTTCTGATTGGGGTTGCATCCGTATTTCAATTCCAGTTCTTTCATCTTATTCTTTCTCTCCCTCTGTGTTTTTTGTCAGACCTGATAACTATTCAGAACCTCATGAGCAGAAACGCCTTTTCGGGACTTTCTTTCTGCTCATGTGATCATTTATTCTTATTGACGATCCTCGTCTCGTACTTTCCTGTCTCGATCTCGATGTAGCGCACGAACAGAGATACCTTGTTCTCCTCGTTCAGATTCTCCCATACCATCTTCGTAAAGGTGTCGATGTCGCCCTCGATCCCAACTAACACCGGTTCTCCCTCAAAGCTCGGCAGCGGATTTCCATCTCCCATATAGGTGTGGATGAAATGTCCCTCTCCCGCCACGGGATTCTCGTAGGCGAACGTGAAGCGGTTGCATGCTGACGGGTCGCCGTTGTTGCTCTTTAAGATCGACATCGCGTAATTGTAGCCGCCGTTCTCCAGGTGCATGATCCCGGAAATACGAGGGGTATAGTTGGGCGCGTCCGGCTCAAACTCTCTGGTCCTGAGGGACTGTTCGAAGGTCTGCTGCTTGTCCATCAGCTCGTAGATCGTGTCCGTCTGGTCCCCGTTGGTGACGATCGTCTTGTTGCCCAGCACCCGCACCGGAGCATAGATGATCAGGCTGGGGTCCTCCAGCTTCGACGGATCAAACGCCTGTGTGCGGATCCCTGCACCGTCCTCCACGAACACCCGGTTTCTGCTGTTGCTGCTTCTTCCCATGATGAAATAGGCAGTCACCGCATAGCGGCCGTCCGCAGACTTGCCGATCACGATACCCCTTCCGGGGTAAGCGTTCGATGAAAGATCCTTCGCCAGTGAAATTTTTTCCATAATCTTTGTATCCTCCTTATATGACATACTTCTTTTCAAACTCTTCCTGTGGCAGCGGCTTGTCGAAATAATAGCCTTGTATCATGCGCACCTTCATGCCTTCCAGCACCCGGTACTGCTTCTTCGTCTCGATCCCTTCCACGCAGATAGAAACGCCGATCGCATCCGCCAGATCCGAAACCATCTTGATAAAGGACTTCGAATACGTGTCCTCCGCCAGATTTTTGACAAAACTCTGATCAACCTTGATGACGTCGAAGGGCAGCTCCCTTATATGGCTCAGTGAGGAATAGCCCGTGCCGAAATCATCCAGCGCGATCCGCACGCCGAGTTCCTTGATCCGCGCCAGGATCTTCTTCATCCGCTCCAGATCGTTGATCGCCAGTCCCTCCGTCACCTCCAGCGTCAGGTTGTGCGGATCCAGCCCGCTCTCTTCCAGCGTCTCTTTGACAATATTTACAATATCCGGCTGCAAAAGCTGCACCACCGAGAGGTTGACGTTGATCTTGTAATTCGGATGTCCGTTGTCATTCCAGCCCTTGCAGGTCTGACAAGCCTTTTTCAGCACATGGGTTCCGATCGGGTTGATCAGCCCCAGATACTCTGCCAGCGGGATAAAGTCAACCGGCGACATAAAGCCCATCTGCTCGCTTTTCCAGCGGATCAGCGCCTCCGCCCCCGTACAGATATTGCCCTCCTGGATGTCCACGATCGGCTGATAGTATACCTGAAACTCGCGGTAGTCGTCGATGACGGCCTCGCGCAGATTTTTTTCCAGATCCAGACGCTTGTTGGAATCGGAGTGGATGTTGCTCGAGTAGGTCGCAACCCGGTTCTTTCCGGTTTTCTTCGCCTCGTACATGGCGATGTCCGCCTTTTTGATCAGATCCTGCACATCCTCGCCTGCCTCCGGAAAATGCACGATACCCATACTCATCGTACAGTAATAGTCCGCGTCCTTCAAAAACCACGGCTTACTGAACACCATCTTCACGCCTTCCACGATCTGTTCAAACAGGTGGTACTCGTCCGGCGGTACGATGATGACAAACTCGTCGCCGCCCATGCGGTAGCAGGAATTCTGGATCCCCTGTACGCCCTGCATCCCCTGTGCGATCGACTTGAGCAGGATGTCCCCGTACTGGTGCCCCAGACTGTCGTTGATATGCTTGAAGTCATCCAAGTCCATATACAGGACGGCTCCCTTTCCTCCGCCTCTGACCGCCGCGTCCACGTACTTTGCCAGATCTCTCTCGCAGCACATCCGGTTGTACATTCCCGTGAGAAAATCCGTGTACGCCTGCCGCTCGATCTTCTGCTGGTAGGTCTTTTTCTCGGTCACATCGTAGATCGAGCACATCAGGACAGCCCTGCCGTCCACCCAGGTGATCTCCTTGTAGAAGAGGTCAAACCAGCTTCCGTTGTCCTCCATGCAGACTTCCACGCTGCCAAGGCTGCTGTTCTCCGGGATCCGGCTCTCAAAGAGCGTCCCCAGAAGATCCTCCTCCAGCTCCTTGCCAAAGCTCCTGCGCAGACTCTGGTTAACGAACAGGATCTTCCCACTCTGCCGGTCGCGCACATAGATGGAGCTGCCGACGTTGTCCAGCACCTCCTCCAACGCCGCATAGGAGCCTGCCAGCGAATTTTTCTGGATCCGCCGGGTGAGGATGCTCTGCAGGATCTTCACCGAATCGCTCAGGAACTTGATATCCTCCACCTGCCAGGTATAATCTCTCCGTCTCACCTCAAAGCAGGCGTACATCGTCACCTTGTCCCGCAAAATGATCGGGAACGCCGCAAGCGCCTCCGCTCCCGCTGCGTCCATATCTTCGCGGTACTCGCCCCTGTTGCCGGTTCCCGAAAGGACAAGCGGTTTCTTGCCGAGCAGATAGGACGGTCTTGCCTGGTTTCTCGTCTGGTCAAACTGGGAGATCACGCCCTCAGGATGCCACTGCACCAGCACATCCATCGTCTCTGCGCGTTCATTCTCGATCCGCGCAAGATAGATCTCCTCCAGCCGCAGAAACTGCCCCGCAATGCGGAAAATATCCAGAATGATCTCCTCGATCGGCTCGTCGCAGTCCAGCATCTGCACGATCTCCGCGATCGCCGCCGAGCGGTGCAGCATCCCTTCCATCTCTTCTTTGGAAAAGAGCGTCCTGCGGTTCTCCGCCCGCGCGCTCTCGACAGACAGCTTGTTGACGATCAGATGCCGGCTGCCCTCCCTTAGAAGATCCAGCGCACGCAGAAACTGGCTCTCCGTCGTCCGGAGCCGGAACTGCCCTGCATACTCTTCATCCGCTTCGCTGCCCGCGTCCGTCAGCACCGCGCACACCAGCCAGGTGAGCACCGTCCTGCCTTCTTCCCGGATGCTGACCGCCGCATACTTCACCGCCGGAGACTCCGTATCCTCGATCGCCTGCTCCTCCAGACTGCTCTGGGAAAGGCGCTCTGCCAGACGCCAGAACCGTTCCTCCGGGATCAGCTCCTTCAGCCGCTCCCTGTCCGCTTCGCTTCCTGACATATGTGTCATTTTGACACCCAGCGCGTCCACACAGTACGCATACACCCCTGTCGCCGCACAGAATTCATCCTGCAGCCTCTTTATCATTCCGGTATCAATGATCCTGCTAACCATTTCCTTCATGTATGACCGTTCTCCCACTGAAAATTCCCAAGGAGCATACTGCCCCCTGGGACTCATTTATGCACATCCGTGCCAACTCAAATGGCAACGCGCCTATTCATCGACACTGTAGTTCGGTGCCTCTTTTGTAATATGAATATCGTGAGGATGGCTCTCCTTCAGGGAAGCCGCCGAAATCTTCACAAATCTTCCGTTCTGCTTCAGCTCCTCGATCGTCTGTGTTCCGCAGTAACCCATTCCGGACCGCAGACCTCCCATAAGCTGGAATACGGTATCTTCCACACTTCCTTTGTATGCAACACGGCCTTCTACGCCCTCCGGCACCAGCTTCTTGGCGTCGGACTGGAAGTAGCGGTCCTTGCTTCCGTTCTCCATCGCGGCAATGGATCCCATACCGCGGTATACCTTGTACTTTCTGCCCTGATACAGCTCGTAGGTTCCCGGGCTCTCCTCGCATCCGGCAAACATGCTTCCCATCATACAGACATTGCCGCCCGCCGCGATCGCTTTCGTCATATCGCCGGAATACTTGATACCGCCGTCCGCGATGATCGGAATTCCGTACTCCTTCGCTACCGAATAAGCGTCCATGATCGCGCTGATCTGCGGTACCCCGATTCCGGCTACCACACGGGTCGTACAGATCGAACCAGGTCCGATACCGACCTTGACTGCGTCCGCTCCCGCCTCGATGAGCGCTCTGGTTCCGTCTCCTGTCGCCACATTTCCCGCGATGACCTGTACCTCCGGGAATTTCTCTTTGATCATGCGCAGGCATCTGAGCACGTTCTCGGAATGGCCGTGCGCGGAATCCAGCACGATCACATCCACCTTGGCGTCCACCAGCGCGCCCACGCGGTCAAGCACGTTCGCCGTGATCCCAACGCCCGCGCCGCACAGAAGTCTCCCCTGGCTGTCCTTCGCAGCAAGAGGATACTTGATCGTCTTTTCAATATCCTTGATCGTGATCAGTCCGACCAGATTGTAGTCGTCATCCACGATCGGCAGCTTTTCCTTGCGCGCCTTGGCAAGGATCTTCTTGGCGTCCTCAAGGGTGATGCCCGCCTTCGCCGTGATCAGTCCCTCCGACGTCATGGATTCCTTGATCTTCTTCGTAAAGTCTGTCTCAAATTTGAGGTCACGGTTCGTGATGATACCCACAAGTTTTCTTCCCTCGGTGATCGGCACACCGGAAATCCGGAACTTTGCCATCAGCGCGTCCGCGTCTGCCAGCGTGTGATCCGGCGTCAGAGAAAAGGGATCGGTAATGACACCGTTTTCAGATCTTTTTACCTTGTCAACTTCTTCCGCCTGCGCCTCGATCGACATATTCTTATGGATGATCCCGATACCGCCCTGACGCGCCATCGCGATCGCCATACGGTGCTCCGTTACCGTATCCATTCCGGCACTCATCATCGGAATGTTCAGCTTGATCTTCTTCGTAAGCCATGTTGTCAAGTCTACCTGATTGGGAATCACCTGTGAGTAGCTGGGTACTAAGAGCACGTCATCAAAAGTAATTCCTTCGCCAATAATCTGTCCCATTTTTCCCTCCTGGTATGCTTTATGTCTTTGTATTTAATCTGTGAACACTTTGCGCGGCGCTACGTTCCTGATCGCCTTGATCATCGCCTCGTTCGGCTCGAGAAGCACCTTCTCTCCGCCCTCACAGATCATTGCGTATCTCTTTTCCGGCTTTTCTTCCACGCCGGAGCTATAGTCCTTCATCTTGAATTCGCGGTTTTTATACGAATCCAGATGATAGGAATTGACCGGCGCCAGAATCTCCATCTTCTCGACAGAGTACGTGCCGACCTTCTTTCTCTTACTCTTTGCCATCACCTTGTCGATGCTGATCTCCTTGTCCAGATAGAGGTACTCGTACTCGACGTCCGCGTTCATATACGCAAAGTACGCGCCCACTCCGGTCGCGATCGCAACTAAAAATCCCGGCACGAACATCATTCCGATCAGCACAAACACAACGGTCAGCATGATCAGTAAAATTTTCAGAAAGCTCATCAGACCGGAACTCTTTCTTGCTACCAAACATTCTACATACGTTTCATTCATGGAAAATACTCACCTTTCTTTTCGCCGGCTGCCGAATCTCTCAGGCTGCCCGGACAGCAGCGGTTGATTTTTGATCTATAAATAAAGTAATGATAACTATCAGACATGATCGAACTAAGATATAGTCTACATGATATAACACTTTATCGGAACTTTCAAGCGGCTATCGGAAGATTGTTCAGAAAACCGTTCCGTCACAGGACAGTTTGCAGGCCGTGTCCTGGCGCCTGCACGCAAAGCGCAGCCTATGAGCAAAGCGCCCATAAATAAAATAAAAACGGGCTGCAATGCGTCTGAAGGGACGCTTTCGACATCCTTATTGACTTTCCCAGGGGGAATGCTTAAAATTAAGGAAAAAAACAGAAGGGAGCCTCCCATGGCAGTCATAGATGAAATCCGCGAACAGAAAAAGAAAGCCTTCCAGACCATGAATACCAAAGAAAAGATCGGGTATATCTGGTATTACTATAAAATACACATTCTGGTGGGGATCGCCGCGGTCGCGCTGATCGCCGGTTTCATCCAGCAATATGTGACCAACAAGCCCTACGGCTTCTACGCGTCCTTTGTCGACGCCTCCGTCAGCGACTATCAGCTCCCCGACCGCTGGGCAGACGAATTTGCTGCGTACGCGCCGATCGATACCGACGAATATCTTGTCTTCATGGATACCTCCGTCCAGCTTGGCGATACCGGATCACAGTACACGATCTCATCCCAGGAAAAAATGCTTTTGCAGATGCAGACCGGAGAGATCCAGGCGCTCGTCGCTGATTCCGAGGTGTTTGAAAGCTATGCGCAGAACGAGTTTTTCCGCAACCTGGAAAGTATCCTGACCGACGAACAGATCGCAAAGTACAGGGACTGCTTCTACTATACTGACGCTTCCACCGTGGACACCGGGAACGACGACACCATAAAGACCGATGAAGAGCTGGAAAGCGCCGCCCTGCAGGACATCGACCACCGCGATCCCTCCACGATGAAGAATCCGGTTCCGGTAGGCATCATCGTGACCGATTATGAAAAGATCCGCGAATCCGGCTTCTATCTGTATCTTTCTGACGATGATGTCATTTTTCAGCAGCACCCCTCCGAGGCTGTCTTTGGGGTGCCTGTCACTTTGGAAGATCCGACGCTTGCGATCCGGTTCCTGGAATTTCTTGAGGAACCCTGATCGCACTTTTCTCTAGCGTGCCAGCAGTTCCTTGAGCAGCTTGTTGACAGTTCCCGGATCTGCCTTGCCCTTCATGGCTTTCATCGTCTGTCCTACAAGGAATCCGATCGCCTTCTCTTTGCCTGCGTGGTAATCGTCCACGGACTGCGGATTTGCCGCGATCACTTCCTCCACGGTCTTTCGGAGCGCGCCTTCATCGTTGACCGCCTTAAGACCGTGCTCTTCCACATATTTCTCCGGATCGATATCCTTTTCAAACATGATCTCAAAAACTTCCTTCGCAACCGTACTGTTGATCGCCTTTGCATCCGTCAGCGCGATCAGCTTCGCAAGGTTCTGCGGCGAGAAGCAAAGATCCTCTGCGTCTGTCTCCGTCTCCTTCATCAGCCGCATCGTCTCCACCATCAGCCAGTTTGACACCTTCTTGGGCGCTGCACCCAGCGCAACCGTCTCCTCGAACAGATCTGCCATGTGCTTTGACCCGGTGATGATATCGATATCGTAATCCGGGATTCCGAACTCTTCCCGGTAACGCTTCATCTTTTCCGTACGAAGCTCCGGCTGTCTCCTGCGGATCTCCTCAAGCATCTCGTCGCTCACATGGATCGGCACCAGATCCGGATCCGGGAAATAGCGGTAGTCCTGCGCATCCTCTTTGCTCCGCATCGCATAGGACTCTCCCTCGTTGTCATCCCATCTCCGTGTCTCCTGTACCACCTTTTCTCCTGCCTCCAACAGATCGATCTGGCGCTCTGTCTCGCCCGCGATCGCTCTGGAGATAGCGCGGAAAGAATTCAGGTTCTTCATCTCAGTACGGGTTCCAAACTGCTCTGCGCCCACTTCCCGCACAGACAGGTTCACATCCGCGCGCATCGAACCCTCCTGCAGCTTGCAGTCGGACGCGCCCAGATACTGGATGATCATGCGCAGCTTTTCCAGATAGGCGATGACCTCCTCCGCGCTGCGCATATCCGGCTCGGACACGATCTCGATCAGCGGAACGCCCGACCGGTTGTAGTCCACCAGCGAGCAGTCCTCCCACTCGTCATGGATCAGCTTTCCGGCGTCCTCCTCCATATGGATCTCATGGATCCCGACTGTCTTGCCCGTTCCATCCTCCGTCTCGATCTCCACCCCGCCGTTCCGGCATATAGGAAGATAAAGCTGGGAAATCTGGTAGTTCTGCGGGTTATCCGGATAGAAATAATTCTTCCGGTCGAACTTGGCATAGCGGGTGATGTCGCAGTTGGTCGCAAGACCTACGGCGATCGCGTACTCGAGCACCTGTTTATTCAAAACGGGCAGGGAACCCGGCATTCCGGTGCAGACCGGGCAGGTCTGTGTGTTAGGCTCCGCTCCGAAAGCCGTGGAGCAGCCACAGAAAATTTTGGTCTTCGTCGCAAGCTCCACATGCACTTCCAGACCGATCACGGTTTCATACTGTTTACTCATTTGCTCCACTCCTTTCCTCTCGCCTGTTCATAGGTGTACGCTGTCTGGATCAGCTTCTTTTCCATAAAGCAGTCTCCGATCAGCTGCAGACCGATGGGAAGTCCCTTGCTGTCCACGCCGCAGGGAATACTGATCCCCGGAAGTCCCGCCAGGTTCACGGCGATCGTGTAAATATCGCCCAGATACATCTTGATCGGATCTGCCAGACTCTCTCCCAGCTTTGGGGCAGTCGTCGGTGCTACCGGTCCGAGGATCACATCGTACTTTGCAAAGGCGTCGTCAAACGCCTTCTTGATCAGTGCCTTCACGCGCAGCGCTTTCAGATAGTATGCGTCGTAATAACCCGAACTCAGCACGAAGGAGCCGAGCATGATACGCCGCTTCACCTCTTCGCCAAATCCCTCCGAGCGGGATTTCTTATACATATTGTGCAGGCCGCTGTACTCCGGCGTGCGGTAGCCGTACTTGATCCCGTCGAACCGCTCCAGGTTCGAGCTCGCCTCCGCCGCCGCGATCGTGTAGTAGGTGGGGATCGCATACTCCACCAGACTCAGGTCAAAGTGCTCTACGACCGCGCCTCTCTTCTCCAGCTCCTTCGCAGCGCCAAGAACCGCCTGCTTCACTTCCTCATCCAGTCCCTCTCCAAAATAATCGTTCGGGATACCGATGCGCATCCCCTTCACGTCGTCCACCAGAGCCGCCATGAAATCCGTATCGCTTCGCTCTAACGATGTGGAATCCTTGCTGTCATGGGAGGCGATCATCTCCAGGATCGCCGCACAGTCCGTCACATCCTTCGCCAGCGGACCGATCTGGTCCAGCGAAGAGCCGTAGGCGATCAGTCCATAACGGGAGACTGTCCCGTATGTCGGTTTCATTCCCACAACGCCGCAGTACGACGCCGGCTGTCTGATCGAGCCGCCGGTATCAGAGCCCAGTGCAAAGAACGTTTCTCCTGCCGCCACCGCAGCCGCCGAGCCGCCGGAAGAGCCTCCCGGCACATACTCAGTGTTCCACGGGTTTCTGGTCGGACCATCGGCGGAAGTCTCCGTCGTAGACCCCATCGCGAACTCATCCATGTTCGTCTTTCCCAGGATCACCGCTCCCGCCTCCTGCAGTCTTTTCACCGCCTCTGCGGAGAAGGCCGGCACAAAATTGCCAAGGATCTTAGAGGAGCAGGTCGTCAGCATCCCTTCCGTGCACATATTGTCTTTGATCGCTACCGGCACGCCGGCAAGCGGTCCCTGCAGCGTTCCCGCCTCGATCTTCTTCTGGATCTCCTGCGCCTGTGCCAACGCACCCTCCGCGTCGATCGTCACGTAGCAGTTCAGTTCCTGCTCCTTTTCTTCTATATTAGACAAGACTTCTTTCACCGCATCTACGGCGGTCGTCTTTCCTTCCCGGATCGCCGCGGCAAGCTCCACGGCTGTCATATCTGTCAGTTTCATCGTTTCCTCCATTCCTGTCCCTGCGTACTCCCTCGTCCTGTGCACGCGTGCCGCATTTTCGTCTGTCGCTATTGTGACACGCATGTCAGAATCTATATGCTACACAAAGGTTCTCGGCACCATGAACATTCCGTCCTTCTGCTGGGGCGCGTTGCTAAGAAGCGCCTCCCTCGTATCGCCGTTCGTCACGACGTCCTCCCGGAACACATTTTCCACCGGGAACACATGGGACATCGGCTCTACCCCCGAAGTGTCCAGCTCTCCCAGCTTGTCGATATAGTCCAGCATCCGTCCCATGTCGGACTTCGCTTTCTCTTTTTCTTCGTCCGACAGCTCCAGTTTTGCCAGAATTCCTACATATTCGATCGTCTCATCACTGATTACATTTGCCATAGTCTTATCCTCTCCTGTCTCCGGATCACTGTCTGATCTTGATATGCACCTCGCGAAGCTGCTGCTCGGTGACGTCGTTCGGTGCGCCGCACATGAGATCCTGTGCGGATCCACTCATCGGGAACGCGATGACCTCGCGGATGTTCTCTTCGTTGCGCAGCAGCATGATCATACGGTCAACGCCGGGAGCCATGCCTGCGTGCGGCGGTGCGCCAAACTGGAACGCATTGTAGAGCGCCCCGAACTTGCTCTTTAATGTCTCTTCATCATAGCCTGCGATCTCAAACGCCTTGACCATGATCTCCATATCGTGGTTGCGGACCGCGCCGGAGGAAAGCTCCACGCCGTTGCACACAATGTCGTACTGGTAAGCCAGAATGTCCAGCGGATCCTTGCTGCAAAGTGCTTCCAGACCACCCTGCGGCATGGAAAACGGGTTGTGCGTGAAGCCGATCTGCTTCGTCTCGGGATCCAGCTCAAACATCGGGAAGTCGTTTACATAGCAGAAGCGGTAAGCATTCTTCTCGATCAGATCCAGTTTCGTTCCCAGCTCTGTGCGGATCTGACCGGCATAATAGGCAGCGCGCTCCTCTTTGTCTGCGATGAAAAAGATGGTGTCGCCCTGCTCCAGCCCTGCGATCTTTGCCAGCTCCGGCTTCTTTTCTTCCGGAATGAATTTATCGATCGGTCCCTTGTAGCTCAGGTCATCCTCGACTTCCAGATAGCCAAGACCGCCCATTCCCATATCGGTCGCAAACTTCAGCAGCTTTTCATGGAAGCCCTTGGACATCTCCGCATGGACCTTGATCGCGCGCACGCATCTTCCGTGGAAGGGTTTAAAGGTGCACGCCTGGAAAAATTCGGTCAGATCGATGATCCGCAGCGGGTTGCGCAGATCCGGCTTGTCGGAGCCGAACTCCAGCATCGCCTGCTTGTAGCTGATCACCGGATAAGGCGCCTGCGTCACGGCAAAGCCCTCGGGTGCAAATTTTTCAAAGGTGGCGGACAGGACTTCCTCTCCTACCCGGAATACGTCGTCCTGCGTGGCAAAGCTCATCTCGAAGTCGAGCTGATAGAACTCGCCCGGCGAACGGTCGGCTCTGGCGTCCTCATCCCGGAAGCACGGAGCGATCTGAAAGTATTTGTCAAAGCCGGACACCATCAGAAGCTGCTTATACTGCTGCGGCGCCTGCGGCAGCGCGTAAAATTTTCCCTTGTACTTTCTGGAAGGAACGATATAGTCTCTCGCGCCCTCCGGGGAGGAAGCGCACAGGATCGGCGTCTGGATCTCCAAAAAACCCATCTCTGTCATCTTCTGCCGAAGATAAGCGATCACCTGGGAGCGGAAAATGATGTTGTCCTTCACCTTCTGGTTTCTCAGATCCAGATAACGGTATTTCAGCCGGACGTCCTCTCTCGTCTCCTTCGATGTGATGATCTCGAAAGGAAGCTGCTTATACACCTTTCCAAGCACATCCACCTTATGCGCCTCCAGCTCGATGGTTCCTGTAGGAATCTTCGGGTTGTATGTCTCCTCATCCCTCTTCTCGATCAGACCTTCGATCGAAACGCTCATCTCCTTGGAAAGTCCGTCCAGAAGCGTTGTGTCGCGCATCACCACCTGCAGTACGCCGTACATATCCCGCAGATCGACAAACGATACGCCGCCGTGATCACGGATGTTTTCCACCCAGCCTGCCACACGCAGCTCCTTTCCGATGTCCTCCTCGCTGATCTCTTTCAGTGTTACGTCTCTGTAAATGTTTTTCATGTCTCCTCCATTCCGGTGCACGGCATCCGTGTACCAACCTTTCATACAAGTTCTGTGACCTGTGCATCCCAGAGACTTTTGATCTTTGCAAAACAAAAAAGTCCCGGAATGCTATCTCTGCATTCCGGGACGGATATCTATAGTATCCGCGGTACCACCCGCATTGGTAAACCGGCATCTCCAACAAGACGCTTCCTCGCTCTACCCACTCTTACACTTAACGCGTGTTACGTACTGCCCTAACACCGATCCTGCGTGATCAGGCAGTCTGCTCCGGAGTGTTCCCGATCCTTGTTTCCCACAAACAGCGCTCTCAGTCGGTGACGCCGTATTCCTGTCGCTTCCGCAAGGTGAGTCTCCTTCATTGCATTTTTTCTATATTTTTTATATAGCACATCTTTTTTAAAAATACAATCCCTTTTTTTATTTTTATCTTGACTTATTTTACATTAAAAGCCTTGATGCCCGGATATACCGCGCTGTTTCCAAGCTCTTCCTCAATTCTGAGAAGCTGATTGTACTTGGCAACACGCTCGGATCTGGAAGGCGCGCCTGTCTTGATCTGGCAGGTGTTGAGCGCTACTGCAAGGTCTGCGATCGTCGTGTCTGCCGTCTCTCCGGAGCGGTGAGAGGAGATTGCGGTGTATCCTGCCTTATGTGCCATCTTGATCGCCTCAAGCGTCTCGGATACGGATCCGATCTGATTTAACTTAATGAGGATCGCATTGCCGGCGCCCAGCTCGATTCCCTTTGCAAGTCTCTCTGTATTTGTCACGAAAAGGTCGTCGCCTACAAGCTGTACCTTATCACCCAGTCTTGCGGTCAGCTTCTGCCAGCCTTCCCAATCCTCTTCATCCAGACCATCCTCGATCGATATGATCGGATACTTTTCACAAAGGGCAGCCCAATGCTCGATCAGCTGCTCTGCTGTATATTCTGTTCCTGCCTTGGGCAGCTTGTAATAGCCTTTACCTTTCTCACTCTTCCACTCGGAGGAAGCTGCGTCCATGGCAATACGGAAATCCTTGCCGGGCTCGTATCCTGCCTTCTTCACTGCTTCCAGGATCGTCTCGATCGCCTCCTCATCCGACTTGAGTGCCGGAGCGAAGCCGCCCTCGTCTCCTACGGAAGTTGCAAGTCCGCGCTCTTTCAGGATCGATGCGAGCGCATGGAACACTTCTGCGCACCATCTCAGACATTCCTTGAAGGACGGAGCTCCAACAGGCATGATCATAAACTCCTGTACGTCCAGACCGGATGACAGCGCATGGCAGCCACCGTTGATAATATTCATCATCGGAACCGGAAGTCGATTGCCGGAAATACCGCCGAGGAAACGATACAGCGGAATCTCCAGAGAAGCTGCTGCTGCCCGGCAGGCTGCGATCGATACTGCAAGGATCGCATTTGCTCCGAGGTTGGACTTGTCCTTCGTTCCGTCCGCCTTGATCATGGCCTGATCGATCGCGTAGATATCCGATGCGTTCATTCCTGTCAGTACCTCGTTGATCGTTGTATTGATATTGGCAACCGCTTTTGTCACGCCCTTGCCAAGATAACGGCTTTTATCTCCGTCGCGAAGCTCTAGTGCTTCGAACTCGCCTGTCGATGCACCGCTCGGCGCCGTGCCTCTTCCAACGGTTCCGTCTACCAGCGTCACCTCAGCCTCTACGGTCGGGTTTCCTCTGGAATCCAAAATTTCTCTTCCTGTTACTTTCTCAATCTCCAATGCGTTAAACATTTACTTTCCTGCCTCCGTTTCTAAACATTTCTGTGGAAATTCCTCTCCGGAAGGTTCACTACGCCTTCCGGGAGCAGTGCATCTATCACTATCTCAGGAGGATTTCACATGATTTATTCATTGAGCCAGCCTTGCGGTTAGTCTTGGCTAACTCTATGAAGTATCATAACACTACTTTTTCATTCCGTCAATCCCATTGACACAGCTTTCCTACCAGATCTGCCATCTGCTCTGCCGACTCGCGGTAGCCGCCCTGCGACCAGGAGATATACAGCGCATACAGCACCCCTGCGAACGCCTGCAGCTTGTACCGGTCGTAGCCACTCCACGCCTTCAGCATATATACGGTCATGTATTTCAGAAAAATATCGCCAAATCCACAGGTGAACAGCCCATCCAGAAATTCCCGGTAAGTATAAAAATACGAAAAGCAATGAAGCATATGTTCCCGGTCGTAGTAAATCCCTCCCGGGTGCCGCACCATACTTTCTCCGGCATAGCGTTCCAGAATGTCTGCCAGTTCATCCTTCCAGACATCTTCCTTCGAACCATAGTTCCGATAAAAGGTCATACGCGACACGCCCGCTCTTTCGGTCAGCTCCGAGATCGTGATCGCCGAAAGCGGCTTTTCGTAGATCAGCTTGATCATCGCCTCGACAATACATTCCCTCGCCAGCAGATTGCTTGGACTTTTTCTTTCTCTCTCCATGTGACAGATCGGCTCCTTTTGTAACAGCGCATCCGGCGTCCGTTGTTTTCATCTTTTTTGAGTGTTACTATATGTAACACATAGTAATAATTGCTACTTATTATAGCATATACATAAATAGAGGTGACCGTTTTGACCAAAAACTATTTCCATGAAATATCCCTGCAAAAATTTGCCCATGCAGTACGCATGATCTCTGTTCCCCCGGTGATGGTCACCGCTCTTCTGGCTGTCCTCTCCGTGCAGAAGCCTGCCATTTTCCGAAACCGCATGGATGTTCTGATCCCCATCCTTTTTCTGGGGATCGTGCCGGTTCTCGCCTACCCGTTCCAGCACATCTCCCGCCGCTTTCGGGACGGTGGACGCAGGGCACAGCGCAGGCTTGCCTTTGTGTTCAGCGTGATCGGGTATACCCTTGCCGCTCTCTGGGCTTTCGCAAGCCACGTCACTCCGCAGCTTATGCTGTTGTGTCTGACTTACTTTTTCTCTGTGATACTGCTCACGCTGTGTAACAAGGGACTGCATCTGCGCGCCAGCGGACATGCCTGCAGCGTCACCGGCCCTCTGGTTCTTCTGGTCTATCTGGTCAGTTGGAAGCTGTGTCTGCCCTGCGTGGTCTGCGGTGCCATGATCGCCTGGTCGTCCCTGTACCTCAGGCGCCACACTGCCGGAGAGCTCGCCGCCGGCTGCCTTGTATGCGTGCTCTCATTTTTGCTGGCACTGGCGGTGTGATCCCGCGCAATTTCCCGGCAAACAGAAAAGAGAGAAGGCTTCACGCCCTCTCTCTACGTTTCTAAAACTGCAGCTTTTTGATCCGGTCGACTGCTTCCACGGTATTTTCATAAGATCCGAACGCGGTCAGGCGGAAGTATGTCTCGCCGCTCGGTCCGAATCCGGAACCGGGCGTTCCCACAACATTCGCATTTTCAAGCAGATAATCGAAAAATTCCCAGCTTGTCATATTTCCCGGCGCTTTGAGCCAGATATAGGGCGCGTTGACGCCGCCTGAAACGGTAAAGCCGGCAGACTTGAGCCCATCCATGATATAGGCGGCATTTTTCATGTAATATGCCACCAGCTCCTTCGTCTCCTTCTTACCCGCTTCGCTGTACACGGCTTCTCCGGCTTTCTGCACGATATAGGGAGCGCCATTGTATTTCGTGCCGTGGCGTCTTGCCCACATGCTGTGAAGCGTCACATCCCCTACCTTGAGCTCTTTAGGGATCACGGTAAAGCCAAGACGCACTCCGGTAAATCCGGCATTTTTGGAGAAGGAGCGAAGCTCGATCGCGCAGGTTCTTGCCCCTTCGCACTCATAGATTGAATGAGGCACGTCGTCCTCGGAAATATATGCCTCGTAAGCGGCGTCATAAATGATCACGGCTCCGTTTTTGTTTGCATAGTCTACCCACTCCTGAAGCTGCGCTTTCTTGATCGTCGCTCCGGTCGGGTTGTTGGGGAAGCACAGATAGATGAGATCCGGCACCTGATCCGGAAGTTCCGGTGCAAACCCGTTTTCGGCGGTACACGGCATATAGATCACATCGCTCCAGTTGCCGGTTGCCGCATCGTATGTGCCGGTTCTGCCCGCCATGACATTCGTGTCAACATAAACCGGGTATACCGGATCACAGACGGCGATCCTGTTATCCTGTGCAAAGATCTCCTGAATATTTCCGGAATCGCACTTTGCTCCGTCGGAGACGAAAATTTCGTCTGCCTCGATCTGGCAGCCTCTCGCTTTATAATCATTCTCGGCGATCGCCGTTCTCAGGAACTCATAACCGAGATCCGGCGCGTAACCGTGGAAGGTCTTTGCATCTGCCATCTCGTCCACTGCGCTGTGAAGCGCCTTGATGACCGCCGGAGACAACGGCTGCGTCACATCGCCGATCCCAAGACGGATGATCTTTTTATCCGGGTTGGCCGCCGCATAGGCGTTTACTTTCTTTCCGATCGTAGAAAAAAGATAGCTTCCCGGAAGTTTCAAATAATTATCATTTACTTTAACCATGGTGCCATACACTCCTTAAATTCAGTTTTCTCCTCTAGTTTAACAGTATTCCCCATAGCCGTCAAACCTCATTCGGCGATTTCGCCCTCGAAAACCTCCGTTGCCGGGCCGGTCATAAACACAAGGTTCTTTTCTCTGTCCCAGAAGATCTCGATCTCTCCGCCGAGAACCTTTACCAGAACCCGGTCTTCGGTAAGCCCGTTCAGGATGCAGGCGACGACGGTCGCGCAGCACCCGGTCCCACAGGCCAGCGTCTCCCCCGTTCCTCTCTCCCAGACGCGCATCTCCACAGTATTCCGGTCCAGGATCTTCACAAATTCCGTGTTTGTCCTCTGCGGAAACCGTTCATGGTTTTCAAAATACGGTCCGACCTTTTCAAGGGGCATGCCCGCCACATCATCAACGAAAACGACCGCATGCGGATTTCCCATCGAAACACAGGTCATCCGGTACTCTTTTCCCTGCACAAGGATCGGCTCATCCACCGCCTGTCCGCGTTCGCATATCACCGGGATCTGCGCTGCCTCCAGGATCGGCGCCCCCATGTTTACGCGCACAGTCTCCACCTTTCCGTCCTGAAGCGTCAGATGCAAATATTTGATCTTTCCATGGCTTATGACACTTATGTCAGTTTTGTCTGTCAGCCCTTTGTCATACACATATTTTGCGACGCAACGTATCCCGTTCCCGCACATCTCCGCGCGGCTTCCGTCCGCATTGTACATATCCATCTCGAAATCTGCCTCCTCCGAGGGATTGATAAAGATCACGCCATCCCCGCCGATCCCGAAATGCCGGTCGCTCATCCGGCGCACAAAATCCGGCTTTTTCTCCTCCGGGATTATCTCGACCGCGCCGTTGATATAAATATAATCGTTTCCACATCCGTGCATCTTCGTAAATTTCATTGCCATCCACCTTTCCTTTTCCACGCTGATTTACATTTCCCTGTACTAACCCTTATTATATGCGAAAAAAAGGTACAAAAAAAGCACATTTCATGCAATCTATTATGCAAAATGTGCTTATGCGCCGCGCATCATCGCGAGAACCATCTGTGCGGTCTCCACCATGTTCGTACAGCTATCCATGCTGCATTTCTGAATATAGTGGTGCGCGTCCTCCTCCGACATATTGTTTCGCGTCATCAGAAGTTCCTTCGCCTCACGGATCAGCGCGACTTCTTCTTCATTCCGTTCCTTCGGTTTCTGTTTCGCCTTCCTCCGCCGCCTTGTGATCGCCGCGCTCATCATCTCTACCGTACCGATCAGATCATGAACCTTCAGCGGCATGGAAAGTTTCACGATATCCCCCCAGCAGCAGTCTCCCATCACGTTCTGCGACGCCAGAAGCAGCATCTCGAACCCCGGCGGGAGGCAGTCGTGCAATTCCGAATAGATCATATCCGCCATCTTATAACAGCAGATCACGATCCCGTCGTTCAGCCCGTCAATCTGATTCAAGACCTGTGCTCCGGTCGTACAGACCATCGTTACGCTGAATCCGTTTTTTATGAGCAGCGCCCGGATCCCTTTTGCGTCCTCGATCTTGGGAAAAACTACGATAATATTGATCACACGCCCACCTCCTTTCGTCGTTCTTACTGCCGCGCCTTAAATTAAAAGACGTTCAGATACTCGTTAATCTCCCACTCAGATACCTGGGCGCGATAGCGGTGCCATTCTTCCTTCTTGGCGGAAATATACTTGTTATAGATATGATCGCCAAGCACATCCCGCATAAACTCGTCCTTCTCCATCTCATAGATAGCCTCGATCAGCGTTCCTGGAATCTCCTCTATACCGCGCTTTTTCTTCTCCTCCTCGGACATCTCGAAGATGTTGCAGTCCACGCTCGCCGGAGGCATGATCTGGTTGCGGATACCGTCGAGTCCCGCCCGCAGGCAGACAGCCAGCGCCAGATACGGATTGGCTGAAGAATCCGGGCTCCTCAATTCAATACGCGCACCTTCTCCGCGCGACGCTGGAATACGGATGAGCGGACTCCGGTTGCGCGCGCTCCATGCGATGTGCACCGGCGCTTCATATCCCGGAACCAGTCTCTTATAGGAATTGACGAGCGGGTTGGTGATCGCCGTCATGCCCTTCATGTGCTTCATGATCCCACCGATGAAGTAGTACGCCTCACGGCTCAGTCCCAGCTCGTCGCTGTCGTCTGCAAAAATGTTTTTTCCGTCCTTGGACAGCGACATATTGATGTGCATACCCGAACCGCTGACACCGAATTTCGGCTTCGGCATAAAGGTCGCATGCAGACCATGTCTGCGCGCAATGGTCCTGACTGTCAGCTTGAACGTCATAATATTGTCTGCCGTCGTGAGTGCTTCATCGTACCGGAAATCGATCTCATGCTGCGCCGGAGCGACCTCGTGATGAGACGCCTCGATGATAAAGCCCATATCTTCAAGAGTCAGGACCATATCTCTTCTCGCGTTTTCTCCAAAGTCCATCGGTCCCAGATCAAAATATCCCGCCTTTTCATGCGTGATGGTCGTAGGCATCGCATTCTCATCGGTGTTGAAGAGGAAAAACTCACATTCCGGACCGACCGCAAAGGTATAACCCATCTCTTCCGCCTCTTTGAGCGCACGTTTGAGAATATAGCGCGGATCTCCTTCAAACGGCTGTCCGTCCGGACGGTACACATCACAGATCAGCCGCGCCACCTTTCCCTGCTGCGGTCTCCATGGAAAGACCTCCAGCGTGTTAAAGTCCGGGTACAGATACATATCCGACTCTTCGATCCGCGCGAACCCCTCGATCGACGAGCCGTCAAACATGCACTTATTGTCAAGTGCTTTCTCCAGCTGGCTTGCCGTGATCGCCACGTTTTTCAGATTGCCGAAGATGTCCGTAAACTGAAGACGGATAAATTCGACGTCCTCCTCCTCCACAAGCCTTAAAATATCCTGTTTCGTGTATTCCTTTTTCATATAAACCTCATTTCCGCGCACGCTCTTTGCGCTAACCTCCATTCCGCAGGCGTTTTGTCTCCAAAGGTCTGCGCACTGAATTTCCGATCCTGCCCCGCGTTCCGGGCTGCCCTGTGCGGTCTGCACCGCAGTCCCCGACGCCGTATCCTGTGTATCGGACTATGCCCTGTTTCATCCTGTTTACCAGAAAAGGCATTCTTATCCCTTGGTTTTGAAGAATAAGAACGCCTTTGTCCTGTTACACAGCATAACAGTTAAATTGTGCATTTGTCAACCTCTATTCTTATATTTGGCATACGATTACTCATAATCCCTTTTCCCCTGTCATAAACTGATAAAAAGAAATTCTTATGGGGATATTATATGAGTTCCAAAACCAAAATCGTCGTGCTTCATGTAAAAGAATTGATATATACCGGAATCTTCGCCGCTCTCGGTATTCTTTTCATCGTCCTTCTCATCATTATGTTCCTGCCGGAGGATGAAAAGAAGGAAACCTCCTCCACGCTGACGCAGACTACGTCCAATACCTATGTGCCCGGCGTGTACACGACCTCTCTCATCCTGAATGACAATGTCGTTGAGATCGAAGTGACGGTAGATGAACACAATATCAATTCGATCCGCCTTGTCAATCTCGATGAGGCAGTCGCCACCATGTATCCTCTGATCCAACCCTCCTTCGAGGAGCTGGCCGACCAGATCATCCACAACCAGGGAATCGACGGTATTACATACCCGGATGAAAGCAAATATACTTCCATGGTTCTTCTGGATGCGATCACCAACTCCCTGGAAAAGGCGCAGGAACCGTGACCTGGATCATCCTGCCGCGCCATGGTATGTTTATAGAAGAAACGGGATTGCTCAGGCTATGCCGTTTCTTCCTGTTTTTCTATTTCCCCCAGTACAGGGCAGTCTTTTCCTCAGCCTGTTCTTTCGACAGCTGGTAACGGTCGATCAGTTTTTCGACTGCTTTTTCTTTTCCGGCGCCAAATTCTTTGCACAGGGAGATGATCGACTGGATCGCGTTTTCCTGCTGTATCTGGCGTTCCTCTTCCAAGCGTTTCTCAGAGTTCCGGCGCT
>OIZL01000658.1_pt1 | contig 23600 bp, 31 predicted proteins | sample 1588541 | NCBI WGS metagenome assembly OIZL01 (sample SAMN03283285) | human gut metagenome | biome: human-associated habitat; material: feces | host: Homo sapiens | place: Peru | collected 2012 | reverse complement strand
CGTTCTCTGCGGTCACGCTCTTCCTCAAGGCGGTCACGCTCCGGCTCACGGTCTTTGTCGTGGTCACGGAGCATCATCATGCGGCGAAAATTGTTCTTGCCCATAATCTACACCTCCTCAAGAAATAGACGCGGGCGCACCGGCGTGAGAGCGGCAGAAGCAGCCCAGATACTTGAACGTGCCTGTGCCGGTCGCAGACGTTGTAACGCGGGTAGCGTAGCGGGTGCGGGTGTGGATGCTTTCGGCGGTTGCCTGAGCGCAGTTGCAGTCGGTCAGAGGGTATGCGGTCGTGCCTGCGCCAATGGTGATGACCACAGGAGCGTTGATGGTGGTCGTGTCCGGGATGCTCTGGGCAACCACGATGCAATACTTCTCTCCGTTCTGGTATGCGCCAGCAGGGATGTTGATGGTCAGAGTATCGTCGGCAAACGTGACCGCCTGACTGATGACCAAGTGCGGGCAGAGTTTGCAGCTTGTTTTGCAAGCCATAGTAGTTTCCTCCTAAAAAATCAGGGGCAGAGGTGTATTACCCCTGCCCCGATGGTTCACCCGGTGTTATCGGGGAGTGTGTTGGTTAGCAGCAGCCGCAGCAGTTTACGCCCACGTTGGGGTTCGCCACCTGATAAGCGGGAATCGGACGAGGATTGACCCGGTTCAGGATGGTATCGGTCTGCTGAGACATCACGGTGGTCAGAAGCGCATTCTGCCGATCCTGAGAAGCAGCGAACTTCAGGCTCTGGTTCTCAGCGGTCAGAGTGGCAATCTTATCCTGCGTGAAGTAGTCCATCATGCTGCGGAAGTTGGCGTTGCAGTTGTCCACGATGGCGCGGGCATTGTCTGCGATAGCCTGCCGGGTGGCACAGTCTTCCGTTGCGATGGTGTACTTCAAATCGCCGATCAGCTGCTTGTTCTCGCAGCAGCAGGATGCCAGCTGCGTTGCAAGTGCGGTCTGACCAGCCTGCCGTGCGTTGCCCTCCTGCATGATGGCAAGGTTGATGGCGTTGTCGCCGTTGGACACGCTGCGCTCCAGTCCGTTCACGAGCTGTGCGTTCTGGTAGCCGAGCTGACAGATGGCACTGTTCACGCCAGCAAAGCCGTTCGCGATGTTGGCGTTGATGCCGTTCATCTGTGCCAGCTGGTCATAGCCCAGAGAGCAGATACCGCTCTGGATGCCCGCCAGAGAGCGGGAGGTATCCTGCTGGTAGAAGCCCTCAGACAGAGCCGCACGAGTGTCTGCGCCGCCCTGACCGGTTGCACCGGTGCCTACAAGATACGGGATGTAGTTCGCCATACCGTTGTCGCTGCCGTTGCGCCCGTTGCCGTAGTTGCCCCAGCCGAAGATGATAGCGAGGATGATAACCGCCCACAGACCTTCGTTGCCGAAGAATCCGCCGTTGTTATTGCCGCCGTCCTGCCCAGCCAGATAGCCAGTTGCAAAATCGTCCATAACAAAACTCCTTTCAGTTTTGCGTTATGCTATCCCACCGCCGTATGCGATGGGCGAAGCCAAACAAAAGCGGTTTTTGTCAAGTCCGCAAAACTGAGAAGCGTTTCGCTTAGAGGGATGTGTTATCGGGGCAGCGTCAGATTCAGGACGCTTGCCAGCTGGTTCAGGTCGATGCCACGCTCTTTGGCAAGGTTCTGCGCCATCGTTCGGAGCTGTGCTTCGTTTTTGCCCTGAATCAAGTTCAAGCCCTGCATGATGGGTGCGCTCTGCCCACCCAACTGCTGGATGAGTCCCATCGGGTTTTGCCCGGCACGAGCCAGATTTGCAAGCTGCATGATAGGGCTGTGAGTAATCATGTCAAATGGAGAGGGCATCGCTTATTCTCCTTTCTTTGCGGTGGCAGCGGGCTTAGAGAAGCTCTTCTGCCACTTTTCCAGTTCATCCAGCCGATGCACGAGGACATTGTACTGTTCAATAGGCACATATTGCTGTGTCGGTGCAGCGGTCTGCTGTACCTGTTGTGCTTGCATCTGCCGCCACGCTTCCGGGCTATAAAACTCCTGCACATAGGACTCACAGGTGTCCGGGTTGAGCCGCTTGCAGTAGATCACGCCGCTGCGCAAGTCTGGGCAGTAGGTCGGTCTACCGTACAGGTCAGACGGTATTGCCAAAAATTCTTCCCTGCTGGAAACAGGTCTGCCAAGCAGCCAACCGCCGTCCTGTGCCGACTGCTGAACAGGCTGCTGCCCATTCATCGGCTGCGGAAGCTGCGGCTGTCCCTGCTGCATCTGCGTGTTTGGCAGGGAAGTGGTAAGGCCAACCGTGCCCATGCCACCGTAAGGATTGACAGGCTGCTGCGAAACGCATGGCGCTCCGGGTGTCTGGTAATAACTCATAAAACATCCCTCCTATTGCGTCCAGTGTACTACATCAACAGAAAACGAAAGACAACGAAGGTACAACGAAGGACAAATAATTTTGCAAAAAGCATTGACATATGACGTCATATGTGATACAATAAGGGTGTCAAGAGGAGCAATAAACAAGTGGAGGGACGAACGATGAAAAAGTACAATCTGCACGAAATTATGAACAAGGCTTGGCGCATCTTTAAGAACGAGAAGGCTGCTTCCGCTCGATTTGGCGGCAAGTCCGTCAGTTTTGCCGAGGCTCTGAAACGTGCATGGAGTGCTGCAAAGCGCGTAGTTACTGAGGCCGAAGCTGCTGTGAAGCGCGCCGAAGAAGCCGCCAAGCGCATCGCTGAAAAAGAGGCGAAGAAGGCAGCTGCCGGAATCGTCCGTATGCACTACAGCCAGTACAAGGCCGAGTACAGCAAGTGCCAGACCGTCGAGGGCAGCTACGACAAGGCCACCAAGACCATCGAGGTCATGACCAAGACCGTCCGCACCTTTGATCGTCCCGCTTATACCGCAGCTCGTACCACCCGCCGCCCCAGCGTGACCGCTATCCGTGGTCTCTGCCCCCGCTGCCACACCTACTGCTACGGTGACTGCATGGCATAATTTTTTTGCCCGGAAACTTGAGAAAATAAATTATTTAATCTAAAAAGATATTGACTAAATAATTTATTTGTGATATAATAATGGTGTCAAGAGGAACACCCAAACAAAACGGAGGTTAAAAATTATGCGTGATATGTCTAGTATGTTTTATATGAGCTGCACCAGTCGCGAAGAGGTCGCCAAGTATGTGCATGAAAACGGTTGGGCTTCTGCACTTGGCGAAGATGCAGTTAATGCCGCAATCGATAACATTTGGGCGGATGTGCAGGACGCCCACAACATTTACTGAGGAGGACAACGACAATGACTAAGTTTTATGATGGCAGCAAGCTCCTGAGCATAGAGATGACCGATACCACCAACGGCGCACACTTTGAGGCTGATTTCTTCGTGGTCGGTGGTCTCGAGTACAGCGCCGATCTGGACGCTTACAAGGTCGAGGACGTCGAGTATCTGGCTGACTACGCCAAGAGCTACGCCGACGGCACCAACGGCGACATCGACTACACCGTGGATGAGGACGGCAATGTCGTGGCTCCCAACTGCACTGTCGATTATGACATCGAGGTGATGTGATGGGTAAAAAGCACGAGCCAGTCCTAAAAGTTTGTGAGCTTTGCGGGCAGCCTTTTTATGGAGGCCCATCGTCAAAATACTGCGAGGACTGTGCGAAAGTAAAACGCGCCACGCACACCAAAGAGTACCGCGCCAAAAAAGCGAGCGAAAATGCTGTTGTGGAGGCATTGCAAAACGCCTCCGAAATCACCCGCATGGAGCTTGACCGGCAGTCAAAAAAAGGTTTAGTGCCACGTAAATGTAAAAAATGTGGAGAGGTGTACTGGACTAAGTCAAATGATAGCTACCTTTGCCCCCGCTGTGCCGAAGAAAATCGCAAAAATGGAGTATACCAAAATCGCACTTGTGCTACTTGCGGAATATCTTTTTTAGGGTATCCACGCTCAAAATATTGTCCTGATTGCGCAAAAGCAGCGCAAAGAGAGGTTCAAAAGCAGGCAAGAGCGCGAAAAAAGGACGGGAAAACAAGAAGCCTCGGCAGTATAGATATTTGTCAAAATTGCGGAAAACCATATACGGTAACAAGCGGATTACAAAAATATTGTCCTGATTGCTCAAAGTATGTTGTCGGCGAAAATATAAAAGAGCGCAAACGGGCATATATGGAGCAAAATCGAGAGTATTTTAATGAGTTGCATCGAAAAGCTCGGCAGGGCAGGCGAGTCTGTGTAATATGTGGTAAAACCTTTGACTCTCCAACTGGCACAAGCACCTGTTCTTCGGACTGTGCTGCAGAATTGGACCATCGCAGGAATACTCGTGCAGCGGTAAAAAAAGGACGGACAAAACCTATCCGATTACTCGGCCCTCGCGGCCCCGTAAATCCTCAATCAGGTGTCCCTGGCATCCATTATCATGCAAAAACCGGCAAATGGGAGTTAGTATTAAATCATAAATATTGTGGATTATATGACACCGTTGCAGAGGCAGAGGAAGAACGCGAAAAAATATTAAAGCAAGAGGATGATACTAATGCGCAAAATAATTAACGGCTCTCGCTATGACACCGATACTGCCAAAAAAATGGGACACTGGGAGTCCGACCAGGACTGCACCAGCTTTTACCACTGTGAGGAGACTCTTTACCGCACTAAGGCGGGCAAATGGTTTATCTATGGCATGGGCAACGCGGCCACTGTATACGCCGTCCGGCGTAGTGACGGATGGACGGCTCCCGGTGAGCAGATCGTGCCTCTCTCCGATGAGATCGCGCAAAAGTGGGCGTTTGAGCACCTCGGCGAGGAGCAGTGCAACGCCATCTTTGGTGCTGGCAGCGAGGGCGCAAAGGATGTACAGGCTACAATTTACATCCCGGGTCCGCTGGCCGAAAAGATGACAGTGCGGATAGACGCCGAGCAGTGCAGCCGGAATGAGCTCATCCTGCGGGCGCTGCGGGAATATCTCAAGTAAATAAAAAAAGGACCCGATGCTCCAAACAGAGCACCGGGTCCTTTTACGTCTCACGCTGGATATACGGGAGACTAGCCAGTTGTACAAACATCCACCCTAATGCGCTTCTTCGAGAGGCCGGGTGGATTTGTTGGTATTATTTTACAACGTATCCAACATTTTGTCAATGCTTTTGAGCCGGTAGCCTATCGCCGTCCGGCTGTAATGTGTCTGTGCTGCAATGTCCGGCAGCGGGAGCCGCTCAACGTACCGCAGTAAGGCTATCTTACGGTCTACCCTCCCAAGCGGTGCGCTTTTGATGGCTTTGGTCATCTGCTGTCGGTCAAGTCCTTGCAGCGCAGCGGGCAGCACTACGCGAGCCGCCGCCACAGGCAGCACCGAGCCAGAAGGGCTGCGGCAGCTGTCCGGCGTTGCGCACCATAGCGGTCACAGCACGGTAATGCCCCATTTTGCCGCCGTTGGCAAAATGACCACACACTGCGGGCCATAAAATCGGGTATGCGCGCTGGTCGTAGTAATAGCGCGACGGTTGCTCGTATGTAGTGTTGCTCATGGTGTTACTCCTTTTTAGGTAGGCATCCGTGAGCACTGTGCTCACGGGGGGTGTCTTTGGTGCAGGTGTGGTTGGATTCTTCGTCCTGCCGCTTTTGAGCGGCAGCTTCGCGGCGCTTGCGGGCCTCCTGCATAGCGTGTGCAGATGCGGCGATAATGCCGCCCATAGGTACAGGCATACAGTCCTCCTTACTGCTTTTCCAGCGCCGCTTTTGCGCGGTCGAAGAAAAACTGAATAACAGTGCCGATTGTCTCATCGGTAATGGCCCACGAGATGAGCCTGCCGTATTTGCTGGTGCTCAGAGCGGCACGAAGCATCTTGACGACCCACGCCTTACGCTCTGCGCCGCGCTTAGTCCCCTGGATCTCCTGCTCTGCCCGCTCGATGAGGTCCAGCACCAGCGGCTTTACCGCTGCGCCGTAGCCCAGCCGGATGCAGCCGAGGGCGTAAAAGACAAAGCCTCCCAGCATCAGCACAAGGGCCACCGGCCCAGGGATGAGGTCAAAAAGCTTAGTTGCAAGTGCTGCCATGATTGGTCACTCCTTTTAACAGATAGTTGTCGATGTCGGATTTACTTTTTTGCATACCGTCGTGGTTGTTGCCGGAGAGCTGGGCGTCCAGCAGATTGCGTACTCCGTCGAGAGTGAGGCGGCTTACCTCATCTATCTCATCAAAGCGGGTCAGGTCACGCTTGAGGGCGGCGCTGTGCTGCGCGTAGCCGGTCTCGACGTTGCTGAGCCGCCGCTCGATTTCGTCCAGCCGCTTGTTCTGCTCCGCGTCGAGGACCTGCGCCTTTTTGATGTACTTGTGGATGATGTCCAGCACCTTGTCCAGCGTGATTGCTGCGGCGCAGATGCTGCCGAGTACTCCCAGCACCCAAATAACAGCCTGTGTTTTGCTCATGCGCCCTCCCGGAGACGGGTCAGACCCTTCTTCTTGATGACGGCGGGGTAGTTGAGGGTAGTGACGTTGAGGTCTACGTTGCCCGTGATTCCCGGCACAGTGCCTTTGCTGGTGTGCTGGTGGACGTTGTACTTAAATGTTACAGCGGGCGGTTTGCCGGTGTAGTCGGCCAGCCAGACGTCGTAAGGGCTCAGCGCCGCGCCGCCCATGTAGAGGCGGGTGTTGGCGAAGCTGGTATAGGTGTAGAGCTGGGCATAAAAGCCCATTGCCTCAATGCGGGCCAGCGCGTAAGCTGTCAGGTCAGTCAACGCCTGTCGGCCGAGCTGCTTGATTTTGTTATCTTCCACGTCCACCGCGAGAGGCAAAGTCAGCTCTTTACCTCGCACGGCCTCACGCACAAGGGCAAGCTCTGCGTCAGCCATAGCCTCAGATGTGGCGTAGGTGTAGTAGTACACGCCCACGTCCAGCCCTGCCGCTTTGGCGTTTTTGTAGTTGTCCTCAAAGGTGGGGTCGATGTAAAGGCCGTCTGCCCGGGTGCTGAGTTTTTTGTTGGTGGATACCGTCTTGAGCATGACGCCTCTGTAGCCAGCCGCTTTGATTTTGCGCCAGCCGTCGCGGGTGATTTTGCCCTGATAGCGGCTCACGTCGATGTACCGGTAGGGCGGCGCACCCTCCCAACCGGGAGGAGCTGCGCTCTGGGTGTCCACAGTGGACACCGTGTCGGAGATAAAGGCGTCTGCCGCTCGGGAGAGGGCGGAGAAGAGTGAGGCGAGAAAATCGAGGATAGTGTGCAACATTTTAGGCTCCTTTTTGTATTTTTGATATTAAACAAGGGCTCATTCTGGAACTTAGTTAAAGAGATATATTTGCCAAGCGAATCAATTCGGCATATACAAGAGATTCCATCCGTTTTTGTCCGTTGACGTTAAAGTGGACTAAATCATCTCCGTCAAAAAAATGAGAATAATTATAGATATTTACACCCATATCTTTATACCAATCAACTAACCCACAACCAAATCTCTGTGCGATCTCTTTTATTGCATTGCCATAATCGAGTTTAGTTTTGCCCGGATTGCCCATATTATCAACGCCAAAACCAAATGGAGGTGTTATTAAAATAACAGTAGCCTTAGGATAATTTGTGCAGATGTATTTTAAGATTATTAACATTGCATCAATAAATACAGTGTTATCCAGCTCAGTGTCTGTCGTAACGTGGTCTGGGAGACTCCCGATTTCGACGCCAGTTCCGCTCCAGTCATTGGCTCCAAAACCAATAGTTATCACGTCAATTTTTTCGGGCAATGTCTGCAATCTGCTGATTGCACACCCAGCATTGTCGTTAGTAGCAGATGACCCTGTGTATGTTGCTCTTGTGCCACCTATGGATTTGTTAATCATTGTCATACCAAGTTTTTCGGCTATGGTATTACCCCAAGGTAATGCAGACAAGCTGTCACCATACTTTACCCAAGTTTTGCCGCTATACGCTTTAATTGCCGAGTTGTCAATAACTGGTTTGTATAATTTGTGTGTGCCTCTTTTATAATCAACCCAAGATGTCCACGTCGTTGCGTATCTTACAACATCATTATAGCTTATATTATCGTTGTCAAAAATATAAGCTATTTTTGTGATATTTATACTCACTTGTTGATTAGGTTTAACTGTCACCGCAAAACTAACTCTTGCGTTTGCGTTATTGATGCTCCCATAAACAACATTTAGTCCCTGCTTAAACACATAATTTCTTGGCAATTCTGCCGAAATATGAGCGGTGCTTACCGTTATTGCATCCTCATTGTTGCATGTATATTCCAGCACAAAATACGCCTTATCCTGTATCTTGTTTGTTAATAATTGGTCAGCTCCTCCACCCAATATATAAGCAATTTGAGAATTTGTAGTATTGTTAATAGATATTGTATAACAGTTGTTATCTAGGTCGTTTTTGGTGATCGTTAAGTATTGTTTGTCTGCGCCAGAAAGTCTATCAAATTGATGCATTGGTTTTATCAACTCGTTTATTGGTGTAACAACAGTGACATCAACGCCTAATACATTATTATTTTTTGTATCTCCGTAAACATCTATTTTAATAGAATCTATTTTTTCTGGCACAACATTGATGTACAAAAAGGATTCTCCGTTAGGCACCTCTAAAACAGTGTCAACTGCTTTGGAGTCCGTGTAATATGTCCACGCATTAGTGGCCCAGCTCGAAAACGTACCCCAAGCATACTGTGCTACGCTTGGGGTAGTACCCCCAAGTTCACCGCGCAACCTAATATATTTGCCAACAATATGATACTTTAACCCTCGGCACGTAGATGTAGGCTTTGATGTACCATCCGAGACATAATACACATTTATTGCGTCGTATAATTTTTTATAAATCCCGTGATGGATGTCAGAGATAACACTCATAGAGACATTTTCGACATTTTCCAAGCATGTTACATCTTCTTTTAGCTGCTTTACGCTCCCATCCAGCTCCGTATACTCCTCCGGGATGCTCTCGAGCGCGGCTGCGGCTTTGGTGTCGATGTCCTTTTTGACCTGTGTTGCAGTAGAGGTAAGACTATTTTGGATTGTCTCCGCGTCGGCCATGGCTTTTTCCAGCTGTGTGAGGTAGTTGCCAGCGAGGCCGGAAAGATTAAAGTACATCCCAATCTCTCCGGTATCCTCATACCCGTCATTTCTGATATCCGCCATGATGGGCCAGCTCTTGAGCATATAGCCTTTTGCGTCAGAGACGCACAGCACTACGGTCAGGTGTCCGGGGACGCGGAGGGCCTGACGGGCCAGCTCACAGGTGACGACGTTGCCGGAGACGGTGCAGGCGGCACGCTTGCCCGCGCCGTCCTCGATGGTGTCATACCAGCCCTGATTTTGGGGGCCAAAGCCACGGTACATGATGCTGTACACCGCGCCAGCCGGGGCCGTATAGGCCGCGCCGCTCTTGTAGAGCGCCGTCTGAAAGATACGGCTCTGGCTTTCGCCCTCAACCACGCCGAGGCTCTGAGGTAGCCCGGGGTTATCAAAATCAATCCTGATCTGCTGCATAATCGTCCTCCTGTTTGATGGGCACAAAAGCGCCGTTGATGTACTGGTATCCGCTCAGATCGCCCTCGGGAAGGGTATCCACATAGGCTGCACCGTCCGGGAGCTGCTGGAGCGCATAGCGCGGGTTTACTTCGCCGCCGGAAAGTACCACCCGGGTGTCCGGGTCGTAGTTGATCATGATCATGGCATCTCCTTACATAAAGCCGTAGATGTTGACGGGCACGCAGCAGCTGTTGTCCGTGTAGAGCGTCACGCCGTCCACGGTCACTTTTCCGCCGCCCTCTGGGATGTCCGCATAGCGGGAGGCCGAGTACTGGCCCTGTTGGAAGACGATCCTGTCCGGGTAAGTGGTAAAAAGGCGGCTTTGGCTGTAGTTCCAGTTAAAAAGTCCACGGGTCGTTTTTCCCGTAGTGCTGCCCACCACCGCGATGGTGGTTTGCAGGCCGCTTTCGCTGGTCAGCTGGCCGTTGGTGATGCTGCCAAATTCGATGGAAATGGTGGAAAAACTGCCCAGATTCAGGTGCAGCGTCTGCGGCTCAAAAGCCTTTGCATCAGAATTGTGCCAGATGGAAACGCTGTTGCGCACGCCGTTGAACTCCAGCCCATCATCTTTGATGGTAAATTTGTAGCTCCCGGTGCCAAAATCCACGGTGCCGTCGTTTCTTTCGGTGATGTAGTCGGTGGCCGTCTTTCCGGCTATGATCGCCTGCCACCAGGTCTTTTTCGTTTCCTCTCGGTCTTTGACTACCGCTTTGGGCAGCTTTTGCTGGACGGTGCCGATCCCGATGGAAGTATACAGCTCACTGAGCACATCATACTCGGTCTTGGTGATGCGGGCCGAGGTGCCCACGCCAAGCCGCAGGTACTCCACCCGGACGGTATCGCCCCGGGCAATTTTTTTGATGCCCTTAGCGTTTTTGTACTCGAGTGTCTTTTCCAGCTGCACCATGCTGGCCGTGATGCTCACCGGGATTTGTCCCAGCTCATTTTTCTTAATAAATTCCTTGGCGCTCTTCCTCATGCTGGCGTCCGAGGGCGCTTTCTGGTAGCTGCTGGAAAGGTCGAGCGGGTAGATTTTTTTAAAGCTGGTGATGCTGGTAGCCGCGATGGGGTCAAGATCATAGTACTTGTTTTTCTTGCCGCCCCGCCAGTAGGGATACACATGGGTGTACACCTCTTCGAGGCTTCGCTCCTGGCTCAAGTCGATGAGATTCACGCCGTACTTGATGACCGCACCCCGGTCTACCACGTCTTTCCGCTTCAGGGTGCATTTGAGGCCGTCGAAAATCCACACGCCCTTGTAGGTCGAGGCGATGTTGTTGGAGCTGTTGGCCAGCATGGCAGCACGCAGGGTCATGGGCTTTTCCAGCTCAAAATCGCCGCTGGTGCCATTGTCCTCTGTCACATCGCCCGTGTCCGGTTCAGTGGATTTTTTTTTGGGATAATCGTAGGCAAAAGTAAAGTTGCAGTCACCCACGGTGTGATTGAGGAGCTGAGAAATCACGCTGTCCAGGCTGCTGCCTGAGATGGGCTTCAGGATGCAGTCATTGAGGTCATAGCTTAGATGGTGAGCGTATACCTGGAGATTGCCGTCCATGGACCGGAGAATCTTGTAGATGCGAAAAGGCTGGCTGTTTTCCTCGGGGGAGGGTTTTGCCAGGATGATGCGCCGCTCGGCCAGGTCTCTGGCATGAGTTCCCACGATGGGATAGGTCATGGTGAGATCATACGCGCCGTTTTCTTCGCAAGACACTTTGCAGCTGGTGGCGTCCGCCAGCGTGCCAAGCCCGTGGCCGGAAAAATCCAGCACGTTGTGCTCGAAAAGTACAGGTTTCATAATGTCCACCACCTCGGGGTCACGATCACGCCCGTGATGTCCCCGCTCCAGCTGACAGTGTTTTCACCGGGCTGCAGCGTGGGGTACGGGCCGCTGGTTGTCGGGTTGATGTTGGTGCCGTCGGTCAGATAGGCGTCCTCCGTCTCGCACTCCAGAAAAGCGTGCTGTTCAGAAGAAGTCGTCAGCTTAAAAGTGTGGCCGTTCACTTCCAGGGTGCCGTCCTGCCCGTTGCCGGTGATCTCCCAGAGCGGCTTGGCCGTCTGGGCATAGGGGTTAAAAAGCTTCTGGCCGCTGGTCAGCTTCTGGGGCTGCTGCCCGGCCACGGAAAAGTGGCGCGGGTCGCAGGAAAACTGCACCTGGAAGCGGCCGTACCGGTCGAGGATGTTCGCGGTGTTGCTCATGGTAGCCGTGGCCCGGTAAAAATAGCCCGGGTCATAGCCGTCGGCCAGGTCATGCGGGCCGGGGCTGGCGCAAAGCCAGTCCTTGATGGGCCGCAGCTCTTCCGCCGTGGGCCGCTTGCCGTGGAAGTACAGCTGATAGTTGATGGTGATATTGTCGTAGTAACCAAGGTCGGCGTGGAGTTTTCCGCTCCGGCCCGGCACCACATACTCTTGCAGCTTGGCAGCCGGGGTGGGGATGCTGGGCTTGTACTCGATGTGCGCCCCGTACTCCTCGCTGCTGTGGCCGTTAAAATACAGGTATCTGTCCACTGCTTGCGGCCTCCTCGTTGATTATCTGGCTCAGGCGGTCTATGGTGTACTGGGCTAGCTTTTCCTCGTCCATACCGGGCTGTGCCTGGATGGTCATGGTCACGCCGCCCAGCTTGACCGTGCTGGACTTATAATTTTGCTCGTAGGATGGCGACGCCATGCCCACGTCGTACTGCATCTGGGTCTGCAAGTCGCTGCTGACATCCCTGGCCGCGTTGCGCAGGACATAGGCGTTATTTTTTAGGCTGTCTGCCATGCCGTGCACCATGTCCGGCATCCACGTCTCATAGTCCCGCAGGGGGCCTTTGTCGGGCCGAGAAAAATGCAGAAACGCGCGGATCAGGCCGCCAACAAATTTTACGGCTTTCGTAAGGAGCCCGGATTTTGCGGCTACTGTCACCATGCCGGACGCCATGCCTTTTACAAGGTCACCACCCCAAGTGGAGCCGAGTCCTTGCAAGTTTGACAAATTGACACCTACCAGATTGCTCATCACAGACAGCATCATGGTCTGCAAGCCGTTGGCCAGTCCACCGTTCTGGGTGTTCATGTACCCGTTAGCAAAGGCCACCAGGCCGTTGGTGATCAGGCTGCCCACATCCACGTTGTCCCAAAAGCTATCCCAGGCGCGGTATCCTTTGGCCATATCGTAAAACCAGCTTCCCAGGGGGCTTTTTTTCAGGCTCTGGGCCGCTTTGTCCAACCCACCGAGTTTGTTGTCCAGGTCAAGGATAAAACTGGAAAAACCGCCCAGGATGCCCTCGGTATTCTGGAGATCAGCGTTTAAATCCTCGGATTTTTCTTTGACGTCGGTCAAAACGCCGTTGACATAGGTCTTTGTCTCGGTCACGGTCTGCTTCTGCCCGTCTTTGATGCGGGTATAGCAGTCTGTCACCACCTCGGTGGCAGAGATCACCGTGTCCTTGATCTCGCCGGTCACGGCGTCCACCGTCTTGGCCGTCTGGGTCGTGGTCTCGGTGGTGCGGGTGATGTTGCCCACCATGTCCTCGGTACCCTTGACAGTCTCGGTGCGGGTGTTGGTAGCGGTACGGGTCGCCTCGGCCACTGCGTCGCTGGTGGTCTTGGTGGACGTCACCACGCCGTCAAGCAGGGTCTGCACCCGCTTAAAATTTTGCTCCTGTCCATCTACCACCTGCGTCCAAGTCTCGGTGATGGTCTGGGCCGTTTCCTTTGTGGTGCCTTTCAGCTGCTTAGTGGTTCCGTCATAGACGTTGTAGGTGTTGTCGGCGGTTTCGGTCACCCGCTTGATGGCCCCCACAATGCCCTCGGTGCCAGTCACCAGCTCGGTGGCGGTAGAGGTCACGCTGTCGGCCAGTTCTTTGGTATCGGCCGCGATCTGCTTTGGCGAAGAGCTTTTCTTGGAGCTCCCACTCCCGGAAGTTTCGGCCAGATCAGCAAGTAACTTTTTTTGCTTTTCCTGACTCACGCGGGCATCATGAAGATTTTTTCTTCTTTGGCGTTCTTCCTCCGTGGTGGTGTTTTTTGGGGAAGTATCCACGGCAAAACTGCCGCCCTCGCTGCCGCCAAAGCCCTGAGCGTCCGTTGTAGCCGCTTTATAGCCAAGGATGGCTTTTGCAGCGCTTTTGGCATGATGTGCGACATTTTGGAAAGAGGACGCCAGATTATTTACGCCATTTCGGAAAGTTTCATTGCTGGCATAAGCGGTGCCAAGCGCACCAGCCAAGCCGCCAAGAGCCGCAATCACGATGCCGATGGGGTTGGCGCTCATGGCCGCATTGATGGCAAGTTGAGCCGTCGAGAGCAGCATTGCAGAGCCTTTGGCCGTGATGAATGCCGCGGCCAGAGTTCCAAGGGCGATTTTCAGCGCCTCAGAATGTTCGGCGCAGAATTTTGCCGCAGAGGCAACGGCGGAGAGTTTAGGCTCTGTCTCACTGGCCGCATTCATCATGCCCACAAAGCCGCCTGTATCAAAGCCGTCTTTCATCGCCACGGCCAGTTCATTGGCCTTGGTGACAAGGTTTCCGAAAGCCGTGGTAAGGTTAGCCGTCAGTGCACCGGAAAGCTGGGTGGCGTTATCTTTGAGCGTGGAGAGCTTGCCGTTGATGGTCTCGCTCTGGGCGTTCATCGAGTTATAGTAGCGCCCGCCCTCTTCAGCTGCATTTTGCAGTGCAGCTGTCAGGAGGTCGTAGGTCACCGTCATTTTTTGCACTTCGGCAGTGCTTTTGCCGGTATAATCGGCCAGGATGCCGTAGACATCAATGCCGGCATAGGCAAACTGCTTGATGTCTGCCGCCGTGGCCTTGCCAGCGTTCTTGACCTGCTGGAGGTTTTGAGCCATTCGGCCCAGCTCATCGCTTCCGCCGCCTACGGCAGAGACAGCATCACCAAGGGCCAAAATGGTTTTGCGGGAGTTTTCTGCTGTTTCCCCGGTAGAGATCAGATACTCGTTTGCCTTTACAAGGTTGGCCGTATCAAACGGCGTCCTTGCAGCATCTTTTTTGATCTGTTCCAGTGTTTCGGAGGCCTTTTCCTGGCTTCCCAGCATATTAGCGAGTGCTACCTGATACTGCTCGACTTGGGCGTTGTAGCTGACGCCAGTCGTCACAGCCTGAGAGCCGATCTCTTTGATTTTTCCGGCAATGGCTGAAAAAGCATTGGCCAGTGTCTGGCCTTTTGCCACTTCTCCGGCCATTCCATCAAAAAAGCCGCTCTTTTTCTGGATGCTGCCAAGGCTGTCGGCGGCTTTGTCGGTCTTGTCGGCAAATTCGCCCATGCCGTTCTTGGCATCTTCCAGCCGGCTTTTCATCGTCTGCAAGTCAGCGTTGGTCTTGTAGATGGATGTCCGGTAAGCGGACGCCTCATTACTGGCCGCGCCATACTTGGCCACCGCGCTTTGGAGCTGCACATTTTGCAGTTTGATGGCTGCTTCCTGTGCCTGGATCTGCTTGCTGAGCACAGACGCCACAGAGGTGGCTTTTTGCTGGGCAGTGCTGTTTTTGCCAAGGGCGGCAGTGGTGGACGCCATTTCCGCAGCATATTCTTTTTGCTGCTGGATGATGTTTTTCATCTGCTGGCGGTATTGCTGCTCACCCTCAACGCTGATTTTCGGGCCGATGTCCGTTCTTGCCAAGCTTTACCACCTCCTTACTCGATTTTTTCCAAATCGTCCACATCCACATAAATCTTCTGGTCGGCGCCGTTTTCGATCTGGATGCAGGCCAGATAATCCAGCATGTTGCCCAAAGGGCAGGCAAGCACCTGCTCTTCATCCATGCCGATTTTCCGGCCATAGTACAAAAACCACGTCGTGTTGAGCCTTACGACGTGGTGCTTTCGGCGTTTTTTGGGGAGTTGTCCGGTCTGGCCTCCACATTGCGGGTAGAGCCCACGGTAAACGCCGCGAAAATGTTCTGCTGGATGTCCAGCAGATCCTCAAAGGTCATGACCTCCTGCAAATCCTCCGTGCTGGGCAGGGTGGGCAGCTCGATTTCCTCGCCGCGCATTTTGGCGCGGGTGCGGCAGCGGTTCAAACCGCCGTCGATCAGCAGCAGGGCCAGCTCCAGGGTGGTTTTCATCAGGGCGCTGTACTGGTCTTTCTCGGCGTACTCACTCAGCAGGGCGCTCACCTTATCGACGCCCTGGAAGCGCTTTTCGATGGCGTCCGTCGCCTTGATGGTAAGGCACATGGGAAATTCCACGCCCTCAATGGTCACGCGGCCCATGCGGTCATCGGTCTTGATCCACTCGGTTTTGTTCCACATCATAGCTTACTTATCCCCCAGCACTTTTTTGATAAACGCCACGGCTGCGTCCTCGGTGGTAAACAGCGTTTTGGGCACGATCTTCCACACCTTTTTGGCGCTGTCGTCCCGCAGGATGTTGTAGTCCAGCGTCTGGGTCTGCCAGTCCACAGAGTCGCCCTGGGTGGTGGCGTCGTCGTTGGGCACCTTAAATTTGATCTTGGTCAGCACAATGGCTTTCCAATAGCTCTTGCCGTCACGCTGCACTTTCTTCACAGCGCCCAGACCCAGGTAGGGAGGATCCATTTCTTGGTCATACTGATACGTTTCCACGGCCACATCGGTGGTGACGCTGTTGCCGTCCTTGAGGCCCATCACAAAGGCCTCTTCCTCGGGGGTGAGGCCGTCGATCTCACAGGAGCCGGTGCCGCTGGTAAAGGTTCCGCCGCCAACGGTCTCGGCCAGCTGGTCGTCGGCGTAAAAGTCGTTGTCGTCGCTGGTGCTCACGTCGATGCTCATGGACACGGAACGGCCCAGTTTGCGCACACCCGTGTAAGAGACCACGCCGCCCTCGGATGCATAGGTGGCAACGTGAATGTTGGAAAAGCCAGTGGTCACAACACCATTATTGTTTGCCATATTTTCCCTCCAAAAGATAAAAGAAAAGCAAGGTGTCCACAGTGGACACCTTGCCGGGGTTGGTTATTCGTCTATCAGTGCAGCGATTTTTTCTTCGATCGTCACTTCCATGGCGTGCTCTGCATCCTTGCGGATTTTCTTCACGGCAGGAGCGATAAAAGGTGTTTTATTGCGGACGCTGCTTCCGCTTTCGACACTGCGGGCAATCAGTGCGTTCGGCTCACCCTTGGGGTAAGTCTTGGTGCGCACTTCGTTGTACCCGTTAAAGCCGATCTTGGTATTCCAGGCAAAATTTTTATGTTCCATGACGGCGATGCCAAGACCGTTTTTGAGACCGTCGGCCTGTTCCTTGGTTACACCGTCGAGGAGTTTTCCGCCTTTTTTGTCCTCTTCTGAGAGGTAAAAGTATTTTTGCCCGGGAGGCAGGCTGTGCACGGTGATGTCGTCGATGGAGCTTTTGATGGCGTCCGCCACGACTTTTGCACCCCGGTACACGGCCTGCTTGCAGATGTCGTCTGTATTACGGCCCAGCTTTTCCAGGTTGCGGAGATACTGGGCAGAGCCTTTTGCAGTGATTCTAGCCACAGCCCGTCACCGTCCATCTCCATTCGTAGTGCCAGATGCCCCGGTCAGCCTCATACTGCACCGAGTTTAGATACCAGGTGATGCACTCAGAGGCGTCAAAGCTCGCCTCTAAGGCCTCGCACCATGGGTCAAGCTCGATTGTTGTAAAAAGGTCTGTCGTACCCGTGACGGCCCTCTCTGCGTGCTCTCCGTCGGCGCTGAAATCATCTGCGCCATCTTCCTGCCACACAAAGTACCGCTTGGACTTCATCCGGCCCCCGTGGCTCACCTGGTCGGTGACTGCCGTGTGAGCTGCAATGATGCATTCATTCCACGTCATGGTCGTCCTCCTTGGTCAGCCGGGCGTCAAAGTTTTCTTCCACGGCCCGCAGGCTTAAATCCAGCGCGGGCGGGTAGCAGCTCTCCACGGCCTGCACCGTGTCGATGCGGTAGCGCTGGCCGTCTTCGGTCTGTGCCACGTCCTGGGAGCTGATCGGGATTCCCGGGCAGGGTACCCGCACCACCCGAACGATCTCGGCATTGTTCTGGCGGCTGAGGTACAACCGCTTGATGCCCAGCTGCCGCTCCTCGTACCGCAGCACGCATTTCTGGGTGAGCTTGTACACAGACTGGCGGCCCGCCGGGGCCACGTCGGTGACGCCATAGACGATCACCGCGCCGCTGTTAAAGTTCTGGCTGATCTCAGCCGTCGGGCGCGTCGGCAGCTTTCGCGGCATACGCGGTCACCCGCCTTTCATTTTGTGCGGCCAGGATGAGGTGGCGGTAGTTGTTCTCAAAAATATCCGCCGCCCCGTCCCGGGTATAGCGGATATAATCAAAAAGCAGGCTGCGGTGGAGGCCGGGCTGGGTGTAGTCCTGTGCCGTGCCGATCTTTCCATCCAGATACCCCATGCCCGCCACGGCGATGCCCCAGAGCTTTTTCTCCAGTGCATCGTCTTGCCATGTAATATCGAGATAGTTTTTGATGTCGGGCAGCAGCGCAGGGCGAATATCATCCCACGCGGTCGTCATGGTCAGGATTTGGTCACGGTGACGGTGTAGGTCTTGGTGGTGGTGCCGTCCTCAGCCGTCACGTTGATGGTCACGGTATTCTCACCGTCTGCCCAGGTGGCTGCCTTACCGTTTTCCAGCACCTTGTTGCCCACCTTGACCTCGATCTTTGCGCCCGCATTGGCCGGGGTTGCAGTGATGGTGGTGGTGGCAGCTTCCGTGGATGCGGTATAAGTGCCGCCAGCGGAAGTAAAGGCCGGGGTCAGGGTCAGGTTGCCCAGCTTCAGGGCGCTCAGGGTCGCGTCAGTGGACGGAGTGGGTGCCGTGACGGTCGTCACCTTGTAAGGCACGGGCTGCAGGCCGGTGATGTCCAGGTTGAGGAAAGCGTTGTTGTCCATGGGCAGGCCGTTGGCATACAGCTTGATGAGGTAGACACGCTCATCCTCAAGGAAGCGGTAGTCGTCGGAAAACTCGATCTTGCCGCCCTTGTTCATGCCCACAGCGGCAAAATACAGACGGCCCACGCCAAACACGGCCTGGCCGCGCGGCAGTGCTGCGGTCTTGATGACGGTCATGTCCACGGGCAGCACGTCCTTGCGGTAGGTGCCATCCGGTGCCTTGACGGTTGTGGCGGGCATCACGCGCTGGTAGTAGTCCTGCGGGTTGACCAGGAAAATGAGGTCGTCCGGGTCGCGGTCTTTGCCGTTGGGGGTGACGGCCAGCAGGGAGATGAGGTTGCCGATGGTGGTGGGTTCCAGATCGGTGACTTTGGTCTTTGCTTTTTCGGGGTACTTGCCGCCCTGCACGCTGGCGCTCTCGGACACATCGCGGATCATGCCGATGGGCTGATCGTTACCGTCGCCCATGACGATGCCCTCTTCCAGTCCGTTGGCGATAGCTTCCGCCAGAATGGCGCGGATGTAGCGATCCAGCCACTCGGGGCCGAGGTCGAGCTGGGCCTTGCAGATGGGTACAAAAGCCGACAGCTTAAAGAGGCCGACATCCACTTCCTTAAAGCCGGAGGTCAGCTCTTCCACGATTTTGGCACACAGCTTACCCCATGCGCCTTTGTGGCGGCCATCGGTGTTCATCATCATCCGGATGGCACCGCCGGTAGGGGTAAAGTTGATCTTGCTCAGGAGCGGGTGGCTTTCGGTCAGATCATCCATCACGCGGGAAATGATAGTCTGAGGGAAGACGACGGAAACGTCGTTGAGGGCCTGCTTGGGGTTTGCGCTCTGCATAGCCTTGGTGACAGCCTGGTAGTAATCGCGCTCTTCGGTGGTCAGCTGGCGGACGCCCCGGGCATACAGTGCGGAGTCATCCAGCTGCTGGCGCAGGCCGTTGATCTGGCTCTCATACTCCTCGGCGTTGATCTCGCCGATGGTCTGGCACATCTCCATAAAGATGCTGGGGATGTCGTCGGACGCGTTGTTTTTGGCAGCATCGGCCAGGCGCTGGCGCAGGCCATCAAGCTTCTGGTTTTTCTTGTAGAGTTCAGCAAGATTAGGCATATCGTTTTTCTCCTTTTCAGGTATTCAAAAAGCCGCGCCCGGTGTAGGTGCGGCTTTGCGGCTGATTAAAATTTGGCGAACAGCTCAAGCACAGAGTGCTGTGCCGGGGGCGGTGTCTGCGGGGCGGGCGGCTTCTGAGGCGGGGGCGTCTGGCCCGGCACCACCAGCATCTGCCGGATGATGAGGTCTCGCACGCTCTGAGAAGCAGCCTTGCTGGAGGCCTGCTTCTGGATACTGGTTGCCAGGCCCATCTCCAGCACTTCCTCGGGGCTGTACCACGTCTTGCTGTTCAGCAGGTCGGTGGCGGCCTGTTCGGTCATGCCCGCAGCGGTAAAAGCGCCCTTGCCGATCTCAGTCAGCTTGTCCAGCTCATCGGCAGCAGCGCGGAGGTCTTCGGAGTAGCCATAGGTGCCGCCGGTCACCGGGTGAAAGTAAAAGGCGCTCACGTTGTTGGCCACACGCTGGGAGCCAGCCAAAAAGGGGTAGATGGCCGCGCTGGCCACAAATCCATCTGCATAGGTGTTGACCTTTGCGTTTTTGGCGAGCAGGGCGTTATAGATGGCAAAGCCCTCGGCCACCTCGCCGCCGTAGCTGTCCACATGCACGTTGATCTCGGCCAGGTCGCCTGCCTGCTCCAGCTGCCGGGTAAGGCGGTAGGCGCTCACGTCGCTCTCCACATAGGGAAAGCTCGTGATGTCGCCGAAGATGTAGATGTCGGCCTGTTCGCCCGACTGCTGAAAATCAAAGTACGGTTTAGGCACTGTTTTTTCCTCCTGTCTTGGTGGTTTCGGTTGCGGCATTGCGGGCCACGCTGTCCACGGTGGAGATGTTTTTGGTCATCCAGTGGATGTTTGCCCACTCATCCGGCAGAGGCTCGAGGCCCGTGGCCTCGCGGCACTCGTTGATGGAGCTGTAGGCGCTCTCGATCAGCTTTTCGATGTTGGCCGCATTGGTCAGCATGTCAAAATGCTGGATGGTGGAAGTGTCCACGGTCATCCGGTCGCCGCCTTTCCAGGCACTCATGCCATAAAGCTTGCGGTTGCACTCTTCACTGATCTGGGCGGCAAGGGGATCAATGCAGGTCGTCAGCCAGTGGGTCACCACGTCGCTGATCCCGGCCACATCTCCCTGCACCAGCACCGGGGGAATGCCAAGGCCCCGGGCCGTGAAAGCAAAAATATCATCAACAAGAGCCCGGATGTCCCGGGTATCCTGTGCTTTGCCCTCACCCCCAAACTGCTCGAAGTTGTAGCCGTCAAACTCCGGTAGGATACCGGACTCACTGGAAAGAAACGGCTTGTACTGGGTGTTCAGCATCTCGCCGAAGTTCTTTTCAAAGTCGTCCCGGCCCTCGTTCACCTGGTCGATGTGCACTTTGAGGTGCTGGCCGGAGTTTCGGATGGTGGCTTTCATGGTGGCCTGCACAAGATTGTTGTAGCTTTCATACAGTCCATCTACCACGGCTTTGGCATTTGTGCTGTTGAGGGTAAAGTGGAGCACCTCGCTTTCTTTCAGGGTGCGGGTGTATGCCTGGTCGCCCACTTGGATGTCTTTATAGACTTTTTCCTGGGTGGGGATGTAATCGGGCTTGGCCCAGCTGTCGGCCACAACCAGATTCAGCCGCCCGCCCCGCACCAGCGGCACAAGCAGCGCCTCGTTGTGGGCGTATAGCTTGTAAATGGCTTTTTGCCAAAATTCGGTGCTGTTTTCGTTGATGTTGGGCTCCACGTTTAAAAGATAGTAATAATCTTTTTTCACGGAGCTGCCTTTTTCGTAGGTCTTAAACTCGCAGTTTGCGATGGCTTTGGCGATGAGGTTTACACAGCTGTTAAAAGCCAGCTCCCGCAGGCGGTATTCCTGCCAGCAGCTCACCCAGTCCAGGCCGTCAGCTCCGGGTCCAGAGATGTGCACCTCTTTTTCCGTGATGCCGCCCTCGGGCGGGGATTCTGCCTGCTGCGGCTTACTGCCCACGCCAAAAAACTGGCCCACTTTTTCAAAAAAGCCCATGTTGTTTTTTCTCCTTTACCAGCAGATTGCGCCCAGCTTGGGCTTTCGTACCTGTCCGGTACCAAGCTCACTCTCGATGACCATGGAAGCGGCCAGCGCCATAAACGGGTCAGTTTTCCGGCTCTTGGCCTCAATTTTGGCGTAGATGAAGTTGCCTGTGTCCACGCCCTGTGCTCGGCTGCTTCGCACCCGCTTGGTGTTGTTTGTGGCCCAGCGCAGCTGGGGAGCGTCTCCCCACACAAAAAGACCGCGGTCAAAGCAGTCTTGGATGAGGGGGTCTACCTGCATGATGTCACTGGGCCGGATCAGCTTGACCCGGTTTTTGTCCTTGGCGTCAAACCCGATGCTTTGCAGGGCCTCGGCCATCATAGTGTACCTGAAATGGTCAAGCGCAAGTTTTTTGATGTTGTACTTCCGTGCGGCTTCCCGGATGTAGTCGGTCAGCAGGTAGGGCGAAATGCTCACATCATCTACATAGATGCACTCGCCCATATCGCACCAGGTCTGCCATGGGGCCTTGATGCGGGTCAGGGTCTTGCTCTGGGCGCAGATCCACGCCCGGTTGATGTCATACCGGGTGTCACCGCGCCGGAAATGCAGGTTGACCGCCGCCCAGTCGTTGAGTTCGGCGTAGTCGATGCCCACCGTGCAGCTCCACCCGGTCAGGTCTGGCCGGGGGCGGTTGGTGGCTTTTACTTTTTCGTAGTTGGTCACCGAAATTTCCTTTGCACCTTTTCGGATGCCCATGCGCTTGGTAATAAAATCGCCGTTTTGCTCCGGGCGCTCTTTCCAGTCGCGGTATTCGTCCTGGATCTCCTGCATCAGGTGCGGCAGGTAGGGCAGGGACGGGTTGGCCATGCACCAGTTTTCTGGATCATGCACCTGGGCTTCACTGTCCAGGCAGCAGATGAAAGGTAAAAATCCCTCATCGGCCTCGCCCTCAAAAAGGATGCGCCGCCCTCGGGCCAGATAGTCGTCCAGCGGCCCATCTGAGACTTCGCCGTTGGAGGTAAAAAAGCCCACGCGGGGCTCGGCCACTTTGCCCTGGCCAGTGATAAAAACCTTGATGTTGTCGTAGTTTTGGTACTGGTGCACCTCGTTGAAGATGACAGCGCCGGAGCGCATACCGTCGCGGCCTTTGGGGTTGTTGGTGCGGCCTTTGACCTCGCCAAGGTTCTTGCGGCCCCGCAAAATCTCTTTTGTGTGGTAGTAAAACCGGGAGAGTTTGGCCTCCCACTTGGGGTTTTCCAGAGCTTCCACAATATCTTTTACGGGGGTGACAGCCTGTTCCTCATTATTGGCGCAGATGTCCACGTTGTAGTGGGGTACCGGATTGTATGGGGAGATGAGCGCCGCCGAGGAAAGGGCAATTACGCCGTCTTTTCCAGCGCCACGGCCCACCATAGCAAACAGCGTTTTGAAGCGGGGGGAGTGGTCGGCCTGGTAGGTGCACAGCCAGAGCCCAAGCGCAAATGTCTGCCACGGGAAAAGACGGTCATACGGAAAATACCGGGCCAAGCGGAAATATTTCCGCATTCGCTCGGTATCCACATAGATGTCTTCTGTCTCAAACACGCGCCGGATCAGCGCCACAAGGGCTTTCTGTTCCTTGCAGGCCCGCTGCTTTCCCGTTTCCACCAGCTCGATATACTCCAGAATCTCCGGGGGGATGTTACAGCTCATCGTCCTCGTCTTCCTTGGCCGCCATAAACTTGTAGGTCTGCACGATGCGCAGCAGCGTCTGCACGGTGGAGTTGGCAGCGCTGGCGGTCTGGTTGTAGGTCTGCACTGCCGGGTTGGGGCTTTCCCGCTCTGCACCGCGCGGGGTGATCTGGATGATGGTCAAGCCATCCTCTTCGATGGATTTCCGGGCTTTTTCCAGCAGGTCGAGCTGATCCACATAGCGGTCAAGCGTGGTGCGGTAAAAAAAGTTGGTGTCGCAGTTGGCCGCCTTGGCCGCTTCTTCAATTTCTTTCAGCTCCTCCCAGTATTTGACCCGGGTGGGGGGCAGATTTTTGTTTTTACTCATTGTTATCCTCGCTTCCTGTGGATTTGTGCAGATTGTACAGCTTCTACGCGCGCGCACACGCGCACGAGACCAGCTGGAAAGTCAGG